>Ga0172382_10000248_pt1 | contig 99375 bp, 93 predicted proteins | sample Leawel138RmetaG_FD_122245 | JGI IMG/M metagenome (GOLD analysis project Ga0172382, IMG submission 122245) | Leachate microbial communities from a municipal landfill in Southern Ontario, Canada - Leachate well 138R metaG | ecosystem: Engineered > Solid waste > Landfill > Unclassified | place... | reverse complement strand
TGCATTTCAGCGCACGGGCGATCTTGAGGATGAGGGGGAGCGTGGGGACATGCTCGCCGCGCTCGATCTTGCCCATGTGAGACCGCTCGATGCCGGCCATGTGAGCCAGCGTTTCCTGAGCGATACCCTGGTTGGTTCTCTCTTCCCGCACGGCAGCCCCAAACGCGATGGCTGGTTCCGCTTCGTAGGTAGTGGTGCCGGTGGGGCGGCCCCTTTGGATCGAACGCTTTGTCCTGAACATGAGTCAGGAACCAGATGCTGGTCACGTCGACCTCGCCCCTCCATCAACAATCCGGAATCAGCCGCGCCCGCAAAAATGGACTTGTTTGTGGACTAAAAAGTCCCGGCTGTAGGCGGATCGCAGTGGACCACGGCAGAACGTCAAAGAGAGGAAAAGTCTTTGTGGAGCAATGACTTGCAGACTCTCTTGGACTTCTGCGGAAGTCCGCAGAATGATGCAGTGGAGCGGGTGATGGGAATCGAACCCACGCTTGAGGCTTGGGAAGCCGCCGTTCTACCATTGAACTACACCCGCCCGGGCGCTGCGGTGACAGATCTTGCTAAAATGAAGCCCTGCACCGAACTCCGAAGCATTGCATTTTATCAGCATTTTGAATCCTTCCAAATCCCCCCTGCCTGCACCCACGTCGCTGGGGCCTTCAGGCCGTACGCACATCCACAGTTTCGTGCATCGGCGCGCGCACATCACCGCCGCCCAGGAAAACGCCCTGGCGCGCTGGCTGCCGCAATGGTCCGTCGCCTGGCAGGACACGCCACTTGACTTCATGCAGGTGTTCGGGCGGCAGGCTCCGGCGGTGCTCGAGATCGGCTTCGGCATGGGTGAAACCACGCGCCAGATCGCCCAGGCGCGGCCCGATGAAGATTTCCTGGCCATCGAAGTCTTCCAGGCCGGGGTGGGCGCGCTGCTGCGCCAGATTCACGAACACGGCCTGCGCAATATCCGTATCATCCAGCACGACGCGGTCGAGGTCCTGCACGCCATGATCCCGCCCGCAAGCCTCGCTGGCATCCACATCTATTTTCCGGACCCCTGGCCCAAGAAGCGTCACCACAAACGGCGCCTGATCCAGCCGCCATTCGTCGAGTTGCTGGTCAGCCGCATGGCCCCGGGGGCTTACATACACTGTGCAACGGATTGGGCACCCTACGCCGAGCAGATGCTGGCGGTGCTCTCCGGGCACCCTGAACTGCAGAATACCGGCGCGGGGTACGCGCCACGGCCCGCATGGCGGCCACAAACCAAGTTCGAACGCCGTGGCCTGCGCCTGGGCCATGGCAGCCACGACCTGATTTTCACCAGGCGGGAACCCACACGCGATGTATCCTGAAATCAACCCCCATGCGCAAGGCCATCTGGATGTGGGCCACGGGCACCAGGTGTACTGGGAGCTCTGCGGCAACCCGCAGGGCCGCCCGGCGATCTTCCTGCACGGCGGGCCCGGCGCGGGGTGTTCTGTGCAGCATCGCCGCCTGTTCGACCCGCAGCGCTACCACATCCTGCTGTTCGATCAGCGGGGTTGCGGCCGCTCCACCCCGGGCGCGTGCCTCGAGCACAACACCACGCAGGATCTGGTCGCGGATATCGAGCGCTTGCGCATCGAAATCCTGCAGGCCGAGCGCATGGTGGTGTTTGGCGGCTCATGGGGTTCCACACTGGCCCTGGCCTACGCGCAGTCCCATCCGCGGCATGTCGCAGCCCTGATCCTGCGCGGCATCTTCCTGCTGCGTCGCGCCGAGTTGCGCTGGTTCTACCAGGAAGGCGCCTCCTGGCTGTTCCCCGATCATTGGCAAGACTATCTGGCCCCCATTCCAGCCGACGAGCGGCACGATCTGATCACGGCCTACCACCAGCGCCTGACGGGCCCGGACGACGCCGCGCGCCTGCGGGCGGCCCACGCCTGGACGCAATGGGAAAGCCGGACCATCAGCCTGCTGTCAAACCCGGAACACCTGCGCTCGCACGCCACCGATGCGGCAGCGCTGGCCTTCGCGCGCATCGAGAACCATTATTTCCACCACCACGGCTTCATCGAGGAGGGCCAGCTGCTGGCCCAGGCCAGCCAGCTGGCGGACATACCCGGGGTCATCATCCAGGGGCGCTACGACGTCTGCACCCCCGCGCGCTCCGCATGGGACCTGCACCAGGCCTGGCCACAAGCAGATTTTCATCTGATTCCGGATGCGGGCCACGCCTATGACGAACCGGGGATCCTGAAGCAGCTGCTGGCGGCCACGGATCACTTTGCCCACGCCTGACGAGACCTTGCCATGAACCTGACCCTGCACCTGAACGGGCAACCCACCACCCTCGAGCGCACAGGCACCGTACGCGAATTGCTGCTGCACCTGGGCCTGGAAGACAAACGTGTTGCAGTCGAGCGCAACGGCGAGATCGTGCCCAAGAGCAGCCATGCCAGCACCATGCTGGCCGATGGTGACCGGATAGAAATCATCACCGCCGTCGGCGGCGGCTGAGCGCTCAGCGCCGCCCGCCCATGCCGGGCAGGCCGCGCAAATTGCCCATGGCGCGCATCATCTTGGCCATGCCGCCCTTTTTCATCTGCTTCATCATGCCCTGCATCTGATCGAACTGCTTGAGCAGACGGTTGACTTCCTGTACGGGTACGCCGGCCCCGGTTGCAATGCGGCGCTTGCGCGATGCCTTGATGAGTTCGGGCTTGCTGCGCTCGAGTGGCGTCATCGAATTGAGTATCCCTTCGGTGCGCGCGAGCTGTTTTTCAGCCTGACCGCCCTGCACTTGCGCTGCCGCCTGGGCAAACTGCGCCGGCAGCTTCTCGAGCAGGGACCCCATGTCGCCCATTTTCTTGACCTGCTGCAGTTGTTCGCGAAAATCGTTCAGATCGAAGCGGGCACCGGATTTCAAGCGGGTCGCCAGCTTTTGGGCCTCGGCGATATCGATGTTCTTCTGCGCCTGTTCGACCAGTGAAACGATGTCGCCCATGCCGAGGATGCGCTGGGCCATGCGCTCGGGATGGAAGGGCTCGAGGCCATCAAGCTTCTCGGAAACCCCGACGAACTTCAGCGGCTTGCCGGTGATCTGGCGCACGGACAGCGCCGCGCCGCCACGTGCATCCCCATCCAGCTTGGTGAGCACCACCCCGGTGAGCGGCAGCGCCTGGGCGAAGGCCTGGGCCACATTGACGGCATCCTGGCCCTGCATGGCATCCACCACGAACAGGGTTTCCACCGGCTTGAGCACGGCATGCAGTTCGGCGATTTCGTCCATCATCACCTGATCGATACCCAGGCGCCCGGCGGTGTCGACGATGAGTACATCATGGTGATGCCGCCGGGCGTGATCCAGGGCCTGGCGCGCAATATCGGCCGGCTTCTGGCTGGTGTCGGTGGGCAGGAAATCGACCTCGACCTGGGCGGCCACCGTGCGCAGCTGCTCGATGGCTGCCGGGCGGTAGACGTCGGCACTGACCACGAGCACTTTCTTCTTGCCCGTCTTGCGACCCTGCTGGATGTGCCCGCCTTCAGCCAGCCACTTGGCCAGCTTGCCGGTAGTCGTGGTCTTGCCGGCCCCCTGCAGGCCGGCCATGAGAATGACGGCTGGCGGCTGCACCGCCAGGGACAGTTCGGCAGCGCCCTCGCCCAGATCACCGCCCATGAGGGCCGTGAGCTGCTTGTGCACCACGCCCACCAGCGCCTGCCCCGGGTTGAGGCTGCCCACGACTTCCTGGCCCAGCGCCTGTTCCTTGACGCGCGCCACGAAGTCACGCACCACGGGCAGCGCCACATCGGCCTCGAGCAGGGCCATGCGCACTTCACGCAGCATGTCCTGCGTATTGGACTCGGTCAGCCGGGCCTCGCCACGCATGGTTTTGGCGATGCGCGAGAGACGGGAGGTGAGATTGTCTAGCATGAAAGGATCCGGAAGCTGGTTGATGCGGCAGGCAGGGCTTAAAATGGGAGATTGCCGCTTGCACGAGACAAGTGGCCAACCGCCAGAGAAACCATGTCTGTCAGCATTGTATTTCACTTGCTTGCTGCACTGGCTTACGCCTTGCTGGGTCTGGCCGCCTGGCGCCCGCTGCTGCGGCCCTCGGTCCGTCCGGCAGCCGAGCCGGACCTGTCTGGCTGGGCCCACGCCACGCCCATTTCGCCGCGTCTGGGCCGGGGCTGCCTGCTGGGTGCCATCATCCTGCACGGCATCGGGCTGGGCGCTGCCATTCTGGTGCCGCAAGGCCTGTATCTGGGCTGGGCACTGGCCCTGTCGGTCGCCTTCTGGCTGGGCATGATCGTCTTCTGGATCGAAAATTTCCTGCTGCGCCTCGACAGCCTGCAATTGCTTTTGCTGCCAGCCGCATCCCTGGCCTGCATCCTGGCTGCACTGTTTCCCGAAGGCTACCTGGTACCACACGCCAGCAGCGACTGGCTGCGCCTGCATCTGCTGATCTCCATGGTCGCCTATGGGCTGATGACGGTGGCGGCATTGCATGCCCTGCTCATGGCCACCCTCGATCGCCATCTGCACCGCCCCATCCGTGCTGACGGCGATCGCGGGCCCATGCAGAAGGCCATGAGCCTGCTGCCCCCCCTGCTCACCCTGGAACAACTGCTGTTTCGCCTGATCGGCATCGGCTTCGTGGTCCTCACGCTGTCGATTCTCAGTGGCATTGTGGTCTCGCTGCAATTCAGCGCACTGATCCTGCCTCTGGATCACAAGTCCATCTTCACGCTGCTGTCATGGCTCACCTTCGGGGTGCTGCTGGCGGGCCGGCGCCTGCGCGGCTGGCGCGGGCACACTGCCCTGCGCTGGACACTGGCCGGCTTCGTCTTCCTGCTGCTCTCCTATACCGGCAGCCGCTTCGTGCTCGAAGTCATACTGCAAAGGGCTCCGATTGGCTAAGTTCCTGCTGTGGGTCGTCATCATCCTGGCGGTCCTTCTCGTCTCACGCATCCTGGCCCAGCAAAAGGCCCGGGCACGCCATCTTGCCGAGCGGCGTCAGGCCGAGATCGGCCAGCGCGCCGCCGAAACCATGGTGCGCTGCGCCCACTGTCACATCCATCTGCCGCGCTCCGAAGCATTCTTCAGCCAGGGTCAGACCTGGTGCAGCGCCGACCACGCACGCATGGGCCTGAAGAAATGAGCCCGGATACCGCTCGGTCTGCCACATCGACGACGCCGGCAAGAAGCCCGCAAAGCAGCGAACACGCCCTGATACTCGGGGAAGACGGCTGGCTTGTGCCCGCTGCGGGCATTCTGTTCCGGCCCTCACCCAACCATGACCCGCGCCCCGGCAATGAAAACCCCACATTGCTCGTGCTGCACAACATCAGCCTGCCACCCGGTGTCTTCAGCGGCAATGCCGTCATCGATTTTTTCTGCAACACGCTGGATTTCGACCAGCATCCATGGTATGAGAACATCCGCGGCGTGCGGGTCTCGGCGCATTTCTTCATCCGCCGCGACGGCACCATCGTCCAGTTCGTGGCCACGACAGAGCGCGCCTGGCACGCTGGCGCCTCATCATTCAGGGGGCGCGCACGCTGCAATGATTTTTCGGTGGGCATCGAACTCGAAGGCACCGATACCCTGCCCTGCACAGCCATCCAGTACACACAGGCGGCTGCCCTGACCCGTGCCCTGCGCACGCGCCACGCGCTCACGGATGTTTGCGGGCATGAACACATCGCTCCGGGGCGCAAGACAGATCCTGGGCCGGCCTTCGACTGGCTGCGCTACGGGCGCGCAGCGGGTTGGGCGGATGAGGTACTGCCGCGGTTGGCGCAGTGACCCGGATACAAGAAAATGCCCGCTGAGCAATACCTACTGTTGATTGTTTGCACGCTGGGAAAACCTGCGGTCGAAGACGTGCTCGGCAATCCGATTCTTCAGGATCTCGATTGAACCGCCGGCAATCATCCATCCCCGACAGCGCCGTACACAGTATTCAACCAGAGACTCACGGCTATAGCCCATACCCCCCATCACCTGAAGCGCATCATTGGCCACATCGAAACCGGCCTGATTGCAGTAGGCCTTCGCAATCGCCGTTTCTGCAGCCGACGGAAACCCCGTATCGGCATTGGAGGCCGCACGGTACAGCAGCAGCTGTGCCGCATCCAGTTTGATCTGCATATCGGCAAATTTCCACTGCAGACCCTGAAATTCGCACAACAGGCGTCCGAACTGGCGCCGCTGCAATGCCCACTGTCGGGCTTCCTCGAATGCGTAGCGACCCAGCGCCAACGAACGCGCCGTGTTGCCTATGCGCTCGACATTGAAACCCGCCATCTGTTTCTTGAAGCCCCCCTCGCCCAGCACGACCTGCTCGTCTGGAACGTAGGTGTCATCAAAAAATATCTCCACCCATTCCTCATCGGACATGAAGGCTGAACGTTTGCCCAACCGTACACCCTCGGCGCCGGTTTCGATCAGCACGGAACCAATACCGCGCGTACCTGGTCCGAAGCGTACGTACGCCAGAATGAAGTCTGCATGGGGCCCGTGTGTGGTGAATATCTTCGAACCCTGAATACGCCAGCCCTCACCCTCCCGTGTAGCGGTTGTCTTCAATTCTGTCACTGCAGAACCCGCATCGGGCTCCGTCATGCCCACCGAGATCAGCGCCTTGCCCTGAAGCAAGGGTCGCAGGTACTTTTCTTTCTGGAAGACGCTGCCATACTCGGCCAGCACACGAATCGCACCGAAATTCCCTGCCTGCACCACGTCTGCACTGCGTGGACAGACAGACGCCACCGCTTCGATGGCGATGACGGCGTCCATCAAAGTGCCACCCGATCCCCCATCCTGCTCGGCAACGATCAGCCCCAACAGGCCCTGTGCCGCCATGGCCTGCGCAACATCCCATGGATAATCGCGTGAATGGGCTCGCGCCACAGCCCCTTCACGCAAGTGTTTCTCGGCAAACCGGCGCACTGCCATCTGGAAATCTTTTTGCTCCGGGGTCAAGGAAAATTCGTACATCGTGGATTCCTGGTAGAGGTCGTGTATTGTGTATGAATCGAATTGAAGCGTTCATGCCTGCCCGTCCATGAAACACAGGATGGCCGATCATGGCTCAGACCAGGCGGATCAGGGCATCGACAGCCATCACGCCATTTTCCTGCACGAACAGCGGATTGATCTCGGCCTCTTCCACCACAGGATCACGCAGCAAGGCCAAATGGGAGAACTGCACGATGGCGGCAGCCAATGCCTCGACGTCCCCTCGTGGGAGATTGCGGTAGCCGCGCACCAGGCGCGTCAGACGCACTTCGGAGATCATTTGTCGTGCGCCGGCAAGATCGACTGGCGCCAGACGCAGTGCAAAATCCCGATTGAGTTCGGCAGTCACGCCCCCCGCACCCAGCATTACCGTAGGCCCCACCAGGGGATCACGCCGATAGCCGAGGATGAGTTCGATCAGGCCACGCTCCATGGACTGAATCAGCACACCATCCAGACGGGCATCTGGCCGTTGCGCGCGGACATCAGCCAGAAGGCTCTGCACCTCCTGCTGCAGGGCCTGCGGCGTTGCAATACCGACACGCACGCCATTCACCTCGGTCTTGTGCGCAATATCGCGAGAACAGATCTTCAGCACCACCGGATACGGTATGGGGTGCTCGTGTTGGTCAGCGTCCAGCAAGTGCGCCGTCGCTGCAGGGATCCCGAGGGCCTGAAGTACCTTGATGGCTTCATGTTCATTGAGAAAGCCGTGGCCAGGCAAGCCATCTGGCCAGACGGGTACATCCGCCATCTCAGTCGGCGGCCCGGGTACATGCCGACTGAGGAATGCCGACAAGGCGTCGGCACAGGATTCAGGTGTGCGAAAACCAGCAATCCCGTGAGCGTGAAGCAGACGCAGGGACGCGTCGGCCTCGGGCGCCAGGAACACCGCCAGTGGCTTGTCTGCCGGCCGATGTGCGCTGATGAGCGGGCGGACTGCATATTCGGGATGAAACTGTGCCGATGAGCCCACGACACTCAATACCGCATCGCACCAAGGCGCCAGCAACAGTTGTTCCAGCAGATCGCGGTACTGCGCGCCACTGGCCGCCATGGTCAGATCGATCACGGGTGACTGACGCAGGTGAAGCCCGCGTTGCGCCATCTGGGCAACGAATTCAGCTGGTGGGGCAACAGCCTCCAGGCCCATCAATCCCATGGCATCCACCACCGTAGCGGCTCCGCCCCCCGTGGTCGTCATGATCGCCACACGAGGCGTGCGATCATGCACCGGCAATGCCTCACGTGCATAGGCTTCAGCCAAAGGCAAGGCTTCGAACAAAGCCTCCAGGGTGCGTATGCGAATAGCGCCATGCGCCTGGAAAAATGCTGCTGTCGCTGCATCGTTGCCCGCAATGGCCCCTGTGTGGGATCGGGACAGGGCCTCTCCGAGTTCGGAGCGGCCCAGCTTGTACACAATCACAGGCTTGCCTGCCTCATGAGCCCTGCGCATGGCGGCCGCCAGTACCGAGGCCTCGCGAATGGTCTCCATGAACAGCAGGATGGAACGTGTCTGTTCATCATCAACCAAGGCATCCAGAATTTCGCCCACCGAGATATCGGATTCGTTGCCTACGGAAATCGATTTGGCAAAACCAAAACCACGGGCAGCGGCACGCGACAGCAAAGACCCCATCATGGATCCGCTTTGCGAAATCATGCTGACATGCCCAGACACCAGGTCCCTGGCTGCGAATGCTGCATTCACCGAAATAATGCAACCCGATGTGATATTGGCCAGACCAATCGAATTTGGCCCCAACAGACGCAGACCCAGGGCTCGAGCGCGTTCCACCAGGGCAGTCTGCCGTCTGAGGCCTTCGCACCCTGTTTCGCCGAAACCGTCCGAATAAATTGTGACGACCCGAGCCCCTGCAGCAGCGCACTCTTCCAGCAGCCCTTCCACCAGCTGATTGGCGACCATGATGAACACATGGTCGACGGGCTCAGGCAATGCGCCAAGCGAAGGGTAGGCCCGAACCCCAAGCACCTCGTCGTGCTGCGGGTTGATAGGGTAGACCCGCCCGGCAAAGCCATGCTGTTGCATGAACAACAACGGACGGGCCGTATTTTTCCCTGCATTGCCCGACACACCGACCAATGCGACCCGGCGCGGCTCGAACAGAGCCTGGACAAAATCACCATGGTTCATGGGCACGCTCACAAGATCAGGTCAGCCAGATCAAGCGTGTCCAGAAGCCACACTCGATCACGCAGGTTTTGCGCCGCTTCGACGCCCAGGACGGTACTCGCAAGGCGCAGGAATTTTTGATCCAGATCGGCATCTGACAGCGGCTCCTCGGGATCACCCTTGCGGTGCGGTGAAAAATGTTCGAGCGTCGTACCATCATGCAGCGTCATGCGGACGCGTGCCGCCCGCTGGCGCGGAAAGCGTGCGCTCAGACCGGCATCTTCATGCAGACTGACGCGTGCCATCAATTGACGTACCTGCGGATCGGACAATTTGTCCGGTGCAAACGAAGCAGGGTCTACAGCGCCCTCGACAAGAGCGTGGCACATGACGTAGGGCAGGCTGAACTTCCCCTCGAACGCGGAGAGCGGGTTCGGATTGCCGGCGACTTCAAGCGCAGTACCATATGTATGGACTTCAATGCGGTCTACCTCACTGGCCTGGATTCGATGGCTCGCGCGCAAGTGCAACACGGCGTCTATCGCTGCGAACGTATGCCCACAACAGGCATGCGTCTTCTGTGTCATGCGAGTAATGTTGAAATGCGCTCCAGCCCCCTGAAGCAGACAAAACCAATCGGGCCCCTCGGCCAGTGCGGCACCGAAGCCCACCGGGCCTTCCATGATATCGGCCACACCTGTCACACCCTGTTTCGCGGCCTGGGCGGCACGCACTCCTACGGCAGCGGCATGGCCAGCATGCAGTGCCTTGGTCATGGCATCGGAACGAAAAGCCTGCTGCAGGCCACTGGCAAAACTGGCGGCCGTTGCCATCGCATGCTGGGCGACGAACGCATCACCGGGCGTCAGGATAGCGGCAGCCGCAGCAGCCGCGCCAATGCAGCCCACTGTGCCAGTGGTGTGAAAATAACGATAGTGCGCTGGCTGAATTGCGGCTGCAATGCGGGTAGACACCTCGTATCCTGCGATCACGCCACGCAGGAACGTCGAACCCGAGGCACGGATGTCATCGCCCACCGCCAGCGCCGCGGCAATGACCGGGCATCCCGGGTGGTACAAACCATCCTTGAAAATGTCATCCAGTTCTGCCGCATGCGAGGCCGATCCATTCAGCCAGGCAGCCGTTGCGGGAAATACCGTGTCCCGGGTACCTGGCACCCGGCTGCGACCAAGCCCGACCTCTTCGCACCACGCCTGGCGCAACAAGGTAGCTGGAGCCATCTGTGTACCAGGATACAGTGCAGCGAGCCAGTCCAGAAACACCCGCTTGGCAGCATGCGTCACCCCAGCCTCGAGTTCTGCCTCCGACAATCTGGCAGCATATGCGGCCAGACCGGCAAGCACCGTCCCTTCTTCGGCCATGTGTCTGGTCTCCCTGTCATCCATTTTCACCTTACCCATGCACTGTACTCATGGAGAAGGCGGGCAGCCTTGAAAATTGATCAAGCCTGCGTTCTCAAAACCTGCAGGAATGAGAATGCATCTGTTCCAAACGGGAAACTCTGACTCGCCATTCCCTCGGTACCATGACCATAGGTGTATGGGCACACCCATCACACATGATCACAATGTTCCGGAGACACAGAATGGCGGAGAAAAACAGCCCAATTGCTTTGGGGTTCATCGGACTGGGCGTGATGGGCGAGCCCATGTGCAGCAATCTGGTGCGCAAGTCCGGAAACACGGTCCACATATTCGATCTGCAGGCCGAGCCGGTACAGCGGCTGGGCCAATTGGGCGCTACCGTATGCTCATCGATCCAGGAAGTCGCTCGAGAAGCGGAAATCGTGTTTCTGTCCTTGCCCGGGATCGCGCAGGTCGAACAGGTCTGCCTGGGCAGCAATAGTTTGTCTGACGCAGGTGGCCGGGTGCGCATCATCGTCGACATGAGCACCAGCGATGTCAGCCGGACACGAGCCCTGGCCGAAAAGCTCAGGGCTCATGGCATTACCCTGGTCGATGCGCCGGTCGCCCGCATGCGTCAGGCAGCAAGGGACGGTACCTTGCTGATCGCGGTCGGCGCCGGAAAAAAGGACTTCGATGAAATCACCCCGTTTCTGCAGTGCATGGGCACGGACATCGTGCACTGTGGCGGATCGGGTAACGGTCAAGTAGTCAAGATCATGAACAACATGGTGGTGTTCATGACCGTGCACGCCCTGGCCGAGGCCATCACGATAGGTCGCGCAGCCGGCATGGATGGTGCCGCCCTGCTCGATGCCCTGAGCAAGGGTTCGGCCAACAGCTTCGTGCTTCAGAATCCTGGCCTCAAGTCCCTGGCTACCGATACATTCCCCGAGAAGACCTTCCCGACAGAATACGCGATCAAGGATATTTCGCTCGCACTGGAACTGGCCAAGGCCGGCGGGGTAGAGGCCCGATCCGCCGGGCTCACACACACCCTGTTGACGCAGACACGTGATGCCGGATACGTCAAGGAATACTACCCAATCATGGTACGCCTGATCGAAAAGGGATATCACTGAGCACACCAGCACCTCGCCACACGCGCCCATCAACTCACGGAATCAGGGAAACCGTCATGCTTTATCCACAGCCCGGGCTTTTCATCAACGGCCACTGGATTGATCAGAGCCGCGACGCACTCGCGGTGCTGAATCCCGCTACGGTCGAGACGCTGGGCCAACTGCCCATGGCCAGCCCCGCTGACATCGCCCGGGCCATTGCAGCAGCACACCAGGCCTTTCGAACATGGCGCAGGACGCCGGCCAGAACCCGTGCAGCCATTCTGCAACGCACGGCCAGGATTCTGCTCGACCGCAAGGAGAAATTGGCCCGCATCATCACGCTGGAACTGGGCAAACCCCTGGCGGAATCCAGGGCAGAAGTGGATACGGCGATCGGCATGTTCGAATGGCACGCTGAGGAAGCCCCTCGCACGTACGGGCGCATCATTCCCGGACGCGAACCACTGACCCGGCAAATGGCCGTGCTCGAACCTGTCGGCCCGGTGGCCGCCTTTTCGGGCTGGAACGCGCCCGCCATCACACCATCCAGAAAAATCGCCGGAGCCCTCGCCGCAGGCTGTACCATTGTGCTCAAGCCGGCAGAAGAAACCCCCGCCACAGCCTGCGAAATCGGTCGGGCCTTGCAGGAAGCCGGTGTACCCGAGGGCGTGGTCAACCTGGTATTCGGTAACCCAGGCGCAATTTCAGATCAGTTGCTGGCGGCCGAGGAAATCCGGGCGCTCACATTCACAGGCTCCACCGTCATCGGTCGCGCCCTGGCGCAGAAGGCTGCTGCAGGTCTCAAGCGGGCCACGCTCGAACTGGGCGGACATGCGCCAGTTCTGGTCTTCGAAGATGCCGACATGGAATCTGCCATCCGGCACATTGCCACAGCAAAATTTCGTAATTCCGGCCAGGTCTGCACCTCACCTACCCGGATCTATGTCCAGGAGGCCATGTACGAAACCTTTTGCAACCATTTCGCAGAAAGGGCTGCAGCACTGAAAATTGGCAATGGTCTTGATGAAAGCGTGCAGATGGGGCCTTTGGCCAATCCACGGCGGCTTGCCGCAATGCAGGCCCTGACGCGCGATGCGCTCGAAAAAGGGGCCACCCTGTTATGCGGAGGTGATTCTCCGTCTGCTACAGGCTGGTTCTGGGCACCCACCGTTCTGTGTGACTACCCGGATCACTGCGACGCCGCGCACATCGAACCGTTCGGGCCAATGGCCTTGCTGCACCGGTTCACGAACCTGGACGACGCCATTGCAAAGGCCAACCGCCTGCCCTTTGGCCTGGCAGCCTATGCCTTCACCAACAGAGCCGACCAGATCAATGTACTTGGCCAGGAAGTGGAAAGTGGCGTGATCTGTTTCAACCACTGTCGTGCTTCGCTGCCCGAAACCCCTTTCGGCGGGGTCAAGGACAGCGGACTGGGCCGCGAAGGCGGCACCGAAGGCCTGCGTGAATTCCTGCAGGTCAAATACCTCAGTCAGGCGAGTTAAGGCAGCCTGATCCCAAGTCAGCCTACTCCAAGGGAGACACCCTCATGAAAACTCAACTGGCCATTACGTTGCTCAGCCTGGGATTTTTTACCCTCCAGGCACCCGCCCTGGTCAATGCCAATGGCATCTCCGACGATATCGTGAAGATCGGCGTACTCACGGATCTGTCGGGCGCATACTCCGGCAACGTCGGCCCCGGCTCCGTACTGGCCACCAAATTGGCGATCGATGAATTTGGCGGCAAAGTAGCGGGCAAACCCATTGACATGCTGGTCTTCGATCACCTGAACAAAGCTGATGTCGCAGCTGCCAAGGCTCGCGAATGGCTGGATCTGGACCAGGTGGACGTGATCACGGAACTGGGCAATAGTGCCGTGGCCCTGTCGGTCATGGATATCGCAGAAGCCAAGAACAGAATGACCATGGTCACTGGCGCCGGGGCTACCAAGATTACCAGCGAGAGCTGCAAGCCCACCAACGTCATGTGGGTCTATGACACCTACGCTTTGGCCAAGGTTGGCACCATGCCCCTGGTCGAATCCGGCACCAAGACCTGGTACTTCATTGCAGCGGATTATTCTTTTGGTCATTCGCTGGAAAAGGACGGTACACGCTTCATCAACGAAGCCGGCGGAGAGGTGCTGGGTAGCTCGCGCTATCCGTTCCCAGGCACGGATTTTGCATCCTATTTGCTCTCTGCACAAACCAGTGGCGCACAAGGCGTCGCCCTGGCCAGCGCTGGTGCCGACCTGATGAACGAAATCAAGCAGGCCAAGGAATTCGGCCTCAGTGACCGACAGAAGATGGTTGCCATGCTCATGAGCATTACCGATGTCCATGGCGTCGGGCTGGATGCGGCACAGAAGATGAATTTTGCCGAAACCTTTTATTGGGACATGGACGACGAGACTCGGAATTTTGCCCAACGGTTCTATGAAGAGTCCGGCAAAATGCCCACTGCCTTGCAGGCAGGACAATACTCGGCGGTACTCAACTATCTGCGTGCCGTTGAGAAATCGGGCAGCGATGACGTCCATGACGTGATTGCCACCCTGAAAACCATGCCCATCCATGACGCTTTTGCGCGTAACGCCCACCTGCGTGAAGACGGCAAGCTGATTCACGACCTGTACGTCGTTTCAGTCAAGACACCCGAAGAATCGACCGGTCCCTGGGACTACTACAACCTCGTGGCCACCGTGCCGGGTGAACAGGCCTTCAATCCCCTGTCCGAAAGCCAATGTCCCTTGGTGAAACAGCAATGATTCAGCGCACCTTGCCCGAATTCGAAGTCTTTGCCATCCGCTACGCACACGTGTTGCGCCATGCACGGGAAAACTTCCTGCAGGGCGATATCCATGACGGGATGATGGATCTGGATTTTTATTTCTGGCTGGTGCGCAACGATCAGAAATGCGTGCTGGTGGACACAGGCTTCAGTGCCTGTTCCGCCCGGCAACGCAAGAGGCAGTATCTGTGCGAACCCCTGCAGGCTCTGGCACAGTTGCAGGTAAAGCCCGAGATGGTGAGTGAACTCATCCTCACCCATCTGCATTACGATCATGCGGGCAATGTGGATTCCTTTCCGAATGCGCGCGTGCACCTGCAGGACACCGAAATGAACTATGCCACGGGCCGCTACATGAGGCACGTGGCGTTGAGTCATTTCTTTTCCGTGGATGATGTCATCACCGTACTGCGTCGTGTCTTTGCCGACGAGGTCTGCTTCCACGACGGCCATGGCGTGGTGACCCCCGGCATTGAGCTGTTCCGTGTCGGTGGACATACTGCCGGCCTGCAGATCGTGCGCATCCACACCCGCAGGGGTTGGGTCGTGCTGGCTTCCAATGCCATGCACTATTATCGCAACCACGACGAGGCAAATCCCTTTCCAGCCATCTTCAACGTGGGTGAAATGCTCGAAGGATATCGCCTGATCGACACATTGGCCGAAACCCCGGCACACGTCGTGCCGGGGCACGACCCCGAGGTGGCCCGGCGTTATCCACGTCTGCCCGGCACTGAAGTGGAAATCTATCAGTTGCACGAATCGCCGCGAGAGCCCGCATGAAACACCAAGCACTGATCACACAGTTCCTGCCCGGACAATTCAACAATCAGGCACGCCTCGTCGAACATGCGCGACACCTGAACACCCGCATGCTGTTGCAGGTGGGTGATGATCAATACCGCATGCACATCCGTGCCGGGCGCATCGAATCGGCCACCCCAGGCCCATTCGTAATGAACGACTGGGATTTCTCGCTGTGCGCCGAAGCAGACGTATGGTCCACCTTCTGGCTGGCAGTACCACCGCCCGGCTTTCATGATCTGTTTGCCCTGTTGAAATTCAGGCGCATGACATTGCAGGGCAATCTGCACCCCTTCATGTCAAATCTGCTGTATTTCAAATCATTGCTGGCCACACCACGCCACATCGAGGTCTCATGATGAATCCAGGTCAAACCGCGTTTGAACCTATACACGGGCGCTACGTTCAACTGGAATTGTCCGGGAAGACCCATCGCATCTACTTCGAAGAAGCCGGTGAGGGGATCCCGTTGCTGTGTCTGCATACGGCCGGATCCGACAGCCGACAGTACCGAGGGCTGATGAATGACACACGCGTCACGGACCGATTTCGAGTCATCTGCTTCGACATGCCCTGGCATGGCAAGTCCTCGCCACCTCCCGGATGGCAGGATGAAACCTACCGCCTCTCGTCGAGCGATTACGTCACCATGATACTGGCCATGGCCGACGTGCTTGCGCTGGACCGACCGGTCGTGATGGGCTGCTCCATTGGCGGGCGCATCGTTCTCCACCTGGCCCTGGATCATGCAAGCCGGTTCCGGGCCCTCATCGGCCTGCAGTCGGGTGCTCACGTGGATCCTTACTATGACCTCGACTGGCTGTACCGACCCGACGTTCATGGTGGGGAGGTGTGCGCCGCCGTCGTCTCTGGCCTGGTTGGCCCGCAAAGCCCGGATGCCGATCGATGGGAAACGTTGTGGCACTATATGCAGGGCGGTCCGGGCGTCTTCAAGGGTGACCTGCACTTCTACACAGCCGATGGCGACATGCGAGGCAAAGTCGCTGCCATTTCCACGCAAGCATGTCCGCTTTGGCTGCTGACGGGCGAATACGATTATTCCTGTACACCGGAAGACACACAGAAGCTGGCAGACTCGATTCCCGGCGCGTGCTATACCCTGATGCCGGGCTTGGGTCATTTTCCGATGAGCGAGGATCCGGCACGATTTCTGACCTACCTGATGCCCATTCTGGACACAATCGCCGACACTTGAATCGCACTGCGCCAAACCCGGCGCAGCGCGCTCCGGCAATATCAGGACCGCACGTGCTCACTGCCACGTGCTGCATCAGGGCTCAGTGTGTGCAGCAGTTCCTTCACCCGCGGGCCGCTGTCTGTTTCACTGAGGATACAGATGAAGAAATGGCGTACGGCCCAGTCATCTTTCAGGCGCAACATCGTCAGGCCCATGCTGCTCAGGTAGTTGCTCGCGATCCGCTCGGGCACAATGCCGATCCCCAACCCTTCCCGGATCATGTTGCAACGTGTCTCGAAGCTGGAGACCTGCAGTTTCACGGTGGGCGGACGGCTGACACTGGAGCCCACATAGGCCAGAAACTTGTCAAGCGAATGCAAGGGAAAATATCCCAGCAGATCAAAATCGAGGGCGTCCTCGAGGTGGAGCTCCTGCCGATCGGCCAATGGGTGCCCCAACGGCACGACCAGGCCGACGCGATCCTTCACAAAAGGAAACGACGTGACTCCGGCGGCCGGATACTTGGCATGATAGATACCCAGATCGACCGTGCCCTCAGCAACCATACGGGGTATGTCAAAACTGTGCGCCTCCACCAGATCCACGCTCACGTTGCTTCTGCCCTTGAAGAATTCGGCCATCTTGCCGGGCAGGAACTGCAGTAGCGTGGATGGGTTTGCCGCGAGGCGGATCTTGGCCATCCCGTCGTTCGAGTACTTGTTGATGGCCATCTCGGCCAATTGCACGCTGCGCAGGATATTCTTGGCCCGTTGATACAACAAGGCACCCGCAGGGGTGGGCTCGACCCCCCTGCCATGGCGCAGCAGCAATGTGCGTTCGAGATGCTTCTCGAGTTCGGCGATCCGCTTGCTGACCGCCGAGGTCACCAGGTTTTCCCGATCCGCGGCGCGCGACAGGCTTTTCTCCTCCACCGCCGCCACGAAAACTTCCAATGATGGGATATCCAGCCCTTTCATGAGTTTCCCTGATCCAGTGTTGACAGTTACAACGCCTTTGCCAAAGTATAGGCCGTACGCCTGTTCACGATCTGCAACGGTATGATCCAGACACAATGAACGCTCCTTTTCCGTTTGATCAAACCAGTGGATGGAGGCGCTCGGTATAGTCATTCCACGCATTGATCACAAGTGCGCAATATGAAGCGCCGCAAGCGCGTGCCCATTCTGGAGACATCGATCATGAAATTCAAACTGCTCGTATCGAGCCTCGTGTTCTGCGCAGCCATGCCATTTGCTTCCTCGCATGCTGCCGACGACACAATCAAGGTCGGAGCCATTTTCCCTTTGTCCGGCGGTTCCTCGCCTCAAGGACAGACCTTGCTGCAAGGTGTACAGGCCATGGCTGATCTGATCAACGAAGACGGCGGAGTACTCGGAAAAAAAATCGTGATCATCGAACGTGACGATGAGGCGACTCCAGCAGTAGGCGTGTCACGCGCCAATGATCTCATTGCCGAAGACGTCGCAGCCATCGTCGAAGGCTGGATCAGTTCCGTCACTCTGGCCATGCAGCCGGTGATCAGCCGTGCAAACATCACCGATATCACGGCCAGTTCGACAGCCGACAAGATCCTCTCCGGCGAGGGCAATCCGGCGCCTGTGCGCATCAACAGCTCAATCGGCCAGAATGGCCGCTTCATGTCCGACTTCATCACCGACAAACAGTACAGGAAGGTCGCTTACGTATCCGAAAACGACGTCTATGGCAAGGACACGCGCGACGCTGTGAAAAAGAAACTGGAAGAGGCTGGATATGATTACGAAGTCGTCGCCGACGAACTCTTCCCATTCAGCGAATCCGATTTTCGCGTCATGCTCACCAAGATCAAGGCTGCCAACCCGGACCTGACGGTGATCATCAACGCCAATGGTGGCGTCGGTTTGCCCGCATTCCTGCGTCAGGCCAAGAGCGTGCGCCTGCCGGGTGACATTCTGGCTGCCGTCGGCACCTTGCTCCCGGTCGTCGTGCAGACGACCGGACCGGCCGCGGATGGTGTCTACAGTCATGACATTTATTTCCCCGACGTCGAACCGCTGGCCTCGCTGCCCATGAATCAGCGCTTCGTCGCCAAGGTGAAAGAACGCTTCGACACTTTGCCCGACAAGAACACTGCCAATGGGGGCCAGGCATTGTTGGTCTGGGCCAAGGCTGCCAATGAAACCAAGTCACTCGACAAGGACACCATCACGCAACACATACGTGGCGGCGCATTCAAGGACACTGTGTACGGCGACGTGCAATTCGAAGACAACGGCCAGATGCAGAGCAAGGGCTATATGTTCCAGGTGGAAGACGGCAAGTTCGCCTTTCCGAAAGACTAGCCTTCACCGGAGAGCAGCCAGATGTCGGTTCAGGCAGGCATGAGTCGGCCCGGCGGCGCCACATCGTTGCGCGCTGACGGGTTGACCGTGAAATTCGGCGGCCTCACTGCCCTTGCTGACGTGTCCTGGAGCGTGAGCTCAGGCGAGATTCTGGGCATCATAGGGCCCAATGGCGCCGGCAAGAGCACCTGCCTGAATGCCGTCACTCACTTCGTGCCGCATCAGGGGAAGGTGCTCATCGGCACAACCGATATCTCCGCAATGCCTTCCTGGCGTCTTCACGAATATGGCATACGCAGGGCATTCCAGCAAAATAATTTCTTTCGTGACCTCAGCGTGCTGGACAACATGGTCGCGGTACTCATGCCCCGCCTGGGGAAAAATTTCTTCTACAGCCTGTTTCGGCCACTCGCCTACAGCGATCACCTCGGGCAGCTCAAGGCCAGGGCGGCCCAGATCCTGAGCCGCATCGGCGTACCTGAATCAGTCTACGCCCACTATCCCGATGAATTATCGTATGGCACACAGCGCATGTTGTCCATCGCCCTGGCCTACGGAAGTAATCCCGCCGTACTCATGCTGGATGAACCTGCGGCAGGGCTCGGCGGCGACGATATGGACCGGCTGCGCATGCTGATCCTGTCATTCAGAGAGGAAGGGCTGGCCGTAGTGGTCATCGAGCACCACATGGATCTGATCATGGAAATTGCCGATCGCATTCTGGTGCTGGACCACGGCCGCACGCTCGCCTACGCCAGCCCCGAGGCGGTGCAGAATGACGAACGGGTGCTCGAAGCCTATCTGGGGCGACAAGATGAATGAGTCCGCCGCAAATGTTTTGCAGGTACTGCAACTGCAGGCGCGTTATGGCGGCAATCTGGCAATACAGATCGAAGCCCTGAACATCCGGCCCGGCGAAATGGTGGGCGTGATAGGCGCCAATGGTGCGGGCAAAAGCACATTGGTCAATGCAATCCTGGGATGGTCGCGCGGTCAACCGAAAATCAGCGGTCGAATCCATCTGGCTGGCGAAGACATCAGCCATCTGCCACCATTTCAGCGTGTTCGCAAAGGCCTTGCGCTGGTACCCGAGAACAAGCTGATTTTCGACCAGCTTACGGTTGAACAGAACCTGATCGACTCCGGCACCACCCAGGACACTGGCGATCGCCGGAAATTCTCGATGGACGATATCTATGCCCTGTTCCCGAACCTGAAAAACCGGCGCCACCACCGAGGCAGCCAGCTCTCCGGTGGCGAACGGCAGATGCTGGGCATCGCCCATGCGCTGCGCCTTGCCCCACGGGCCCTTCTGCTCGACGAGCCCTCCATAGGCCTCGCACCCATGCTGGTGCAATCGGTGCTGGCCACCGTACGAGAATTGGCACAGGATGGCCTGGCCGTCCTGCTGGTCGAACAGAACATACATGCCGCGCTGCGCGTGACGGATCGGATGTTGTTGCTCGAACGAGGGAAACTGGTGCTTGAAGGCACTCCCAGTGAGTTGAAGATCAACCCCGTCGTAGCCCAGGTCTACCTGGGACGACGGGCCTGAGTGGGGCAAGGCAGCATGGAAAACTTCATACAGCAACTGATCAATGGTTTGGTCATCGGTCATGCCTACGCCTTGATCGCCATCGGCTGGACCATACTTCTGGGGGTCGCACGACTGGTCAATTTCGGGCATGGCGAGCTGTACATGCTGGGCGCCTTCACCACCTGGTGGGCCATTTCGGCATATGACATCCCGTATGGCCTGGCTATCTTGATCAGCATGGTGATTGGCGGTCTGATCGGTTTTCTGATGCAGTTGATCATGCTCAGGCTGACCTTCAGGAAAGATCTGATCGCCATCATGATCGTGACCCTGGGCTTCGGCAAGGTGATCAGCGGGGTTGCCTCACTCTTGTTCGGGGCCAATGGCGAAATCCTGCAGACCCCGTTGTCGAGCGTCGATCTGTACTGGAACGATCTGTGGTTCACCTACCAGGATATCGCCATCGTCATCACTGCATTACTGATGTACGGTCTCACGTGGCTGATCATCCAATATACCCGCATCGGCCGGATGGCCCGCATGGTGGCAGAAGACCCGCCCCTGGCTGCCCTCTACGGCATCAATGCCCGACTGGCGTATTTCCTGATCTTTGCCTTCGAAGGTGTGGCCGTCACGCTGGCGGCAGCCATGGTGGCGCCCCGCAGCCCCATACTCACCTCCATGGGGTTCGATGAAACCATCATCACTTTCATCGTCGTCATCATAGGCGGCATCGGCAATGTTCTGGGCAATTACATTGCTGCCCTGCTGCTGGGCATTTTCATCGCTTTCTTCAGCACTTACATCTCGGCTGCCTTTGCCACCGCCGCTGCGTTCGTAGTGCTGATCGTGCTGTTGATCGCGCAGCCCAATCGCTTGCAAGCCTGAGCCCGCACCGACATGAAGATCATGAAACCTCTGATGACTGCCCTGCTGGCCATCGCGCTGTTCTTCGCACCACAGCTGATGGGGGGCTCCAACGTATCCTACAGCCTGCTGGTCATCATCGGCATATTCGCCATTTTGGCCTATAGCCTGGATCTCGTGGTCTCTGATCTGGGAGAAGTCAGCCTCGGCCATACCGTATTCTTTGGCACTGGCGCCTATACGACGGCCGTCGCTTCCTCGCAGTTCGGTCTGGGCGCCCTCGAGACGCTGATGCTGGCGCTTGCCGCAAGTACCCTCGTCGCGGCTTTCGTAGGCTTGATCACGCTCAAGCTACGCGAGTTCATTTTCTCCCTGGTCACCTATTCACTTGCCGTGATTTCGATCACCCTGGCCGATAACTGGATGTTCGTGGGTGGCACCGATGGCATCAGCGGCATCCCGCCGCTCAAGTTTTCCATCCTTGGGCTGGACTACCTGGCACGCACGGATCAGCAACTGTGGCCTGTCGTGTATCTGGGCTTGCTGGCCACCCTGTACCTTGTACATACATTCCGACGATCCAGACTGGGTAGTGAAGCCATGACTGTGCAGTTGAACACGGGGCTCGCCATCATGTCGGGCATCAATCCCATGCTGGTGCGCATGAAGGTTCTGGTGCTTTCCGCACCACTGGCCGGGCTCGCTGGCTGGCTCTATGCCTATCAGCGTGCCTACATCAGCAGTGACGTATTTGGCGCCTATTTCCTGCTGATCATGCTGACAGCCGTGATCATGATCGGTCGACGCCAGCTGCTGTGCCCTCTGATCGGTGTGGCGTTGATCATCACCCAAGAGAAAATGTTTTCTCTGGGAGCCTACTGGGACAATATCATCCTTGGCACGATCATCATTCTGGTGCTCTGCTTCTTTCCCGGGGGGCTGTCGCGCCTGTTCACTCGCCGCGTCGCCCACACCTGACCCCGGATCAGACCGCAACCGTTCACACATCCACATTGACAAGCAGCAGGAGGATTCCCACATGTCAGACAATGTCGCCCTTATCGCAGGAGTTGGTGGCACCTGCGGATCCAATCTCGCAGAAATGCTGCATCGTGATCATCACTGGAAACACATCATAGGCATCTCGCGCAGCAATCCTCGGCTCGACGTACCCATAGACCACCGAGCGGTTGATCTGCTCGACAAGGGCCAATGCAACCGCCTCCTGGGCGATCTGAGTTCGGTCACCCACATTTTCTGGACGGCGCTGATCAATGGAAAGACCCGTACCGAAGAAAACACACTGAATACAACCATGTTCGAGAATTTCATGGATGCGGCCCTGCCTCGCATCCCGGGGCTTCAGCATGTACACGTTCTCGAAGGGATCAAGCAGTACGGCTATGATCTCGGCCCCTACAAGACCCCATGCCGGGAAGATGATCCTGATGGAGACCCTCCTTATTTCTATACGGATCAACACGCCCATACCCTGAAATGTCGTTCCGGCCAGAACTGGACATGGTCGACATCACGCCCCGGTGCAGTATGCGGCTACGCCTATCGTGGCCGTATCAACCTGACCAACGTGATTGCAGTGTACGCATCCATCATGAAGGAATTGGGCGAACCTCTGCACTATCCCGGTGATGACGGAACCTTTGGGCGCCTGACGTTCGCCACGGATGTCCGTATTCTGAATCGCCTGATGATCTGGGCATCCACCGACCCAAGGGCAGCAAATCAGGCGTACAACGTCGCCAATGGCGATCATTTCCGCTGGGAGCACATGTGGCCCCGGATCGCGTCGATGTTCGAAATGCCCATGGGCGAAGTAAGGCCCATGGATCTGGTCGCCTTCATGGAATCACACTCGACGCTGTGGGACGACATGGTACGGCGCCATGGCTTGCGTGAAACAAAATTGATGGAAATTGCACCCTGGCCTTATGCAAACATCGTCTTCAGGCGCAACTGGGACAGCGCCATCAACACAGTGAAGGCGAATCGATTCGGATTCACTGAAATGATCGACACCGAGGATATGTTCCGGGGGTACATCGAGCAATTCCGGGCGGCACGCATCATCCCTTGATGGACATCACACCGCCACGCGGTGTGATGTCACGACAGCGTCACCTACCCCAGCAACAACGCATTCATGCGCTTGACGAACCCGGCCGGATCCTTCAGCGCCGCCCCTTCGGCCAGCAGCGCCTGATCGAGCAGCAAGGCGGCCCATTCGGCAAATGACGCATCGTCCTGCGCCTCAAGGCGCTTGACCAGTGCGTGCTGCGGGTTGACCTCGAGGATGGGACTCAGCTCCGGGGCTTCCTGGCCTGCAGCCTTCAGCATGCGCAGCAGATGCGGGCTGAGCTCGTTTTCGTCGACGACCACACAGGCCGGTGAATCCACCAGGCGAGCCGTCGCGCGGACATCCTTGACGCGCTCGCCCAGGGCGCCCTTGAGGCGCTCGAGCGTCGGCTTGAAGGCCTCGGCCGCTTCGGCCTGCTGTTTCTTCTCGGCCTCGTCTTCGAAGGCATCGAGGGCCAGGTCACCCTTGGCCACCGAGGCCAGCGACTTGCCGTCGAACTCGCGCAGATAGGAAAGCATCCACTCGTCTACCCGATCGGACAGGAGCAGCACTTCGATCCCCTTGCGCTGGAAGACTTCCAGGTGCGGGCTGTGGGCCGCTGCGGCATGGGAATCGGCGCTGAGATAGTAGATTTTGGTCTGCCCTTCTTTCATGCGCCCCACATAGTCGGCCAGCGAGACGTTCTGGATGGGGCTGTCGGACTGGGTGGACGCAAAGCGCAGCAAGGCTGCGATCCGTTCGCGGTTGGCCGTATCCTCGCCCACGCCTTCTTTCAGGACCTGACCGAACTGACCCCAGAATTCGGCGTAGTCCTCGGGCCTGTCCTGGGCCATTTCGTCGAGCAGGCCCAGGATGCGCTTGGCCGAGCCGTCGCGAATCGCACGCACATCACGGCTTTCCTGCAGGATCTCGCGCGAGACATTGAGCGGCAGATCGGACGAGTCGACCACCCCGCGCACGAAACGCAGATAGGCGGGCAGCAGCTGCTCGGCGTCGTCCATGATGAAGACCCGGCGCACGTAGAGCTTCACCCCATGGCGCGCATCACGATCCCAGAGATCGAATGGCGCCCGCCTGGGCACGTAGAGCAGCTGGGTGTATTCACTGCGCCCCTCGACCCGGTTGTGCGTCCAGGCCAGCGGGTCCTCGAAGTCATGGCTGACGTGCTTGTAGAATTCTTTGTACTGTTCGTCAGTGATGTCGGCCTTGTTGCGCGTCCACAGGGCACTGGCCTGGTTGACGGTTTCCCATTCATCCCTGACCACCTGCTCGGACTTCTCGGCATCCCATTCTTCCTTGTGCATCTGAATGGGCAAGGAGATGTGATCCGAATAGCGCCGCAGGATGTCACGCAATTTCCAGCCGGACAGGAACTCATCTTCATCGGCGCGCAGGGTCAGCGTCACGCGCGTACCCCGTTCGGGCTTGTCGACTGCGGCAATGGTGAACTCGCCCTGGCCGTCGGACTCCCAGAGCACCCCCTCGGCTGCAGGCAGGCCTGCGCGCCGGCTGTGCACCGACACCTTCTCGGCCACGATGAATGACGAATAGAAACCGACCCCGAACTGACCGATCAGCTGGGCATCCTTTTGTTCGTCGCCCGTCAGGCGGCTGAAGAATTCGCGTGTGCCGGAACGGGCGATGGTACCCAGATTGGCAATCGCCTCTTCGCGCGACAGCCCGATGCCGTTGTCATCCACCGTGAGCGTACGGGCATCCTTGTCGTACTCGACCCGGATGCGCAGCTCTTCTCCGCCTTCCATCCATTCGGGCTTGTCCATCGCCTCGAAGCGCAGCTTGTCGCAGGCGTCGGATGCGTTGGAGATCAGCTCACGCAGAAAGATTTCCTTGTTGCTGTACAGCGAATGGATCATCAACTGCAGCAACTGCTTGACTTCTGCCTGAAACCCCAGGGTATCGGCTGCTTGTGTGTCTGTCTGGCTCATAGTGATCTATGCATGATATGTGTCAGGATTGAACGAATCGGCTGTGCCACCAGGGTATGCGGAGGGTACACAGCCACTGTCTGGCTAGCTGGGGGCGGGGATGCAAATATCAAGTCAGGCCCATGCACGAACAGTGAGCATCGACACGTCCCATACACAAGAATACACAAAAAACTTTGCTGAATCGCAAAGATAATGATTCTTGTTTGACATACAATGCAGGTTGACATTTATCGTGAGACACCACCATGACCCACCTCACCCGACGTCATTTTCTGCGCAACAGCCTGGTGCTCGGCAGCGGGGCCCTGATAGCCGCCCCATGGTTGCGCAGTGCCCGGGCGGCCGATACCAGAACGCTGGTCCTGTACAACGGCCAGCACAGCCGTACCACGCAGGCGCTGGTCGATGCCTTCCAGCAGGCCACCGGCATCGAAGTACAGATCCGCAAGGGCAGCAGCACTCAACTGGCCAACCAGATCATCGAGGAAGGCAGCCGCTCACCCGCAGATCTGTTCTTTGCCGAAGAGAGCCCACCGGTCGCGGCGCTGGATGATCACCATCTGCTGGCGCCCCTGCCGCAGGACACGCTCGATCAGATCATTCCGGGCTACGGATCCCGCGATGGCACCTGGACCGGCGTCACGGCCCGCAGCCGGGTGACCGTATACAACCGCAATCTGGTGCAGGCAGCCGAGTTGCCAGCGTCGATTCTCGACATGGCCACCGAGGCCTGGAAGGACAAGGTCGGCTTCGTGCCTACCAGCGGTGCGTTCCAGCAGCAGATCATTGCCATCAAGCTGCTCAACGGGCGCGACGCAGCGCTGGGCTGGCTCAAGGGCCTGAAGAAATACGGGCGCATCTACAACGGCAACATGGCCGCCATGCGTGCCGTCGAGCGCGGCGAAATCCCCACCGCGCTGGTGAACAACTATTACTGGTTCATCGTCGCCAAAGAGGTCGGGGCCGAGAACATGCAGTCGGCCATACACTATGCCGGCCCGGGCGATCCAGGGGGGCTGATCACGGTATCGGCCACCGGAGTGCTCAAGACGGCAGCCAACCCGCAGGCTGCGCAGCAACTCGTGGCCTTCATGGTCAGCCCGGCAGGCCAGCAGGCCATGGTCGATACCGTCGCAGAATACCCGCTGCGCCCCGGGATTCAGTCGCCGTTCGATCTCAAGCCCTTCGACACGCTCAACCCGCCGGCCATCAGCCCGGCTGAACTGGGCGATGCCGCTGATGCCCTGGTGCTGCGGCGCGAGGCTGGCCTGGCGTGACCAGTCTGAGCCTGGGCCAGCGCCGGATCAGGCGCATCCGCCCCAACTGGCTGGCGGCAGCTGCCCTGTTGCCCATGGGGCTGGTGGCCCTGCCGCTGATCTATGTGGCGGTGCGCACACTGCAAACCGGTCTGGCCGGCTCGGTGGCCGAACTGTTCCGCAGCCGCACGGCGGAACTCCTGATCAACACCATCACCCTGGCCATGGGGGTGATGATCCTGTCGGCCCTGATCGGCCTGTCTGTAGCCTGGTGTGTCGAGCGCACCGATCTGCCCGGACGTCGCGCCTGGCGAGTACTGGCGGGCCTGCCACTGGCGGTACCCGCCTTCGTGTCCAGCTATGCCTGGGCGTCGATCGACGTGGCCTTCCAGAACCTGGCCGGGGCCATTTTCATCCTGGCGCTGTCCAGCTATCCGCTGGTGTACCTGCCCGTGGCTGCGGCCTTGCGCAGCACGGACCCAGGCTGTGAAGATGTGGCACGCTCACTCGGACATGGCCCGTGGCGCAGTTTCACGCATGCCCTGCTGCCCCAGCTGCTGCCCGCCCTGGGGGGTGGGTCGCTACTCGTACTCACCCATATGTTCGCCGAATTCGGGGCGCTGGCCCTGTTGCGGGTACAGACATTCACCACGGCCATCTTCGAATCCTACGAGCTGCAATTCGACAGCGCCTCGGCCGCCCTGCAATCCGTGGTGCTGATGCTGCTCTGCATTCCGGCCGCCTGGGCGGAAATGCGCCTGCGAGGCCGTCGGCGCATATCACGCAGCGGTCGGGGCAGCGCCCGGCTTGCCCAGCCGCTGCCCCTGCGGCGCGCCACCTGGCCGGTACTCGGCGCCTTTGGCATGCTGGGCTTCCTGTCCCTGGGTGTGCCACTGCTCACGCTGGCCTGGTGGCTGACGCACGGCAGTTCGGCCGGCAGCGGCATGACGCAGCTCTGGCCTGCCGTCCGGGGCACCCTGTCGCTGGCCACATCCGGCGCGTTGCTCACCAGCGCGCTCGCCATTCCGCTGGTTCTGCTTTCGGTACGACATCGCGGACCCCTGGCCCAGTTTGCCGAACGCCTGCCGTACATCGTCCACGGGCTGCCCGGGGTGGTGGTCGCATTGGCGCTGGTCTACCTGTCGATCCGCGTGGCACCCGCGCTGTACCAAGGTGTGGCCGTCCTGCTGGCGGCCTATGCCATTCTGTATCTGCCACTGGCGCAATCCTCATTGCGCGCGTCGGTCGAACTGGTATCGCCACAGCTCGAGCCCATTGCACGCAGCCTCGGGCGCCGGCCCATCACGGTGTTCTTCACCGTGATCCTGCCCAACATCGCGCCCGGTATCGGAGCCGCGCTGGCCCTGATGATGCTCGAGATCGTGCGCGAGCTCACTGCCACGCTGATGCTGGCCCCCACCGGCACTGTTACACTGGCCACGGAAGTCTGGATGCATACGGTCGATGCCGAATACGCCGCAGCGGCACCTTTTGCCGCCCTGCTGGTACTGGTCTCCATCGTGCCCGTCTGGATCTTTACCCGTCGCATGCTGTATCAGGCCCCATGAGCCATATCACGATCACCGGACTGCACAAGCAATACGGCCAGACTCCGGTCTTGCGGGGCATCGAGCTCGACATCCCGCAGGGCTCGGTGCTGGCTCTTCTGGGCCCCTCGGGCTGCGGCAAGACAACCCTGCTGCGCCTGATCGCGGGCTTCGAGCCCCTCGATCGGGGGCGCATCGCATTCGATCAACAGGTCATGGCCTCCGAGCGGGTGTTCGTGCCGCCCGAACGCCGCGGTATCGGCTACGTCCCGCAAGAGGGCACGCTGTTTCCCCACCTGACCGTGGAGGGCAATGTGCGCTTCGGCCTGACACGCCAGGATGATCCGGCACGTCGTATCGAAGAGGTTCTCGCGCTGACCGGGCTTGAAGGCCTGGGCAAGCGTTACCCCCACGAACTCTCGGGGGGCCAGCAGCAACGGGTGGCCCTGGCGCGTGCACTGGCACCCGGGCCGGACCTGGTGCTGCTGGATGAACCCTTCAATGCGCTTGATCTGGATCTGCGCCGCAACATGTGCGAAGACGTGATCCAGGTCCTGCGCCAGACCGGCACCACGACGGTTCTGGTCACGCACGACCCCGGCGAGGCGTTCGCGGTGTCGGACCAGTTGGCCGTCATGCAGGACGGGCGTATCATGCAGCGCGCGCACCCCGAGGAAGTCTACTGGCAGCCAGCCAGCCCGGCCGTGGCCCGGCTGACGGGCAGCGCCCTGTTTCTCTCGGGCGATGTGACCGAACACGCCGCCCAGTGCGCCCTGGGCACGCTGCCGCTGCATCCGGGGCAACCCGGGGTGCGCGGCGATGCCATGATCATGGTGCGCCCCGAGCAGCTGCAATGGCACGACGCACCGCCAGGCACCCCCGCCCAGGTCGACCGCCGTTCATTCCGGGGGGATCATACGCTGGTCAGCCTGACGCTGGATGCCTTGTGTCTCGACCTGCGCATGGCTTCGCTGCTGGCGCCTGCGTTGCACGCCAGCGGGTATGTCCGTGTGCTGGGCGCGTGCATGGTCTACCCGGACCGTACTACCCACTGATATCAATCGATACCGGCCTGCATCGTGCAACATACCCTGGTCCTGATCCTGGCCGTACATGCCATGGCAGTCATCCTGCCCGGGCCGGATTTCGCCGTCATCACACGCCTGTCCATCGTGGGTGGGCGTCAGACCGGGTTGTGGGCCGCCGCCGGTGTGGCCACCAGCATCGCCGGCTACACGCTGGTTACACTGCTGGGGCTGAGCCTGGTCCTGGCGGCGTTGCCTGGGCTGTCACGCATCCTGTCCGTGGCCGGCGCCCTGTACCTGATGTGGCTCGGCATCCAGAGCCTGCGCTCGCAGGGCACGCTGCCCCAGGCAGCCAGCCTGCAGGCCGGCCGTCGGCAGGCGTGGACCACGGGATTCCTCACGAACCTGCTCAACCCCAAGGCCATGCTTTATTTCGGTTCCATTCTCTCGCAGGCGATCAGCCCGGGGTTCACCAGGTGGCAGCTGAGCCTGCTGTTCGTGCTGCTGGTGGCCGAGACGTTCCTGTGGTTCGCGCTTGTGGCGAGCCTGTTTTCCACGCCCAGGATGCTGCACTGGCTGCGCGCCCACCTGCAGGGCTTCGAGCGCGTCATTGGGGTCGTCTTGCTGGCTCTGGCTGCCAGGGTGGGCAGCCTCGCCTGGTGCGGCTGAACCGGCCGGGGCATCGCGCGCCAGTACGCACGCGAGGTGGCATGCCTCATCGAAGCGGCCCCTGGATGAACCGGGACCAACCTGGGCCAACCTGGACCAACCGGGATCGGCCTGGATCAGGCTACAGCAACCCCGTCACCAGACCGTTGATCAGGGCGCCACCCAGCAACAGCCAGATGAACAGCATGGCGGCCAGCAGCAGCGGGCGCGCACCCGCCTGGCGTATGGCCGAGATGTGGGTGGTAAGCCCCAGGGCCGCCATGGCCATGGTCAGGATCAGGTTGTCCAGCACCAGCAGATTCTGCACAAGCTGTGCAGGCAACCAGCGCAGGGAATTGAACCCGGCAACGGCAATGAAGGCCACCGCAAACCAGGGAATGGCATGCAGCGACGCATGGCCATCCGGATGACCTGAGGCACCCCGACGATGGGCGAGCCAGGCGGCCAGGGCAATCAGGAAGGGTGCGAGCAGCATGACCCGCAGCATCTTGATGATGACGGCATTCGTGGCGGCCAGCTCGCCGACCGCGCGGCCAGCGGCCACCACTTGCGCCACCTCGTGCACAGTGGAACCCGTCCAGATGCCGTAGGCCGATTCACTCAGACCCCAGGGCTGCACGAGCGCGTAGAGGACGGGGTAAAGAAACATGCCCAGGGTACCGAACACCACCACCGTGGCCACGGCCACGGCCACCTGGTCGGCACGTGCCCGCACCACGGGCTCCGCAGCAAGGACTGCCGCCGCGCCGCAGATCGAGCTGCCGATGCCGATCAGCATCGTGCTCTGCTCATCGAGCCCCATCTTCCTGTGCCCCACCCACCAGGCCAGGGTGAATGTAGACGCAATCACCAGAACGTCGATCAGCAACCCATCCAGGCCCACAGCGTAAATATCCTGAAAGGTCAGCTTGAAGCCGTACAGAACAATGCCCAGGCGCAAGAGCCTGGCTTTCGAAAACCCCACGCCGGCCCCACACTGGCAGGTCAGTCGAGGGTATAGCGTGTTGCCCAGCAGCATGCCGCCCACAATCGCCAGGGTCAGTGCGGAAAGCCCAATACTGGAGAAAAGCGGGCGCTGCGCCAGGACGATCGCCACCAGGGCAATGCTCAGGGTCAGCAGAAGGCCCGGCACAATCTGTATGGGTCCCGTGAAATGCACACGGCGTGTCAATGTGGTCATGAGTGATGGCAGGTCAGGGGTCAGGGGTCAGGGGTCAGGGGTCAGAGGCCCGAGGGCGGTACCGAAAATGCGCTGGCCCATTGCCAGCGCGTGACGCCACGATACGCGCTATGATGCAAGAAATAAAACAAATACTTTTTATCTGATCGATCGGTATTTCTTGTCAATCAACCATGCCCTGGTATATCAGCCTGCGCGAGCTCGAAGTTTTTCTTGGCATCGTGGACCAAGGCACGGTCACGGCCGCCGCGCAACAGGCCGGCATGACCCAGTCCGCCGCCAGCCAGGCCCTGCTGTCGCTGGAAAACGGCCTGTCCACTCCGTTGTTCGACCGGGTCGGGCGCGGCCTGCTGTTGAATGCCCAGGGGCATGCGCTGCTGCCCAGGGCACGCGCACTGGTGGATCAGGCGCTGGATCTGCAGCGTCTGTTCACGGACGACGCCGGCATTTTCCTGCGCCTGGGGGCCAGCACCACCATAGGCAATCACCTCCTGCCCGCGTTGCTTGCCCAGTTCAGCCAGGCCCACCCGCGTGCGTCGATCCAGCTGGTGGTGGGCAATACGGCCGACGTGGTCGAAGCCGTCGCGCAGCTGCGCATCGACGCCGGGTTTGTCGAAGGCCCCAGCCATCATCCCGAACTGCTCATGGCCCCCTGGCAATCAGACCGCATGTGTGTCTTTGCGGCCGCCAGCCACCCCCTGGCGCAAGGCCCGGTCACCTTGCAGGCACTGACCGAGGCGCCCTGGGTCCTGCGCGAACCGGGCTCGGGCACCCGCGAAGAAGTCGAGCGGCTCCTGCTGCCGCATCTGGGCCGCCTGAATGCCGTGATGGAACTGGGCCAATCGGAAGCCATCAAGCAGCTGGTCGCAGCCGGCATGGGGATCAGTTGTCTGTCATGCCATGTGGTGGCCGAATGGCTCGAGCAGGGTCGCCTGGTGGAATTGCAGTCGCCCTTGCCCCCGCTCGAGCGGTCGCTCTACCGCATCCAGCACAAGGACAAGCCGGGCAGCCGGGCCATGGCCCTGTTCGACGCCATGCTGCAAGCCCATTTTGCCAGCGCTGCGTGACCCGCCAGCGGCATCGTGTCCTTGGTATCGCACCCCAGGCATCGCACCCCAGGTATCGCACTCTTGGCAGCACTCTCCTGGCATCGTACCCGTCAGCGCCGCATGACCAGAAGATTCAGGGCGAGCCCCAGAAACACCCCGCCGGCGATGCGATTCAGCCAGCGCTGCACCCCGGCCGAGCGCCGCAGAACATCCCCGGCCTTGCCACTGAAGCACGCAATGCCGCCGAAGACCAGCAAGGTGGCCACGATGAACAGCGCGCCCAGCACCACGATCTGGATCGCAATGGGGCCACGCGACGGGTCCACGAATTGCGGCAGAAACGCCAGAAAGAACACCAGTACCTTGGGGTTGGTGATGTTCATGATGATACCGCGCCCCACCATGCGCAGTGGATGAAACCCGTTCGTGGGTACTGCACCCCCGGATTGGCCCGGTGCAGCCATGTTCCCCACCTGCGACGCAGCCCGGAAGGCGCCCCAGGCCAGGTACCCGAGGTAGGCGGCACCGGCGATTTTCAGCCCCATGAAAGCAGTGGCCGATGCCAGAAACAGCGCCGCCAGCCCCAGCGCCACCGCCGTGGTCTGGATCACCAGCCCCAGGCACAGCCCGATCACCACGGCAAGACCGGCCTGCCAGCCCTTCTGGGCCGAAACCACCAGCACGAACAGATTGTCGGGCCCCGGACTGAGCGCCAGCAGGAGGGCAACGCCCATGAACCCAGTGAGTGTGTCAGCGCCGGGCATGATGAGGCGCCACGTTCGCGACCCTTGCCGTGTTCCTGATCCTCATGTCGACTGGCTGGCCCGTGTGATTATGGATGCGTTCAAGGCACACATCATGCCACAATAATGCCGGATATTTTGCCTGGACGCGCCAAATGCAACACCGTTGGCTGGACCGCCCCGCCCCCTACGAACCGGTATGGCGGGCGATGCAGGAATTCACCGATCAACGCAGCCCCGAAACCCCCGACGAACTCTGGCTGGTCGAGCACACACCCGTCTACACGCTGGGTCAGGCGGGCCGAAGCGAGCACATTCTGAACCCGCACGGCATACCCATAGTGCACTGCAACCGCGGCGGCCAGGTCACCTACCACGGACCAGGGCAGGTGATCCTGTATACGCTGGTGGATCTGCGCCGCCGAAAGGTCTCTGCGCACGCCCTCGTGCATCTGCTCGAACAGACGGTGCTCGATACGCTGGCGCAGCATGGCATCCTGCAGGCCTGCCGCAAGCCTGGCGCCCCGGGGGTCTATGTACCCCAATCCGCCCTGCAGCGGCCACACGGCACGCAACTGGCAAAAATTGCCGCACTGGGCATCAAGATCCACAAGGGCTGTGCCTATCACGGCATCGCCCTGAACGTGGACATGGATCTGACGCCCTACCAGGGCATCGATCCATGCGGCTACGCAGGCCTGCAAACAGTCGACATGGCTGCATGCGGCGTACACTGCAACGTGGCCGACACTGGCGATGCCCTGGCCCGCATCTTCACCGCGGCCTGGTGCTCCAGCATGGACTTCAGCTCGGCCAGAAACGCCCGACACACCCTGAAGCGCCATTGGCATTCTGGCCCGCCCAACATTCCCCGACCCACGATTGACATTCAGACATGACCACAGACACCCCCATCATCCGCGCCCGCGTACGCCCCGGGGCCAAATTCATCAGCCCGCAGGGTACCCGTGCCGTGAAGGACGGCATGCGCCCCAGCAGCCTGGCCGAGCAGCCAGATGCCGCACCCAAGCCATCCTGGCTGCGGGTGCGCATCCCGGCGGGGGGCAAATATGAGGCCATTCGTGACATCGTGCGCGAGCACCAGCTCAACACCGTGTGCGCCGAGTCCAAATGCCCCAACATCGCCGAATGCTGGGGGCGGGGCACTGCCACGCTGATGCTGATGGGTTCGGTCTGCACGCGCGCCTGCAAATTCTGTGCGGTCAGTACCGGCAACCCCCATGGCTGGCTGGATCACCATGAGCCCGAAAGCGTGGCCGAAGCCGTGATTCTCATGCAACTGAAATACGTGGTGCTCACCTCGGTCGACCGTGATGATCTGGCCGACGGTGGTGCCGGCCATTACGCCGCCTGCATTCGCGCCATCCACCAGCGCTCGGCCGACACCGCTGTCGAGGCACTCACGCCGGATTTCCAGGGCCGGCACGAACACGTCGCCACCGTACTCGATGCCGGGCTGACCACATTTGCCCAGAACATCGAGACGGTCGAACGCCTCACGCACGTGGTGCGCGACGTACGCGCCGGCTACCAGCAGACCCTGGGCGTACTGAAATTTGCCAAGGCCCATGCCCCACAGACGCTGACCAAGACCAGCATCATGCTGGGCCTGGGCGAAGCCGATGAAGAAGTCATCCAGACCATGGAAGACGCCCGCGCCCACGATGTCGACATCCTGACCCTGGGTCAGTACATGCGCCCCACCAGAAATCATTTGCCGGTGCAGCGCTTCGTCACCCCCGAACAGTTCCGCGAATTTCGCAGCCTGGGGCTGGCCATGGGTTTCCGGGAAGTGGTGGCCGGTGCGCTGGTGCGCTCGAGCTACCGCGCCGAGCGCGTGCTCGAGGCTGACAACGTGGGCCTGTGAAGCGGCGCATCGGTCAGGGCCTGCAGGGCTTCGAATGACAGCCCGTCGACCATTTCGCGCACATGCATCGCACCATCGTGGATTTCAATGACGCACAGATCCGTATACACGCGCTTCACGCAACCCAGCCCGGTGAGCGGATAGCTGCAGGACCTCATCAGCTTGGGCTGGCCATCGCGCGTGGTGTGCGTGGTCATCACCCAGACATTGCGCGCGCCCACGGCCAGGTCCATGGCCCCGCCTACCGCCGGGATGGCATCGGGGTCGCCCGTGTGCCAGTTGGCAAGATCGCCGTTCTGCGCAACCTGGTAGGCCCCGAGCACACAGATGTCCAGATGGCCGCCACGCATCATGACGAATGAATCGCCATGGTGAAAGAATGCAGCACCGGGCACGGTAGTGACCGGCTGCTTGCCGGCGTTGATCAGATCGGGGTCTTCTTCACCCGGCGCAGGCGCCGGGCCCATGCCCAGAAGACCATTTTCGCTGTGCAACATCACATGCTTGCCCGGGTCGATGTAATTGCCGACCAATGTAGGCAGGCCGATGCCCAGATTGACATACGCACCAGGAAAAATATCCGCTGCGACGCGTTGCGCCATGGCTTCCTTGTTCATGCGAACATACGACATCATCACTCCTGGGGTGGAACCACCACGACACGTTGCACGAAGATGCCCGGCGTCACGATGGTTTCCGGATCAAGCTGGCCCGGTACCACGACCCGGGTCACCTGCACGATGGTGGTCTTTGCCGCAGCGGCCATGATGGGCCCGAAATTTCTGGCCGTCCTGCGATAGATCAGATTGCCGAACTCGTCGGCCACATGGGCCTTGACCAGCGCCACGGCCGCGTGCAACGGGTATTCGAGCACATAATGCCGACCGTCGATTTCACGGACTTCCTTGCCCCGGGCCAGGTCCGTGCCGTATCCCACGGGCGTGAAGATTGCCCCCAGGCCCGCACCTGCTGCCTCGATGCGCGCCACCAGATTGCCCTGGGGCACCAGTTCGAGCTCGATCTTTCCTGCGCGGTACAGGCCGTCGAATACATGAGAATCATGCTGGCGCGGAAATGAACAGATGATTTTCCGCACCTGACCCCGGGCCAGCAGGGCAGCCAGGCCCGTGTCGCCATTGCCGGCATTGTTGTTGATGATCGTGAGCTCTTTCAGGTTCAGGTCGGCCAGGCCCTCGATCAGCGCTGCGGGCTGGCCCGCGAGGCCGAACCCGCCGATCATGATGGTGTCGCCGTCACGGATGCCCTGCAGGGCGTGAGCGATATCGGGGTAGCGTTTGTTCAAAATGAATCCTCGCGAGAACGGCAGGGTACCGGGCCGATGTTTGAGCATTATACGTATGTGATGATGGCCTTCTGATCCCACGACCGAGGTCTGTCATGGATCGCCGTCGAGGACAATACACATATGCTGCGCACAGGTACCTTGCGGCGTTGCAGGGATATGACCTATATGACCTTCATGAAAGGGCCGACTGGACGGAGACGTCGGGCGCCTTCTTCGGCCACTGCTTCTCGACGATATAGCAATAGGCACTCCTGATGTCGTCTTGCAGCGCCGCAGCGGCCGCATCCGCGTCGGCCTGTTCCAGGGCACTGATCATGCGCGCATGGTGCCCTACTGCGGTCTGATTCTCGGTACGCTCCGAACCAGAGCGCAGGTCGTAGTTGAGCACGGGCCCGATCCGCAGCCATGACGATTCGATGATCTTCATCAGCATGGGCATGTGCGCCGTTTCATACAGCGAGAAATGCAGGGCCTTGTTCACGAGAACCGCCTTCCCCAGACTGTCGCCCCCCTCACTCATGCGCAGGGCAAGTTCCTGGTTCAGATCGCGCAATGACTGAATCAGCGCTGGCGTGACGTGCGCTGCCGCCTCGCGTACGGCATACCCTTCGATGAGCAACCGGATCCTGGTGATCTCGTCGAATTGCTCGGCGCTCATGACGGGCACCCGGATCGAGCGGTTGGGAGCAACCTCGAGGGCCTGATCCGAAATCAGCCGATAGACGGCTTCGCGCACCGGCATCATGCTGACACCCAATGCCTCTGCCATGGAGCGCAGGGACAGGCGCTCGCCTGGCATCACCCGGCCCGTGAGCAGCAGATCCTTGATGCGGTTCAGAACATCCATGCCCAAGGTGCCGCGAGGGGGTAACGGGTTGAGGAGTTTGGTCATGACGCCCTTCCTTTATAAGGGAAAACACTTACTGTGATCTGTGATCACAGAGAATTAATATAACAATAACGGCGGGCCGAATCCATAGAACCGTCGTCATGAATGACGCGGTCATTTGACACCCAAACGCCGCAACAGGCCAGACTTTTGAATTCACCATACGGAGCACACCATGTTCGAGCACATCAGCATGAAAGACAAAAAGGTCCTGATCACAGCCGGTGGCAGCGGCCTGGGCCTGGAGATGGCGCGAACATTCCTCGAGGCGGGGTCAAAGGTCATGGTGTGCGATATCAATGACGGCATGCTGGCCGACGCCGGGAAAGCGCATCCACAGCTGATCACCCTGCATGCCGACGTATCGGACGAAGGCAGCGTGCAAGCCCTGTTCGATCAGGTCGACCAGCAACTGCATGGCCTGGATGTCATGATCAACAATGCGGGGGTCGCAGGCCCTACAGGCTATGTCGAAACCCTGAGCCTGGAAGACTGGAACCGCACACTGTCAGTGAACATCACCAGCCAGTTCCTGTGTGCACGGCTGGCGATTCCACTGCTCAAGCAATCGGAATCCGGTGTCATGATCAATTTTTCATCGGCTGCAGGCCATCTGGGCTTCGCCGGACGCGCACCCTATTCGGCATCCAAGTGGGCGGTGGTTGGCTTCACCAAAACACTGGCCATCGAACTGGGCCCATTCGGCATCCGGGTGAATGCCATCCTGCCCGGGGCGGTGGATGGCCCGCGCATCCGCGCAGTGATCGATGCCAAGGCCCGGACCCTGGGGCGCCCGGTGGAAGAAATCACGGCGCTCTACGAACAACAGGCGTCGCTGGGCCGCATGGTGACGGCACGCGACGTGGCCAACACGGTGCTGTTCGTATCCAGCGGCGCGGCAGGTTGTGTCAGCGGCCAGGCGCTGGCCGTCGACGGCCACACCCAAGCCTTGATCTGAACCCAAGTGAAACGGTGCCACCCTGGCGGGTGGCACGATGCTTCAACAATACGGGGCACGGCCCCGGTTTTCCCCCAACCAGGAGACTGAAATGAACGGTACCAAGGGCATGAAAACACTGGTGACCTCGATGATGGCCGCATCGGCCATGCTGCTGGCACCGGCCTCGCATGCAGAATCGGACAAATACAAGATATTCCTCAGCATGAGCTACATTGGCAATGACTGGCAGGCCGAAGCCACCAACATGATCAAGGCCATGGCCAAGACGCCCGAACTGCGTGACAAGGTGGATCTCGAAATCCAGGTGGCTGGCGCCGATGCACAAAAGCAGATCCAGCAGATCAATGCCATGATCCAGGCAGGTGCCAACGCCATCGTGGTGTACCCAATCTCACCCACGGCACTCAATCAGGTGATCAAACGGGCATGCTCGAAAGACATCAAGGTGTTCGCCTATGATGGCGAAGTCACCGAACCCTGCGCCCACAATATCCACATCGACCAGAAAGAAGCGGGCGTGGCAACCGGCGAATGGCTGGTCGAGCAAATGGGCGGCAAAGGCAACGTCGTCATGATCACCGGCGTGCCGGGCACATCGGTGGACAAGCTGCGGACAGAAGGTGCCAAATCCGTTTTTGCAAAGTATCCGGAAATCAAGGTGGTCAACGAAAGCCCGGGCATGTGGAGCCAGGCGGTCGCGCGCACCGAGCTGACCAAAATCATGGCCGTGCGAGACTGGGATGACATCGATGGCCTGTGGATGCAGGTGGGCTGCTACACGGCCAACGCCATGCAGCTCGAGGCCGACCGCAAGCCAGAAGATCTTCTGCCCTGCGCCGGAGAAGGCTCCAATGGCGGGCGCATCCAGATGCTGCCACCCGACACTCAACTGGACGGTGCAAGTGGTGCGTATGCACCCCTGGGCGCGCCGCGCTTTTCCTACGCATCCGTGCCGTACTCGGGCGCGCTGGCTCTGAAACTGGCGGTCCAGGCTCTGGATGGCAAAGAGGTGCCGCAGGAAGTGATCCTGCCCTTGCCGCGCATCACCAACGAAACCGTCAAACTCTGCCAGAATGGCACGTGGAAAGAAATGGATGACGGCTGCAACGTGTTCATGCCGTCAATCGTGAAGAACCCCGGCTGGTTCGCATCCATCTATTCCCCGGAAACCGAGAATCTGGGTCTGGAAGCGGCCCTGAACGGGGAGCCTGACGAGGAATAGGCCACTGGCACCGGCCGGCGACAAACCACTGGCACGCCGGCCGGCACCCTCGTTTCACACCGTCCACCCACGCTCAGAAAGGCCCCGACATGCAGCCATCCGACAGCGCACTGCGCCTGCATCATCTGTCCAGACGATTCGGTCCGGTGGTTGCGCTTTCGGACGTCTCACTGGACATCAGGCCCGGGCGCGTACATGCCTTGCTGGGCGAGAACGGTGCCGGCAAGTCCACGACGGTCAAACTGCTTTCGGGGCTCATGCCCCCCACCACGGGGCACATCGAAGTCTTCGGCGAGCAGGTCAACCTGGCATCGCCCTTGAAGGCCCAGGCACTGGGCATCCAGACCGCCTTCCAGGAAATGACCATGCTCCCGGATCTCTCGGTTCTGGACAACATGCTCTTGCCCCGTGCGGCGATTCATGCCTCCGGGATGATACGCCGTGCACAATTGCGCAGGCTCATCCTGGCGCACATGGCGGAACTCGAATTCGAGGTGGATCTTGACGAACCCGTGCGCAACCTCAGCCTGACGGTGCAGCAGAAGATCGAAATCACGCGCGCGATCTTCAGGAAGCCAAGAATCCTCCTGCTCGACGAACCCACTTCCACCCTGTCATCGGTGGATGTTCAATGGCTGGGCGGAATCATTGCCAGGCTCAAGGCTCAGGGATTGACCATCATATTCATCTCTCACCGGATGAAAGAGGTGCGCGAATTCTGCGATGACCTGTCCATCCTGCGCAACGGTACCCTGATTTCGTCGGGCATTGTCAGCGACTACACTGACGACGAGGTGGTCGAGCTGATTGCCGGCCGCTCAGTACACAATGTTTTTCCGCCCCGGGAGAGCCACGACAAAGGCCCATGCGTGCTCGAGCTGCAGGGCCTGTCCGCAGGCTCGATCCAGAATGCCAGCCTGCAGCTGCATCAGGGTGAAATCCTTGGCATTGCGGCACTTCAGGGCATGGGCCAGCTCGACCTCTTTGAAGCCTGCTTCGGCCTGCGTCTGCCCGAATCGGGCCAGATGCTCATCGATGGCAAAGCCACCCTGCAGCTCGGCCCGATGGATGCCATCCGGCACGCAGGCATCGGTTTTGTGCCGGAAGACCGCAAGACGGAAGGCCTGCTGCTCAACCAGAGCGGCCTGAAGAACGCATCACTACCCATTCTGCGGCAACTGGCGCGTGGCGGCGCCATCCGTCAGTCCGCCGAGGTTGCGGGTGCCGCCCGGGTGTTCGAGCGCATCAATCTGGACCAAAGGGCGCTCTGGATGGACGCAGGGTCGTTTTCCGGTGGCAACCAGCAAAAAATAGTCCTCGCCCGCTGGTTGCTGGCCCGCAGCCGCATCCTGCTGCTCTTTGACCCCACACGCGGCATCGATGTAGGCACAAAACATGAAATCTACAAACTGATGCTCGATTACACGCGCCTCGGGGGCGCCGTACTGTTCTATTCAACGGAAATCGCCGAAGTGATCAATCTGAGCCACCGGATCCACGTCATTTATCGCAGCCACATCACCCGGACCTTCGAGGCGTCCGACATCACCGAGCACGCCGTGGTATCCACCATGTTGGGCCAGCCGCATACCGAAACGGAATTGACGCATGTCTGATCATTCGTATGGCCGCATGCTGGATCAATTCGGCAGCGTGATCGCTGCTGCGGCCGTATTGATCCTGCTGGTCTTCATGGTCACGCTCAAGAGCGGCGCGAGCTTCGAATATTTCGACCTTCTGCTGCTGATACAAGGGGGCACGACGCTGGCGATTGCGGCCATAGGCGGCACGCTGGTGATACTGGGGGGTGGCTTCGATCTGTCCGTAGGGGCCGTGATTTCGTTGGTCAACGTCGTACTGGCGAGCCAGTTCATCGAGGGCGACGGGCCGGGCACGTTCCTGGCCATGCTGGTGCTGGCAATCGGGATCGGCAGCGCGTGCGGGTTGGTCAACGGCCTGCTGGTCGCTTATCTCAGACTGCAGTCCATCGTCGTCACCCTGGCCACCATGTTCATTCTTCAGGGGGTCACCCTGCTGATCATGGATTCGCCGGGCGGCGAAGTGCCTGGCATCATCAGTTCGACGCTCATGGGCGATCTGATCCCCGATGTCATGCCCACGGCCGGATTCATGATTCTCGCCTGCCTGGGCGCCTGGGCATGGCTCAAGCGGACACCCTACGGCCTGCACCTCTATGCCGTGGGCGGCAACATGGCCTCTGCCAGTGCCGTCGGGATCCGGATCCGACGCGTTCTGCTGCTGAAATACTGTGCCGCAGGCGCCCTGTACGGCCTGGCCGGCCTGTTCCTCACGGCACAGACGGGCTCGGGGGACCCGCTGGTAGGCAACTCTTTGCTGCTGCCCGTCTTTGCAGCCATCGTCATTGGCGGTACGCGCCTGGGCGGCGGACGGGGCGGCCCGCTGGGTTCGGTACTGGGTGCCTATATCCTCATGGTGATCGTGAATCTCCTGCTGATTTTCAGCGTATCGGCGTACTACTCGACGATCGCGCAGGGGGTCGTGCTGATCATCGCCGTACTGCTCAACGCCCTGGGGTCTGGCTCACCACTGCGCGAATTCATCGCACGAACACTGGCGCGGATGCATTTTCGCCGGACGCATGGCCGCGATCGCCGCAATGCACACCATGCCAGGCCGGGTATCGACATTGTCCAGTCATCCAGTACCCCGCCACCGCATATCAGCCTGGCGAAACGGTACAGAAAGGACATCATGCTCTCCGTGCCGGCCCTGATCGCACTGATTCTCATCGTGCTGGCCACCGCCGTGATCCTGGACCTCAATATATTCCGCTGGTCCTACTGGAATTCACTGATCGTCCTGTCCACCTTCCTGATCATTCTGGCGCTCGGCCAGGGTGCCGTCATTCTCACCGGCGGCCTCGATCTTTCACTACCGTGGACCATTGCCCTGTGTGCCTTCATCTTTACCGGGATCACGCAGGGCTCCAATGAGAACCTCGCCCAGGCCCTCATTCTCGTGACGCTGACCGGGCTGGCCATTGGCTTGCTCAATGGCATCATGGTGGCCGTACTCGGATTTTCGTCCATCGTGGCGACACTCGCGACCAACGGCATCCTGCAGGGGCTCGCGCTGCTGTACTCGCAAGGGACGCCCAGCGGCTTTCCGGCGCCTGCCGTCTCGTGGCTGATGACGGCAAAGCTGTTCGGCATCACACCGATTGCCTACCTGATGCTGCTGTTCGTGGCCTTTGCCGTGTTCCTCCTGACGTGCACGCCCTTTGGCCGACAGGTCTATGCAACCGGCAGCAACCTGAAGGCAGCGCACCTGTCGGGTGTGCCTGCCAATCGCATCCTCATCCTGGTGTTCGTATTGTCCAGCCTGTGCGCAGCACTGGTGGGGGTTCTGCTGACGGGTTTCTCGGGCCAGGCCAGCCTGGGCATGGGCGATGATTTCCTGCTGCCCTCGATCGCCGTCATCGTGGTCGGCGGCGGCCTGATCACTGGCGGCCGTGGTCACTACCTGGGCATGCTGGCCGGGGTCTTGCTGCTTACGGCACTGCAGATGCTGCTGTCGGGCAGCGGGCTGCCCTATGCCGTCAGGCCCATCATCTTTGGTTCGGTTCTGCTGCTGGCAGTTGCCAGTCTCAAGGAGCGGTTTTCTTAGGAGCTCAATATGAAGATTGAAGTGTTTGTCGATGTCAAAACGACGCTTGGCGAGGGTCCTCTCTGGGATATCGACGAGCAGCGCCTCTACTGGATAGACAGTGCCGATGGCCGGATCTTCCGCGCAACCGTCGATGGCCGGGACATCAGAGCCTGGCAGGTGCCCCAGAAAATCGGCTCGATGGCCCTGCGGCGTTCAGGTGGGGCCATTGCGTCATTGGCCAACGGCTTGCACACCGTCGATTTCAAGACGGGGCACGTCGAACTGCTGCATGACCCGGAGCCCGATTCGCCCAACAACCGGCTCAATGACGGCAAGGTCGACCAGAGAGGTCGTTTTCTGTTCGGCAGCATGGATACCATGGAAGACGGCCCCAACGGCGCGTTATATCGCCTGGACACGGATCTTTCAGTGCACAAGCTGCAAGAAGGGATCGTGGTTTCCAATGGGCCCTGCTGGAGCCCCGACGGCCGAACGTTCTATTTTGCAGACACCTGGGCCGAAGAAATCTGGGCCTACGACTATGATCTGGACACCGGCGCCATCGCCAATCGGCGCACCTTCGCAACCATCCAGGGCAAGAATTTCCGCTCTCCGGATGGCTCGACCGTGGATGCAGAAGGCTGCCTGTGGAATGCCCAGGTGTATGAAGGCCAGTTGGTACGTTACACCCCCGATGGACAGATCGAGCGGATCATCGAGATGCCCGTCAAGAATGTGACCAGCGTCATGTTCGGCGGTGAAAATCTGGATATCCTCTTCGTCACGTCCATGTCGCGCCCTCCCCTGCCACGGTTCCCCACCGATTCGGTGCTGGGGGGCAGCGTCTTCATGATCACCGGGCTGGGCATACAGGGCGTGCCTGAACACCGTTTTGGGGGCTGACCCACACCCCCGCTCACCCACATTGTCAGGATCACGAAATCATGAAGATCGCAGTCATAGGCGCCGGCCTCATCGGCCAGGCATGGTCCATCGTATTTGCCCGAGGTGGCCTCGATGTCGCCCTCTGGGATGGTGACCCGCGAGCGCTGGAACGTGCGGATGAAATGGTGCAGCAGCTCACCGACAAACTGCAGCGCTCCGGTCTGCTGGCCTCCAGCACACAGACCCAGGCAAGGATCCGCTGTGTACCGACCCTGGAAGAGGCCCTTGCCGAGGCGGGATACGTGCAGGAATGCTTGCCGGAGTCCGTCGAGATCAAGCAGGAGATTTTCGCCCGCATGGACGCACTGACCCGTCCCGAGGCGATACTGGCCAGCTCCACATCCAGCATCGCGGCTTCGCGGTTCACCGAAAGCCTGCCCGGCCGTGCCCGCTGCCTGGTGGCACACCCGGTGAATCCGCCCTACCTGATTCCAGTCGTCGAGCTGTGCGGCGCGCCGTGGACGGATCCAGCGGTGATCTCGAAAGCGCATGACCTGCTGACGCAAGTGCAACAAACCCCCATCATCGTCAAGAAGGAAATCAAGGGCTTCATCCTGAATCGGCTGCAGGGCGCCGTATTGCGGGAAGCCTTCCGTCTCGTCGAGAACGACTATGTGTCGGTCGAGGATCTGGATCTGACCATCAAGAACGGCCTGGGATTGCGATGGTCATTCATGGGGCCGTTCGAAACCATCGATCTGAATGCCCCTGACGGTCTGCAGGATTATTGTGAACGATACGGCGGCATCTACAACGAACTGGCGTTGGAACAGACGGACACCACACCGTGGTCTGACACGCTGATCCACGCTCTGGACGCCGAGCGGCGTGACATCCTGCCGCGCGAGCAACTCCGGGAGAGGCGGGTCTGGCGCGATGAACGCCTGATGGCCCTGCTCAGGCACAAGGCAGGCAAGGATTGATGCCACCCGCGCAACGCCCGCATCCGCTGAACGCATATCAATCACGAATTTTTCAAGGAGCATCACCATGGCAAGCAAGAAGAAGGCCATCATCAGCTGCGCCGTCACCGGCGCCATTCACACCCCCAGCATGTCACCCTACCTGCCGGTCACGGCCGAGCAGATCGCCGATGATGCCATTGCGGCCGCACAGGCCGGCGCTGCGGTCCTGCACCTGCATGCGCGCGACCCGAAGGATGGCAAGCCCACTCAGGATCCGGAGTTCTTTCGCCCGTTCCTGGAGAAGATCAGGCAGGCCACCGACGCAGTGATCAACATCACGACGGGTGGCAGCCCGCACATGACGGTCGAAGAACGCATGCAGCCCGCGATGACCTTCAAGCCCGAACTGGCGTCGTTGAACATGGGTTCGATGAATTTCGGACTGTTCCCCATGCTGAATCGCTTCAAGACCTTTCAGCACGACTGGGAACGCCAGCACCTTGAAAACAGCCGTGACCTGATCTTCAAGAACACGTACAAGGACATCGAGGCCATCCTGCGCAAGGGTACCGAAAATGGCACGCGCTTCGAGTTCGAATGCTACGACATCAGCCACCTGTACAACCTCGCACATTTCATGGACCGTGGCCTGGTGCAGAGCCCGCCGTTCATACAGTCCGTGTTCGGCATTCTGGGCGGCATCGGCCCCAACCCCGAAGACCTAATGCACATGCGTCGCACGGCCGACCGACTGTTCGGCACCGACTACCAGTGGTCCATCCTGGGTGCTGGCCGCAACCAGATCCCGCTGGCCACCATCGGCGCCGCCATGGGCTCGAACGTGCGCGTCGGGCTCGAGGATTCCCTGTGGATGGGGCCCGGTGAGATGGCGCACTCCAACGCCGATCAGGTGACGCGCATCCGCACGATCCTGGAGGCACTGAACCTCGAGGTGGCCACGCCCGATGAGACCCGGGCGATCCTGCACCTGAAGGGGGGGGACAAGGTCGCTTTTTGATTTGGCTTTTCAAGGGATGTTCCTGCGACCGACAAATAGCTGAAACTGCAGTATTGTATTCTTGGAAATATCGATTTCGTGGCATATCATGCCGAAACATGATGACCACACCATCCGAATCGGCACCACATCCCAAAAAGCGTACCCTATAATGAACTCGTGCGGGCCCGGTCACCGGGCCCGCCAGCCATCACCAAGGAGACCCCTCACCCCCCTCACCAGCAGCATCAGAATTCAATAAAAACCAGGCCCGTACAAAAAGGGCGACTCATCGGAGGATCTGACATGCCCAAGCTGAACCCATCGCCGCTGCTGCGGCCACTGGCATCCCTGTTCATCGCGGTTTCCGCATCCGCCTACTGCGTGGGCGCGGCGGCAGCCAGCTACACCATGAACATCAACTACCTGTACCCATCGGACATCATGTCCAACGAGCAGGCGGCAGCACTCACACACTTCAAGGCGCTGGTCGAATCGGCCACCAACAATGATGTCGAAGTCAAGCTGTTTTCCAACCTGCAGCTGGGCTCCGAGGTCGAAACCACCAAGCAGCTCAAGGACGGCGTACTGGTCCAGTCGACACTGATCTCGTCGGGGGCCATGTCGTCGTTCTACAAGCCCTATCAGATCACGTCCACGCCATTCCTGTTCACGGATTACGCGACGGCCTGGACATTCTATGATTCGCAGTGGTTCGCCGACTTCATGAAACCCATGATCAAGGACAGGGGCATTCGTTACCTGGGCACGTTTGATGACGGCGGCGGCTTCGTGGCGTTCACCAACAACAAGCACCTGATCAAGACGCAGGACGATCTCAAGGGCCTGAACATCCGCGTCGAGCAGAATCCGGCGGCCGTCGAGATCATAAAATCGCTGGGGGCCAGCGCCACGCCGCTGGCCTGGGGCGAGGTGCAGACCGCCCTGGCCACCAACCTGGTCGACGGCCAGTACAACGCGCCGGGCACGAATGCGGCCTTCAAGCTGTGGGACGTCACCAAGTTCACCACACTGGCCGGGCTGGTCTACAACACGACCAGCTGGCTGGTGAGCGAGAAATGGTTCTCCAGCCTGCCCGACGACTACAAGGCGGCCATCGTGCACGCCGCCCGCGAATCGGTATTCCTGGGCCACGGGGTGTCGGCATTGGTGTCGCTGTACGGCTGGCAGCAATCCTGCCAGCACTTCGAGCAGTGCTACATCCTGCCCACGGCCGAGCGCGAAAAATGGAAGGCTGTTGCGCGACCGGCCTACAAAGAGTGGATCAGCGGCAGCTTCGGCATCCCGGCCGCTGATGTCGAGGCGTTCTGGGCCCAGGTCGATCAGGTGGCCAAAGAGATCGCCGAGGCCGAGGGCCCCTTCCTCGAATAGGCACACATAGCGCATCGCACACCGGTTTCCGTAGCCGGTCGCGATGCTTCACCATACCTGCGGCCGGTCACCCGGCCGCAGCGCACGGGACCTTCCCCATGCCATCTCCAGCCGTCCGCATCAGCGATGCCGCCAACCGTGTCGTGATTGTCCTGGCCGCGTTGCTGCTCACCGTCATCTTCGGCATCACCATTCTCGCAGCGGGCTACAAATACACGACAAACACCTCACTGACCTGGGCCATAGGCATCAACCAGGTCCTGCTGCCATGGGTGGCAGCCCTGAGCACCACGGTCGCCCTGAAATACGGCGAACACATCGCCATGTCCTTCCTGGTCGATCGGGTTCCGGCCCGCGTGGCTGCGTTGCTGCGCCACGTCAATTACGTGCTGGTGGGCCTGCTGGGGATCCTGCTGCTGGTCTACGGCTATGAATTCATGCTGTCGTCCGACCAGATGATCATGATCTCGAGCTCGCTGCAGATTTCCGGGCGCTGGCCTGCCGCTGCGCTACCGGTCACCGGCCTGGTCTATTGCATCCACTTGCTGGCCGGGCCACAACTGCTGGCCACGCATTCCATCGTCGAGGAACTCGAACGGGAGCTCACCCCATGACTGCAGCCCTGACCGCGTTCGCGGCGTTCCTCATCATCGGCGCCCCCATCGGCATCGTCATGATTTTCGGGGCACTCTCCGGGGTTCTTGGCCTGGGGGGCCTGAACCAGCTGATCATCCTCCCGTACCAGTTCTTTGCCGGGATCTCCGATTACGTCCTGATCGCCATCCCATTCTTCATCCTGACCGCCGAACTGATGAACCGCTCGCAGCTCACCAGCCGCCTGGTGGACTTCAGCAACAGTCTGTTCGGCACTGTTCCGGGCGCGCTGTCGCACATCAACGTCGTGGTCAGCATGCTGTTTGCGGGTATCACGGGCGCAGCGGTCACCGACGCCATTGCCATTGGCAAGACGCTGATCCCATCCATGAAGAAAGAAGGCTACAGCGCGGCCTACTGCGCTGCGGTCACGGCAAGCGGGTCGATCATCGGCCCTATCATTCCGCCCAGTATCGTGATGATCGTGTATGCCTCGTCGATGCAGAACGTGTCGGTCACCGCGCTGTTTGCGGCCGGCGTGATCCCGGGGCTGCTGATGGCACTGTCCCTGCTGGTGCTGAGCTTCTGGATCTCGGTGCGCAGGAACTACCCGCGCCATGATCCCATCCGCCTGCGCCGCATCCTGCAGACCGGCCTGCGGGCCGCGCCCACCATGGCCATTCCCATCGTCATCCTGGGCGGCATCCTGTTCGGCATCACGACCGTGACCGATGCCAGCGCCCTGGGTGCCCTGATGGCCCTGCTGCTGGGTACGGTCATCTACCGGACCCTGACGCTGCGCGACATCTGGGAATCCGTCGTTGCGACCATCTCGTTCTCGGGCGTGGTCTTCCTGCTGCTGGGCGCGGCCACCCTGCTGGGCTGGCTCATCACGCGCAGCGGCCTGGCGGCCGAGTCGGCCCACTTCATCGCCTCGCTCAGTTCGAACCGAACCATCGAGCTGTTCATCGTCGTGGCGTTCCTGATCGTGCTCGGGATGTTCATCGATGTCATTCCGGCGGTGGTGGTGGCCGGGCCGGTGCTGGTGCCCGCACTCATCACCCTGGGTTTCGACCCTTTGCACGTCGCCATGGTCATCATCCTGGCCCTGAACATCGGCAATCTGACCCCGCCGGTAGGCATGTCCCTGATGACGACGGCGCGCATCAGCAATGTGCCCTACGAACATGCCATCCGCGAAGTCATCCCCTTCATCTTCAGCCAGATCGTCATCGTGCTGCTGGTCTGTCTGCTGCCGGGCCTGGTGATGTGGCTGCCCAGGGTCCTGGGCATGTGACAGGCTGGCACAATACCCAAATCGAACTCGGGACGGAGCCCGCGCACCATGCTGCTTGAACACACCACCAAGGGCATTCCGCCCTACGCCTGCGTCGATGCACAAGCCATCGCCCACCAGCGCTGGAATCTCCTGCATGAGGATCTCGACCTCCCGGTCTGCGTCCTGGATCGCAGCGCCCTTGAAAACAACCTGGCATGGATGCAAAGCCTGGTCGACGACAAGGGGGCCCTGTTCGCCCCCCATGGCAAGACGACGATGAGCCCGGAACTGTTCCAGATGCAGATCAAGGCAGGCGCCTGGGCCATCACGCTGGCCACCGGGCATCAGGTCCGGGTGGCGCGGGCCTTCGGCATCCAGCGCATTTTCTACGCCAACCAGCTCGTGGGCGGGCCCCTGATTCGGTACATCATCCAGGAAATGCAGGCCGATCCCGGCTTCGAATTCATTTTCCTGGTCGATAACGAACAAAACATCCAGGCCATCGAAGCGCAGGCGCAGGCCATGGGCCTGGACAGGCGTCTGCAGGTGCTGGTCGAACTGGGCTATCCGGGCGGGCGCTGCGGCTGCCGTACGGCAGACGAAGCCCTGGCACTGGCGGCCCGCGTTGCCGCCAGCCCCGTCCTCGATCTGATCGGCATCGAGGGGTTCGAAGGCTATATCCACGCCGGCCCCGGCGAATCACAAGCCGCCCTGATCCGGGCATTTCTCCAGTCGATGGTCGATCTGATGCACGCGTGCCACGAGGCAGGCCATTTCGCGCCTGGCCAGACGCTGTTCTCGGTGGGCGGATCGGCCTTCTATGACCTGGTCTTCGATGAAACCGATGTGGGCACGCTGCCGGCCGGCACCCGGGTGCTCACGCGCAGCGGGTGCTACCTGACGCACGACGCAGGCCTGTATCAGCGGTACTTCAGCGAGATCATGGCCCGCAATCCGGCCATCGGCCAGCGCGGCCATGGTCTGTTGAATGCCCTCGAGGTCTGGGGCTATGTGCTGTCGCGCCCCGAGCGCGAAAGAATCATCGTCAATGCAGGCAAGCGCGACATCTCACCCGATGACCTGCCCGTGGTGCTGGGCATGGTGCGCTTCGGCGAGTCGGCGACAGGCCCGCTGCCCCTGCCCGGGCACAGCGTGGTCGACCTGAACGACCAGCACACCCACATCCGCTGCCCGGCCGATTCGCCCGTGCAGGCCGGGGATGCCATCCTGCTCGGCATGTCGCATCCCTGCCTGACCTTCGACAAATGGCGACGCATCCTGGTTCGAAACGATGCCCACGACATCGTGGGTGCGATATCGACCTGGTTCTGAGCATGACCCGCAGCCTGGCCCGACTCAGCCATGCGGTCGGATCGGGCCCAGCCGAGATCCTGTCGATGCGCCCCGGCGGCTTGTCTTCGCAGCAGCAGGCCCCGGCAGCGACTTGCCACAGGTCACCGGATCAGCGCCAGGCACATTTTCCTGCGATCGTCGTCTCGAATGGAATAACAGTAGGCGCTCCTGGAAGTCAGCACTGCCAGGCAGAAGTTCCTTTCATCCTGGTGCCTGACTGCATGGCAGTATGCCGATCGCCCCGTTGTGCGCGCCAGGCAGATGTTTTTCTTGTCCTGATTCTGAATCGCGTGGCAATCGGCCTCTGCAGCCAGGGCAAGTGACGTCAACAGACAGCCCCCGAGCACCCCTGTGGCCAAGGCTTTCATGGCGTTTTTCATTGGTCTGTGCACCCCCTGACGAGCATGAGATTTGAACGACATCCATATGCGGCATTGCTGCCGATATCCAACACTTCTTGCTGCAATGAATTGACATCCTCCCCTCCGTCTCGCTGATGCTCGGCACCCAAGGGTGCAAAGAAAGGGGATTCCTGCTGTGTTCAGCCCGACAGGGCTGGCTCACTTCGGTGGGTTCCTGAGTAAGCGCTTGCGGCGCAGCGCGGCTTCATGCCGCTTGAAACTGCCCAGCGGCGCGTAGAACGCGCGGTCCGAGAGCGTGGCACACGCTGCGCTCGCCGCCGGCCTTGCCGCCGGCGTACGGGCCACTGCACGACAGGATTTTCGCGCTGTATACCGCTAACGGTCATATAGCGCGAACTGATTGCCGTCAGCTTCCTCGTCACGCTAGGGGGTCATATCGGTGCCGAGGATGTCCATCCATAACCTACCCAAACAACATCGTTCATACGCCCTCAGAAAACATCTGATGCATGATCGGTCATTGGGCCACCGCTGACAACCTCAGCATTGCAGGCGCAGGCGACAGGCGTCAATGGCAGATTTGATCTCCTGTGCCATCATCTGCCTGATCGGAGCGCGCTCAAACCGCTCGCCCAATGAACTTGCCTGCAGCAACATCCGGTCGATAGCCTCTTTCGCCCGTTTCGTCGGGACGCCACCTTCCTTCGCCAAGCGCAACAGATGCCGACGTTCGATGGCAGCACCTTCACCGCAAACGTCCAGGTGGTGCTGGCCCATCGGGCCTTCGCTGAAGGTCAGATCGAATGCCGGCGCCAGACGCCAGCGCCGGTCACGCCCGAGACGCCAGGCGAAGTTCTTGGGGTGGTCATCACGATTGCGGAACAGCACATTGAAGACTGCTCGCGTGTAGGCTTTCTCGACTTCGCGTTCGTCTCGTGTCAAAAAGCGGGTAGCCCGCAGAAGGGCAGTGTAGTCGGTTGCGCCAGGTAATCGGAAATCCACCTGCAGCAATCCAGCCAGACTCTGCATCGGGACACGTTGCCCACCCTCCCGGTCGAAGCGCGCGACGCCGAAGGCGGCCAGTTCAGGACCAAGGTCGAACCAGCGGCTTTCGGGTACATCCAGTCCGCAATCACGAGCCAGCTCGGCATAGAGCTGCTCGATGGCACAGACTTCCTTGTGTTCGTTCCGCGCCGGAAACTTGACCAACCAGGGACTGCCGGGCGCATCCGAGCGAGTGCTGACGTGACCCGTCGCGACGTCGTACTGCACCAACGCCTTGGGTCGGGCCCCTTGGGGCGAACCGCCGGTGAGCGCGAGTTCACGCAGGGTGGCACCCGCCTCGCCCGCAAGCGCCAGCCGGCTTTGCTCGGCCAGCGCCAGCAAGGACCAGTCGGGCTCCTGTACACCGGCCTCGCTTGCCGGAACGAAGCGTAACGCGCCCATGGCGCGCTCACCAATGAAGGCCAGCCGGTCCAGCGGCCGGGGATGACGCAAGCCCTGTTGACGGAACAGGCGATCCATCAGCAGCAAACCCCAGCCGTCAGGCAGGCTGTCGGCGATCAAGCCAGGGAGTCGATGCAAATGGGCCGGAAAACTTCCGTAGGCATCTGCACGCAGCTTGAGGTGCAAGGGTGACAGTTCCAGATCCTGATCCAGGGCTTCGGGGGAATATTCGAAGAGCAGGGATTGACCGTCATCAGCCAGGCGCCCCAAGGGCCAGTCTTCTCCCCAGCCGCAATAATGCACAGTAAGCAACTTCATGATGTTTTCCTGCGCGGCGCACGCTGGCGTCGGCGGGCAAGCTCAGCCTGCTCCATCTGGGCGATGGATTGCCGTTTGAGTACGAATAGATCGTCCAGCTCCCCCTGCAACCCAAGCGCCTGCGTGACGCGGATCAGTGTTTCCAGCGAGCACTGCCCGTCAGTTTCGAGTTTGCGCAACGCCCCCAACGACAGCCCGGCCATTTGCGCCAGTTCGCGCTGCGTAAGCGACTGGGCAAGCCGCTGCTCGCGTAAACGAGTACCCAAGGCCTGTAGAATTTCTGTGAAAGTTGCGAGATTAAAAGTCGATTCCATAACTCTTAATGACATGAGCACTATTTAAGTGACATTGTAATGCTCTTTATCTGCTCTTGAAAATAAGTGACTGGGATAGCGGACGCGAGCGATCAGGCAGTGACCATCGTATCGTTACGTCAACTTTCGTGAGTCGGGGGTGCTGCGGCCATGTGTCGACAGGCAACCGCCAGACACAAGCACGGTTTGTCTGTGAAGTGAGCGATGCAGCAAGGTCGCCAGCAGCAGGAATCCTCTTCCTTTGCGCCTTTGCGTGCCGAGCATCAGCAAGAGAGAGAAGAAGATGTCGAACAAAAGATGATCGCGTAGACGGTTGGCCCAAAAAAAGGCGCCCCCGAGAACGTCAGGTACGATGTGGTCGATGACTTTGGCAGGCTGATGGAAATCGTGAAGTAGCCCTTCACCGATGCAATGCAGATGCAATTTGCAGAGACGTTTCGAGGTGCGCAATTGCGCCGCATGCGCCATCCTGCACACATGACGGACAACGAGGATGCGCGTGATGCCCTACACAACTGACGCCGAGCGCTGGCAGGCCGTGCAGCAGCGCGACACGCGCGCTGTGGGTGCCTTCTGGTATGCAGTGAAATCAACCGGCATTTATTGCCGCCCGGGCTGCCCTGCCCGCCTTCCGGCGCGTCACAACGTGGTGTTCCATGCCACGCCCGAAGCCGCAGAACTTGCGGGCTATCGCGCGTGCCTGCGTTGCCACCCCAAGGCGCCTGCGGCCAGGCACACCACGGCGGTCGTGCGTGCCTGCCGCCTGATCGAGCGCGCCGATACGGCACCAGCGCTGTCCGAACTCGCCGATGCAGTCGGGCTGAGCCGCTCGCACTTTCATCGTGTCTTCAAAGCCGAAACGGGTGTAACGCCGCACCAATACGCTGTTGCATGCCGGGCGGCCCGCGTGCGCAACGCCCTACGCGACAGCGCCAACGTGACGACAGCGATCCACGATAGTGGTTTCAGCTCCAGTGGCCGATTCTACGCCGCTTCGACAGCGCTGCTGGGCATGACACCACATGCATTTCGGGCAGGCGGCACGGGCGAGACCATCCGTTTTGGCGTGGGCGCATGCGCGCTTGGCGCAATTCTGGTGGCTGCGACCGCGCGCGGCGTGTGCGCCCTGTGGCTGGGTGATGATCCGGATGCGTTGGTGCGTGAACTGCAGGATCGCTTCTGCAGTGCGCACCTGGTGGGCGGCGACCCGGAATTCGAGCACTGGATGGCGCTTGCCGTCGCTTCGGTGGAATCGCCGTGCATGGGCCAGGACTTGCCACTTGACGTGCGCGGCACCGCCTTTCAGCAACGCACCTGGCAAACGCTGCGCACGATCCCTTTCGGTGCCACGGCAAGCTACGCCGAGGTCGCTGCACGGCTCGGCATGCCGCGTGCGACGCGGGCTGTCGCCAACGCCTGCGGCGCGAACCCCGTGGCCGTGGTCATCCCCTGCCACCGCGTAGTACGCCGCGACGGCGCGCCCGGGGGCTACCGCTGGGGCGTGGCACGCAAGCAGGCGCTGCTCGCACGCGAGCAGCCGGCGGACGATTCCGCCGAGCTTCCACAGCACCTTGATCGCACCTCATCGTGAAGCATACCCATCTGGTAACGACGGCCGGGCGACCGGGAACTGCACTGCTGTGCGTGCTGCTCGTGGCGCCCTTCATGGCACAGATCGACGCAACCATCGTGAACGTCACGATTCCGTCCATCCAGGCGGAGTTCAGGGCCAGCAGCGCGGTGCTGCAATGGGTGGTGGACGGATATCTCGTGCCGTTTGCGGTATTGCTGGTCACGTGCGCGCGGCTCGGGCGCATTCATGGTTACCGGCGTATCTACATTCTGGGGTGCACGGTGTTCGGGCTGGCATCGCTGGCGAGCACGCTGGCGCCGAATGGCCCGGTGCTGATCGCCGCGCGGGTGGCGCAAGGGGTCGGTGCCGCGCTCATGTACCCGCAGGCACTCACCGGGATTCAGCTGAATTTCGAGGGCAAGGCACGCACCCACGCGGTGGCGCTGCTGGCGATGGCACAGTCGGTCGGCGCCGTAGGCGGGCAAATCCTGGGCGGCGTGCTGGTGGCGTACGACCTTGCGGGTATCGGCTGGCGCGCGATCTTCATCATCAACGCCCCGATCTGTCTGGCCGCGACCCTAGGGGCGTGGCGCTACCTCCCGGATGCGCAGCGCCAGAGCGCGCCCCAGACGCTCGACGCCGTGGGGGTGGGGCTGTTGTCGATCAGCTTGCTGCTCCTGGTGCTACCCCTCTCGCTTGGCCACAGTGCGGGTTGGCCGCCACTTGCGTGGCTGGCGCTGGCGGCGTGCATCCCTGCATTTGCGCTCTTCCTGCGCAGCCAGGCGCGTGGCCGCAATGCAGCCCCCTTGGTCGATCTGGCATTGCTGCGCCGCCCGACGGTGTATTTTGGTGTGCTGGCGTTACTGGTGACCAGCGGCACTTATTACGCGCTGCTGTTCACGCTGGCGCAGTACCTGCAACGCGGCGCCGGGCGCAGCGCATTGTTCTCCGGCCTCATTCTTGTACCGTGGGTGGCGGCGTTCGGCCTGGCAGCGCACTTGATGCGCCTGGCGACGCCACCCCTGGCACCGCGACTGCCATTGATTGGCTGTATCGTGCTGGCGCTGGCATATGCAGCACTGGGTGTGAGTCTCACGTTCGCGCCCGGGGCCGACGCGTTGCTGGCCGCCCTGCTGGCGCTGGGCGGACTTGGGTTGGGGCTCAATTTCAGCGCGCTGATCGTGTATTTGACCAACGCAACGCCCGTCGCCCAGGCCGCCGACATGAGCGGGCTCATCACCACGACGGCGCCGGTGGGTGGTGCCGTGGGCGTGGCGACGCTGGGGTCCTTCTACCTGGCACAAATGGGGGTGGGCGCAGTCCCGGCATTTGCCTGGACTTGTGCTCTCATGGCGGTCGCTGCGGCGGGCGCGGCGCTGCTGGCACATGCGTCCACACGCAGGCCATGACAGTCGGACCACGATTCCCGATCATCGTCATCGCACGGCTCGTCTGCGTCTGAAACTGAATCTGCCGCTGCAACGCGCCTGGGCGCCACGGTTCATTACCTGCAAACAGGGGTATGTGCTCATGCACCTTTGGGCAACAATTCAGCTTGACCGAAAATATTTCAATTCGACGACGGAGACTTTGGTATGAAGCACGTGCTTGGCAGTCTGGCGCCTTTGGCATTGGCGGGCCTTCTGGCAGGTTGTTCCACGGTGCAGACATCGCATGATTCAACGACAGCGGAAGCCGAATCGCGTAGTTCCGGTTTCATGAATCTTGTCACGAACGATGATATCGAAGTCAAAAACGCCAAGGCGTTCGCCGGCATTCAGGATGTGGTGATCGGCGGCTTCAAGGTGGGTTTCAATGAAAGCAAGACGGTCACAGGTTCGTCCAGGCTGGTGGGTGGCAGAACCACAGGCGAAATGAAACTGGAAGGTATCGATGGTGCAACCTTGCAGCGCATTACCGACCAGGCCTATGAAGACTTTGTAAACCGACTTGAAGCCAGTGGCTACAGAATCCTGCCGCGCGAAACCTTCACCTCACACCCCTTGTACGCCAAGCTCAGCGAGCACGACTTTCCATTCCGTGACGACAATTCATCGCTGTTTTCCTCATATGGTGTGGGCAACTACTACATCCCGACCACAATGGGCAGCAAACAGGTGTTTTTCCCCGACGAGGTCCCACAGTCCAAATCCAGCGACCTGAGTGCAATGTTCAAAAGCACCCCTGGTCAAGGTCTGTCTGCCATAGGCCTGACAGGCACCCTCCAGGAGTTCAGCGAGAAAACCAAAGTGCCCCTGATCAACGTCACCTATCTGGTCGATTTCGCTGCAGGCAGCAGCGCCGGGTTTTCAATGCAGCAGCTCAAGCTTGGGCAACTGATGTCGGTGGATTATGGCGTGCTGGGTCTCACCACGGGTTACGGTGGCACGTTCAGCAGCAACAACGGCAAGCTTGCACTGGGCCAACCAGTGCCATCCGACAAGCCCTTTGCCACCATGGAAGACGAAACGTCCACCGGTTCGCAGGTAGCCGAAGGCGCTTTCAACCTGCTGTTCAAGGGCGGCATACTGGGCGCGGCCGGTGTAGGTGGCGATCATACCCGTACCTACGTATTTCGCACCGAACCTGAAAAATTTGCGGCGGCTGCGCTCGATGTGCTGGACAAGACAAACGAGCTGATGGTAAGCAAGCTGGCGCAATTGCACTGAGCCGGTGGCCATCGTCCACCTGTGCGCCCGCCCGGGCTTGCCTCATGAGGCGGGTCCAGGGCTGCCGCCCTGGGCACGTGGCCAGGGCGCCTAGCGTTGGGCGTATTTTCTGCGCACGACGCCCAGACCCACCAGGGAAACCACGGCGATGGCCATGGTAAAACACCATGATGGTACCCAGAACGGCAATGACGAAGATCATGGTGGGTACGGCAGGCGTCGAGATCATCAGGCGAAACAGGGGCCACGCCAGAATCAATGCCCCGAATGCAGCATACGTCATCAACCCGCCCCAGGCGCCGACCATGTCATGGCTGGGCGCGAGCGCCATGATCAAGGTACCCGCCATCATGAGCATCAGGGTCAGGCTCAGGGCTGCCCGGCGGCCCTTGCGGTCTGAATGGCTACCCAGTACCAGACCGCCCAGGGGGCGAATGACATAAGAAATGACGAAAGTGGCAAAGGTGAGGATGAGCGCGAAACCCGGGTCGGATTCGGGAAAGAAGACCCGCGCAATCACCGGAGCGAAAGAGGCATAGACAATGATATCGAACCATTCCAGCGTGGCGCCGATGGATGACGAAACAACGGCCTTGTATGCCGCCTGCACCTGGGCTGCCGTGACCTGATCCGGTGCGCTCATCGGTCTGTGTATGTTCGCCGCTCCTGATGGATATCTGTTGGAATTTGATCAGGCCGCAGCGTGCGGCTGGATCATGTCGTGGCGTGTGGGCGGAGCATGTCCCGGTGTGCGGGCAAATTCAGCTCGGCGATGCCCTGGGCGTTGATGGTGGCGTGGACCACGGCTTGTGCCATGACAATGGCGGCAATGGTTCCGAGCGCCGTGATGTCGGCGTCGTGGCCGCTTTCCCGGCCTGTTGAAACGGCGAAAATGGTGTCGCCGTCCCACATGGTATGGATGGGGTTGATTGTGCGCGCAAAACCATCGTGCGCCATGGCCGCGATTTTCCTGAGTTGCGCCTTGTTCAGGGATACATTGGTGGCAATGGCACCAATCGTGGTATTGGATGACTGAAGATTGCCGACCCGATAGCCCTGCATGATGGCCTGTGCCGTGCTGCGAAAACCCCGGCCATCTGGCGTACGGGCGCCGGCGAGAATCGTCGGCGAATCGGGCGCCTGGATATCCCCGACCGCGTTCACCGCCACGACGGCCCCCACCACGATGTTCGTACCTGGCACCGTGTGGCTGGCAGTGCCCAGACCCGCTTTCATGGCATGCGCCATGCCGAACATCTTGCCTACGGTTGCACCCGCGCCTGCGCCAATATTGCCTTGTGGCGACGGGGCCGCCGTGGCGGCCTGACAGGCCAGATACCCCGCCTGTGCGTCAGGACGCACGGCAAAATCCCCGACTTCCAGATCCATGAGAACCGCAGCAGGCACGATGGGAATGACGCCATTTCCGAGTGCGAACCCAGCCTTGTTTTCTTCGAGGTACTGCATCACGCCCTGCGCTGCTGCCAACCCATAGGCGCTGCCGCCCGACAGGACAATGGCGTGGACCTCCTGGACGAAATTCACCGGATCCAGCAGATCTGTTTCCCGTGTTCCGGGTGCTGCGCCACGCACATCGACGCTTGCACATGCACTGTCTTCAAACAGGAGCACCGAACACCCCGTCGGGCGGGCAGACAATGTGCAATGCCCCAGTCGGATCCCGGGCACATCCGTTATGCAGGTCTTTGCCCATTCTGTCACGGGAGTGCCTTGGCATGCTTCATGATCGTTGCTGGTGTGATGACTGCTCAGCGCAGCATGACTGCTCTTCGCAGCAGGTTCATTCCTGGTGTCATGTCCATTCTTCATGTGCGTTGCAAGCCTGTCTATATTGGAATACCCGGGTTCAACGGACAATACCCAGGTTCAACGGACAATCACCCGTCCGTTCAAGGGCTGAATCGGCCGATTGGTGTCCTGGCCCATGACGCTGCGAAAGGTCTCGATCTGCTGCGACGAGGCCTGCACCGGATTCTCCAGCACCAGCCAGCGCACGCCTTCCGAACAGGGCGGCGTCGTCAGGGATCCGGAGAAACGGTAGTGATCCAGTCTGGCAGGCAGCAGGCTGGACGGTAGAACCTTGATCTGCATGGGCTGGGTGACCCCTGCGTCGACGGGCATGTGGGACCACAGGCGCATCAGACCCAGATGGGGGGCACCTTCCTCGAACAGGACACCGAGCACAGCCAGATCGCCGTTGTCATTGGCATGAACCAGGTGCGCTTCAAACGGATATTGCCGGCCGTTGATGGTGTGTTCGGCGGGCGCATGAAAGTGCATCTGGACCAGCGCGAAACTTTCACCATCAAGAATCAGATCATTGCCTCGTTCAAAATCCACCTGAATCGTGTGGCCATTATTCGTGATCCGTGCGCCTGGACCTGCATCATATTGCAGGCTCAGGGGCGCCATGCTGGCGGGCAACGCATTGTGGATATCCACCGGAGACTGATTGCGACCTGTATCGCAAACGCCAAACTCCGGACTCAATGCCCCCCAATGCGAGGGCCCTGCATCCCCTTCATAGCCCCATGAGGCCGCCAGGACCGGCGTAGCCAGCCCGACCCATATCCACAGCAAAAGCAGTGCACGCATATCGAGTCTCCCAGGGAACACGCGGCAACGCACAAAGAGTGTTGAATGTTCATTAATATTCATTCGGCGCCTGCCCCCCAGGCTCCGCAGGGACACCATGGCGCTGGCCACAAGGTAGCGGCCCGGGATGAATGATACAGGAGGCTCAGCGCACCGAGAATGGCCGGATCATCCCGAGGTCGAAGTGCGGCTTGCCTGTTTTGGGGTCGGGTACAAAGCAGATCGCAAAATAATCGGCCGGCTCCAGATCCAGAACGGCCCAGTTGGTCCCGCCGGGCCCCATGGGTGCCACCCCCGCCATTGCCGTGAACGGAGCCGATCCGGCAAGGGTGCCCAGCGAATCCGGAGGGGTGTTCCTCAGGATTTCAGCGACCTGTGCGAACGTGACCCCTCGTGCAATGCGATTCAGTGCGAGTTCGTGCAACTGCCTGCCCGTGTCAATGACCTTCCACAGCTGCCGTCCCGCAGGCATTGTTTGCGGCATCCCTGCAAACGAGAAATCGATCATGTCGATCGCCACGGCGGCGCTGGGCTGCGGGCGTCCCGATGCGGCCGGGGTCACCATCAACGGTGACAGCATGTCCATCTTGTAATGAGGCAGGCCACTGGCCCCCGGTATGATGCAGATCACGACATGCTGACCGGCGGCCAGATCCACAATGACTGTGGATTCCTGGTCGTGATCTATCGAGCCTGGCCCTCCCACAGAAGATGAGACCGAGAACAGGGCACCCACATCGCCATTGCGCGCGATGTCCATGAATTCAGCCAGGGTCTTTCCGGGATTCAGACGCATGAGCATGGCGTGGTGCGCTGCAGAACCCCTGTTTTTCAATGTGATTTCCGTATGCCCTGCAGCGATCCGGCTCGGGAGTTCAAAGCGGAAATCTTCGGCCACGATATCAAGTTTCGGGTACCTGCCGGCCCCCTTCCGGATCGGGCTCGCAGCATGGACAGGCAGTACTGCCGCAAGCCCGGCCAGGCCCAGCCAGGCCAGGATGGCGCGACGCGCGCAATGCGGTTGCTCGCCCCCTGTCTGCGGGCATCGCGGGATGGTGTCCGGTACGGCGACTGCACGAGAAGACAGGCGGCAGGGACCGGACCGGCGGCAGGAACAGGCCGCCGGGCAGCGACGGGACAATGCACTGAATGACGATTCCATAGAGCCTCCAGGGCCCCGTCGTCCTTTCGGCGAGGTCTATGGAGTTACTTTAATCTTCAAGATCAGGCCGTCAAGCCAGTACAAACCCGTAGCCAAAGACATGGATCGGGATGGACATGCCTGCGTGGCTCACCCCAGGCCGAAAGGCGCCGGGGTCATCCTGAGAATCTGGGCAAACAGCTGTTCGTACTCTTGCGTGGGTGCCTCGGCCCTGGTCATCGTGTCCTGGTTGGCCTCGAAGGCCGCATCGAGCTCTTTCCAGTCGTCCTGCGTGAAATGGCGCTCGGCCAGGGGCAGGATTTCGTCTTCTTCCTGTTGCATGTGCGTCAGGTACAGCCGCACGTAGCGTTCGAAGCTGCGCACGAACGTGCCCTGACGCGAAGCGCCTATCATCTCCCAGGCGACCAGCTCGATGAGCAGCTGGGGCACGACTTTTTCGGTGAATTCGTGGTCGTGATCGAGCCGCATCACGATCGCCGACGCATCCGGCACCGCGCGCACGATGCGTGGAAACAGCAACTGCGTTTCCTTCGGATGATGCAGGCGTTCCGGAAATTCGTCGATGTACAGCAGCATGGCGCGCAAGGACCGGAAAAACGCCTCTGCGTCGTGACCAGGCCCCTGCTGGACCAGCATCAGGGCCGAGCGCAACATGACCGACAGGGATTTATGTTCGTTGCGTATGATCGTCAGACTGCTGTAGGTCGCCATGGTCGTCTTGCCTCTTTGGTTGATGGGTCGGGCCTCGATGATGCACTACCGAACCCTGGGCAGCCTGCAGCCCGGCCCAAGGACAGCAGATGCTGCAGCCTTGGCTGCCAGCTGCAGATGCTGATGATACCGGTCTTCGGCCCCGAGCGGGGAAACTGGCCCGATCGGGCCCTGGCCCGGTGCGCGGCAAACCGCGCCCGCGCGGGGCGGCGAGGATGCCAGGTTCAGGCCTGGCAACTGGCCCAGAGCGTCTCGAAAAGCATCTTCTGCAGGCCCGCAAATTCGGCACTCTGGACGATCATCGCAAAGTTTTCTTTCTTCGAGGAGATATACGCCACCTTGTCATCATAGACATAGCTGGTCATGGTGAAGGGGGCACCATGGCGCGACATGCGCACTTCGCGCAGTTCTTGTGCAGATGAAGGCCATATCAGTTCGATTTCTTCGCTCTCGCTGCGGATCACGTTCAGCCAGATGCCGGCTTCGATACGCCTTTTTATATGGTCGCGCATGAAATCCTTGCCCGGCACATTGAGCAGCTCGGCCATGGACAGAATGCCGTGCAGCGTTCTGGAACGGCAGGTGAGGCTGTCATTCATGACATTGACGATGCCCTCCACGCCGGAATAGTAGCGAATGCGCGGTTTGGTCAGCGAATCACTGTAGAGCGCCTGGAGGTCCGGCAGGATCGATTCCACACCATGCACGGCATTTTGCGCCTTGCCGAGCAGCGTATTGGGGTTCTCGGCCACGACATAGGTCTTGCCCGACTTCTCGATCTGGTTCAACAGCCCGTCTCGTACCAGTGCGTTCAGGATCTCGTAGGCATTGGTGCGGCCTACGCCGGCCCTCTTTGCAACCTGTGCAACAGTGGCTTCACCATGCGCGAGGGCCGCCAGGTAGAAACGCGCCCGTGAGCCACTCAGGCCCACCTGTTCAAGAATGCTGTCAACGTTCACCATATCCACCAAGATCTGTCAGGAAATTTCGACAACATGGATTATGTCAGGAAAATCCGACCGTAATGAACCGGTAGGCGTAAGTGTTAATACCTATAAAAACATATAATTTCATACAGTAGCATGGCTGATGCACGCTTTGAAGATACGTCCGAATACACCGACAACTGCAGTCCACGCATCTCGCAAAACCTTCTCGAGTTATCCTGGAGCACCCGCATGCACACCAAAACACGACTCCGCACCCTCAGTGCCCTGATTCTTGCATCCGGCATGATGGCCATGGCGCAAGGCGCACAGGCCCAAGACCCGCTGAAGCTCGGCTTGATTTCGTTCTACTCCGGCCCGGTCTCGGGCCCTGTCGGCATCCCGTCACGCAATGGCGCCGACCTGATCATCGAAGCGATCAACAACGGCACCCTGCCCGCGCCCTACACTGCAGCCGGCATTGGCGGGCGCCAGATCGAAACCGTCTACGTCGACGAGGCCGTAGACCCGGTGGCCGAATACCGCAATGCGGTGTTGCGTCAGGGCGTGGATGCCGTCGTCGGCTACGCCTCGTCGGGCTCGTGCCTTGCAGTGGCCCCGGTGGCCGAAGAACTGAAGACGCTCACGTTGTTCTACTACTGCGGCACGGTGCGCACCTTCGAGGAAGGCCCCAAGGAATACGTCTTCCGCACCATGAACACGCAAGACGTCGAGAACATCGCGGCAGCCCGCTATGTGCTCGCCACCCGGGATGACGTCAACACCATTTCAGGCATCAATCAGAACTACGGCTGGGGCCAGGAATCATGGCGGGATTTCTCCAAGTCACTGCAGCAGCTCAAGCCCGAAGTCGAAATCAAGTCCGAACTCTTCCCGAAATTCCTGGCCGGCCAATATGGTGCCGAAGTCACTGCCTTGTCGCGCAACAAGGCCGATCTCATCCATTCCAGCTTCTGGGGGGGTGACCTCGATGCGCTGATCCTTCAAGCGGCCCCGCGCGGCCTGTTCAAGAGCCAGACCGGTCTCCTGACCACGGGGGGCACGGCACTGAACACACTGGCCAAACAGATCCCCGACGGCACCATCATCGGGGTGCGCGGCAACGGCGGCATCCTGGCGCCCGATTCCGACTTCAACGACTGGTTCCGCGCCGAGTACGAGAAAAAATACGGCGAGCAGCCCACCTTCCCCGCCTACTACATGGCGCAGTCGGTCCTTGCGCTCAAGGCGGCGGCCGACAAGGCGGCCGCCGAGTCCGGCAGCAGCGCGCCCGACATGGAACAGATCCGCGCTGCGCTCAAGGGCATCGAGTACGACACCCCGGCCGGAAAGGTGAGCCTGAATCGTCACAATGGCCACCAGGCAGCCACCGAGCTGGCGTATGGCACCTTCAAGCTGGTCGATGGCAAGCCCACCCTGGAAAACGTCATCCGCTACCAGCCCAACTGCGTCATTGCGCCCGAAGGGGCCAAGAGCCTCGACTGGATCGAGGCCGGCTTCCCTGGCGCGCAGTGTGACTGATCCGGCAGCCTGCACAATCCCCCCGGATGCCCGCGGGCGCCCTGGGGGATCCCGTCACAATCTGCATTCCGATCCCAGAAGATGATGACCTTTCTCGCCATCGTCATCGATGGCTTCATCTATGCCTCCTGGCTGTTCATCATTGCCGCCGGCCTGTCGCTGATCTACGGCGTGATGCGCATCCTGAACATGGCTCACGGCAGTTTTTACGCCATCGGCGCCTATACCGTTGCCTCGCTGGCCGGATGGTACTGGTCCGCAGGTCTGCCCCCGTATGGCGGCATTGTCCTGATGTTCGTCATTGCCCTCGCCGTCGGCGCGCTGGTGGGCTTTGTCATCGAGCGCGGGGTACTGCGCTTTCTAATGGATCGTGACCAGATCGTCATGGTGCTCGTGACCTTCGGCCTGTTGCTGATGTTCGAGGACATCATCAAACTCATGTGGGGTGTCCAGTCCTATTACGCCCCCGAACCCTACTCGCTGTTCGGCAGTACCGACGTCGGCGACCTGGTGTTCGTCAACTACGATCTCGCCATGGTCGGCGTCGCGGCATTGGTGGCATTCCTGCTCTGGTTCGGCCTGAACCGCACACGCCAGGGCAAGCTCCTGAGGGCCGTCATCCACGATCGTGAACTCGCCATCACGATGGGCATCAATGTCCGCCGGCTCTTCGTCATCACATTTTCGGTCGGGGCGGCGCTCGGCACCCTGGCTGGCGGGCTGGTCGCCCCGGCCATTGCGGTGACCCCGGGCATCGGCATCGAAATCATCGTGCTGGCCTTTGCCGTGGTGGTGACCGGGGGGCTGGGCAGCATCCAGGGCGCGCTGGTCGGGTCGATCCTGATCGGCCTGGCGCGGGCGGCAGCGGTCAACCTGTATCCCGAACTCGAACTCTTCGTGATCTACGGCGTCATGGCGCTGGTGCTCATTTTCAAGCCTCGCGGCCTTTTCGCGCTCGCCAGCACGAGGAAAATCTGATGCGGCAAATCGACTACAGCTTCATCGCCATCGTGCTGGCCGCCCTGCTGCTGGCCCTCGGCGCTGTGGTATTCCCGTTGTGGCTGCTGTCCACCATCGTGAACATCATTGCCAAGGCGCTCGTCGTGATTGGCGTCATTCTCCTCATGCGCGGCGGGCTGGTGTCATTCGGGCAAGGCCTGTACTACTGCATCGGCGGCTATGTCGTAGGCCTCGGAGGGCAGTTGCTGGGCATCACGGACATCGTGCTGCTGCTGGTCTTCGCCGCCATCATCGGCATCGTCAGCGGCGCCGTCATCGGCCTGCTCATGAGCCGATTCCGGGAGATCTTCTTCGCCATGTTCAGCCTGGCGATTGCCATGATTCTCTACGGCATGCTTTCGCAGTCTCAGGCTCTGGGCAGCACCGACGGTTTCAATGTGGCCCGCGTCACCGCGCTGGGCATCGAGCTGACCGCGGGGCAGGCGAGCCTGCTGATCTACCTGGTGGCTTGCGCCCTGGCGGCGATTCTCTCGATTCTCACCCACATCTACTACAAATCAGAAGTCGGTTTCGCCTGCCTGGCGGCCGGGGAAAACGAAGTCCGGCTTCAATATCTGGGGGCGACCCCGAACCGCATCTTCTACGGCACCTACATCATCGCTGCAACCCTGGCGGCCCTGGGCGGCGCACTGACAGCGATCAACTACGGTCACGTGGGGCCCAACATGACGTACTGGACGCAATCCGGGGAATTCATCTTCATCGCGCTCCTCGGGGGATCCGGCAGCGTCATGGCCGCGTTCGTGGGTTCCACCCTCTTCGAGTTCGTACGCACCTATGCCCTCGAATTCGCACCCGATGCCTGGCAGTTGATCCTGGGCACGGTACTGGTACTGATCATCTTTTTCCTGCCCGATGGCCTGTGGTCGCTCATCCAACCCGCCCGGTCATCGGCCCGAATCAAGCGCCGCGGCAAGGCACCGTCATGACGCAGAAAACGATCCTCGAGGTCCGTGACCTGAACAAGGCCTTTGGCGCCGTCGTCGCGGCAGCCGATATCAACATCGAAGTCACCGAAGGCGAGATCATCGCCATCATCGGCGCCAACGGGGCCGGCAAGACGACCTTCGTCAACATGGTGACGGGTTACCTCACACCCACCACCGGCACGATCCGCTTCCTGGGGCAGGACATCACCGGGCGGGCACCCGCTGCGGTGTGCAAGGCGGGGCTGACGCGCTCCTTCCAGGTCGCGCAACTCTTTCCGGGGCTCACCGTCATGGAAAACATGCTGGTGGCCTTTGCGTCCCTGCGCATCGGTACGGCCAGCTTCTTCACACCGCTGAACAACGCGGCAGCCAGAAAGACCGCGCTCGGGGTCCTGAGCACGTTCGGCATCGACCCGCATGCCGATGCCCCGGTCAGCGCACTGGCCCAGGGCGTGCGCAAGCTGCTGGACATCTCCATGGCAATGATTTCGGGCCCATCGCTGTTGATGCTCGATGAACCCACCAGCGGTGTGGCCGTCGACGAGAAATTTCCCCTGATGGAAACCGTCATGGCCGGGGTGCGCCAGACCGACGCCACGATCATGTTCATCGAGCACGACATGGAAATCGTCACCCGCTACGCGAGCCGCGTCATCGCCTTCTACGAAGGCACCATCATTGCAGACGGCCCGGTGGCGCAGGTTCTCGACGACGAACGGGTACGCAAGTACATCGTCGGCCAAATACAGGCTGCAGCCACTGCAGACAGCCCATGATCGCCATCGAACACCTCAACGTGTCCATCCAGCAGGTGCCGATTCTGCGCGATGTCACCCTGTCGGTCCCCAAGGGGCAGATGGTGGGCCTGATCGGGCGCAATGGCGCGGGCAAGACCACGCTGCTGCGCACGACCATGGGTGTCATCCGGCCGGATTCCGGAAAAATCATCATCGGCGGGGTGCAAGCCACTCATCTGGAAGGGTACTGGCGCGCACGCAACCAGATCGGCTACATGCCCGAAGACCGGCGCCTCGTCCCGGACCTGAACGTCGAAGAAAACATCCTGTTGCCCACATGGGCAACCAGGCAGCCCGACACGGCCCGGCGCCTCGCGTGGATCTACGAACTCATGCCCGAAGTGGCCGGCTTCTCGCCACGCCTGGCGCTCAGCCTGAGTGGCGGGCAGCAGAAACTCGTGGCGCTGGCGCGCGCCCTCATGGTCGGGCAGAAGCTGCTTCTGCTCGATGAACCCTTCGAAGGCGTGGCACCCATGCTGGCCATGCGCCTGGTCGAAGTCATCAAGGCACTCAAGGCGCAAGGCCTGTCCGTGCTGATTGCCGAATCCGACTACACCTACACGTCAGGCGTGGTCGATCTTTCTTACGTCATAGAACGCGGAAGCGTCACGACCCAAACCCACTGATTGCCAGGAGTCACTGATGGATCATGTAAAAGTTGCTGTCATTCAAGCGTCTGCCGTCGCCTTCGACCCGGATGCGACCATCGACAAGATCGATACGCTGGTTGCCGAAGCCGCAGCCAATGGTGTCAAACTGGCGGTGTTTCCGGAAGCCTTTGTGTCGGCCTATCCCAAGTGGCTGGACTTCGGTTGCCGGGTCGGCATGCGCCGCCCCGAAGGGCGCGAAGATTTCAGGCGCTACTGGGAAAGTTCGATCGATGTCCCCGGCCCTCATACCAGGCGCATCGGCGACATCGCCAAAAAACACGACATGTACATTGTCGTCGGCGTCATGGAACGCGAAAGCCGCACGCTGTACTGCACCGTGCTGTATTTTTCCCCCACAGGTGAACTGGTCGGCAAACACCGCAAACTGATGCCCACCGCCAGCGAACGATTGATCTGGGGGTTCGGAGACGGCTCTACCCTGGCCACCATGGACACCCCCTATGGTCGCGTCGGTGGCGTCATCTGCTGGGAAAACTACATGCCCCTGCTGCGCACGGCCATGTATGCCAAGGGCGTGTCCATCTACTGCACCCCGACAGCCGACGACCGCCCCACGTGGCTGCCTTCGATGCAGCATATCGCACTGGAAGGCCGCTGCTTCGTGCTGTCGTCGTGCCAGGTGATGCGGCGCAAGGATTTCCCCGAACAATACGATACCGGCACGCAGGTCGAGCCCGACACGGTCATGATGCGCGGTGGCAGCTGCATCATCGGCCCGCTGGGCGAGGTCCTGGCGGGTCCAGTCTGGGACGAGGAAGCCATTGTGTATGCCGACCTCGACCTGGGCGACATCGCACGGGCCAGCCTGGATTTCGATGCCGTGGGCCACTACTCGCGTCCTGACATCTTCAAGCTGCTGGTCAATCAGACACCGCATACGCCCGTAGTATTTGAAAACAGGGCGGCAGATTTTCAGGAGCACTGCAGCGAGGAGGACGACCAGTAGGGCGGCGGCCTGCCCGCGCAGTCATCGACCACGCTGCGGCTGGCGCACAGCCGCAGCGATACAATACATCGGGCCGCGTTCAGGCTGCATTCATATCCGCTGTCATATCCTGAAACCATTCAGTACAGGAGACGGATATGCAATCCTCGACCCACCGATATGGCCGCTGGCAGATTGGCGTGCATTGGCTCACCGTGACGTTGGTCGCCGTGGCGTATGTATTGATCGAATGGCACGGCCTGCTGCCCAAGGGCAGCGACGCAAGAGCACTGGCAAAGACCTGGCACGAAATGGTGGGCCTGTCGGTATTCTGGCTGACCTTCATGCGCCTGGGCCTGCGGCTGGCGCGGCCCGCGCCTCCGATCGACCCCCCACTGCCATCCTGGCAGCATCGGCTGGCCAGGGCTGTGCATGCCCTGTTGTACGCATGGCTGTTTGTGATGCCGCTGCTCGGGTGGCTTTACCTGAGTGCCAAGGGCGCCGCAATCCCGTTTTTTGGCTTTGAATTTCCGGCGCTGATCAGCCAGGATGCCGATTGGGCAGGAACGATCAAGAGCGTGCATGAGTTCCTTGGGAACGCGGGCTATGCCCTGATCGGCGGACATGCACTGGTGGCGCTCCATCACCACTATATCGTGCACGACAATACCCTGGCCAGGATGCTGCCGGCAAGAAGCAAGTAATGGGCGCACGGTAGAATCACGCATACGAACGTTCATGTGGCACGATGCACCGGCATCCGACACGCGCCATGACCCCTCCATTCGACCCTGATCCGGACAACGCCGCCACGGCCATTGCACGCGTGCTGGCGGGCAGCCTGCAAGTGCTGGCCTTTCCGAGCGCGAGCCACGTCTACAATCCGCTCACCTATATGTGGGCGGCACACCGTGAATATCTGCAGCGACATGGCAGCCGGCAGGGCCGCATCCTGCTGGTCGGGATGAACCCCGGGCCCTGGGGCATGGCCCAGACCGGTATCCCCTTCGGGGCCATCGCCATGGCACGCGACTGGCTGAATTTCGAAACACCCCTGGGCGGTCCGCTGCCGGATCAGCATGAAAAATACCCGATCAGCGGCTTTGCCTGCCACCGCAGCGAAGGCAGCGGGGAACGCTTCTGGGGCTGGGCACAGCAGCGCTTTGGCACCCCGGACCGGTTCTTCCAGCGCCTCTTCGTCTGGAACTACTGCCCCTTGCTGTTCCTGCGCAACAACCGCAATCTGGTGCCGGAACAGCTGCACAAGGCCGAGCGCGAGCCCTTGTTCGGCATCTGCGATGCCGCGCTGACGGCCGTCATCCACGCCCTCAGGCCACGCGTGGTGGTCGGCATCGGCCGTTTTGCGCACGGTCGCGCACAGGGCCTCATGGGCAATGACCTGCCGACAGCCTACCTGCTGCACCCCAGCCCGGCCAACCCCATGGCCAACCAGGGCTGGGCCGGCATCGCCGACGAGACCCTGGCGCCCTGGCTTTGACCCCGTCTGTCGCCTGGCCGTGCGCACACGGGCCTGTCACCCGTTGTCGCACCGCACAGGCAGGCCGTCGGCCTGGATACGTGCGCAGCTCCCGCAGCGCGCCGGCCCTATTCCGGCTTGCGCGCCAGCATGGTGGCAAACTGCAAGCGGGCGCCGTTGTGCATGGTGCCGGGGTCTTCGTTGTACTTCAGCAGTTCCCAGCCGGCATACAGGTCGCGCAGTTCGCCCGGCTTCAGGGTGAACGGAAAATTCATGGGGCACGGATAGGCGTCGGTATCCATTGCACAGACGATCAGGTTGTATCCCCCAGGCAAGGTGTGCTGCTGCATGTCGGACACCACCGCCCCCACCCGCGACGGATCGATGAACATCAGCGTCACGGTACAGGCAATGAAGCCATAATCGGCAGCGAGGCTGGCGTGCTGGATGTCATAAACCTGAGCCCGGATGGTATCGATGCCCTCTTGATCGACCATCGACTGCAGGCGGCCGATGGCATTGGGGTTGGCATCGACTGCTGTGACATCGAAGCCACGCTGGCTCAGAAACAGGGCATTGCGCCCGGTCGAGCACCCCATGTCCAGGGCCGCACAGGGTTCGATCTGCTGGCAGGCCTCGACGACTTCGCTATGGGCAGGGTTCAGGCCATAGCGGCTGTTCAAATCTTCCATCGACTGTAATCCTTTGATGTGATCCTTTGGAAATCATCCCAGCGCCCAGGCCACGTGCTCACGGACCAGGGCGCTTTCGTGGTCTGCCCGGCTCAGCAAGGCCGCCCGCAGTGCCTCGGCCTCGGTAGCTCCGGCCTCGGTTGCCTCGGCCTGGCGCAGCGCGTTGCCCAGGGCCACGGCGATATTGCGCAGCCAGCGTTCATGGTTGATGCGCCGGATCGGGCTGCCTTCGGTGCGCTCGAGAAAAGTCGCCTCGTCCCAGGCGAAGAGTTCGATGAGCTGGCGCCCCACCAGGGGCGCACGTTCATCGAAATCCGGCAGTTCGGTGGTCTGCGCATATTTGTTCCAGGGGCAGATCGTCTGGCAATCGTCGCAACCAAAGATATGATTGCCCATGAGAGGGCGCAGATCTTCGGGGATCGAACCATGGTGTTCTATCGTGAGATAGGAAATGCAGCGGCGCGCATCCACCACGCCCGGCGCAATGATGGCCCCGGTGGGGCATACGTCGATGCAGGCCGTACAGGTGCCGCAATGCGCACTGACAGGCTCGGTGGGTGCCAGCTCGAAGTCGACGAAGATCTCGCCCAGAAAGAACATCGAGCCGGCGTCGCGGGCCAGCACCATTGAATGCTTGCCACGCCAGCCCTGCCCGCTTCGCTGCGCCAGTTCTTTTTCGAGCACGGGCGCCGAATCGGAAAACACGCGGTAGCCGAAGGGCCCCACCAGGGTCTCGATACGATCGCACAGCTTGCGCAGCCGGGCGCGCACCACCTTGTGATAATCGCGCCCCCGCGCGTAGAGGGACACCACGCCTTCACCCGGTCGATCGAGGCGCGCGCGTTCACGCGCCTGCCAGTCGGCCGTGGTGCTGCGTGGCAGATAAGGCATGCGTGCCGTGATCACGCTGAGCGTGCCCGGCACCAGCTCGGCTGGCCGTGCCCGTTTCAGGCCATGCCGTTCCATGTACTGGAGGTTGCCATGATGGCCTTGTGCCAGCCAATGCAGCAAGTAGGGTTCGGCCGCTGACAGATCCACACCCGAGACACCGACCCGGGAAAACCCCAGTTCCTGTGCCCAGGTCCGTATCTGATCGATCCACCGACTTCTGCCGTCCATGGAAGGATTGTAGTGGACACACGCAGCGACCCGGGCCACCATCCACATGCAGCGCATGGCTTTCCACAGCCACGGATCGCCGCCTGCATGGCTGGCCCTGTATGCTCCGCTCGGCACCGGCCCTGCGCGTTCGGCCAGACGCCCGCCCCGATCAGGGTAGGGCCACGAGCACGTTTGTTGCTATCCTATGCGCAATGGCACAGCCTTTTTCATCCGCATGAAATCACACCGACGTCGGCGCCTGCTGGCCCTGATGGCTGCAACCAGCCTGCCGGCCTTCGCCAGGGCGGACACACCCCGTTTCGTCCTGCAGAACGAACCCTCGCTGAAGCACTGCGTCGAGCTGTTGCTGGCCGCCACGAAGGCCGCCGGGTTTCCGGCCGCCTTCGACGATGCGCCCAAGGCATCCGAAGCGCGCAACCTGCACGAGACCATGGCCGGGCGCATCCATGTGAATCTGTTGCCGGCCTCACCTGCCCGGCTGGAGATGGTGCGCCAGGGCAAGCTGCGCATGATCCCGATACCGCTCGAGCGCGGCCTGCTGGGCTGGCGCGCGTGTTTCACACTGCAGGGGCTGCACGACAGGCTGGCCCAGGTCAGGAATCTGGCAGGCTTGCGCGCCTTCACCATTGGCCAGGGCACCAGCTGGTGGGATGTCGAAATCTACCGCAAGGCCGGGATCAGCACCCGCGAAGTCCAGGCCTGGCGTGATGGTGAGTTCGCAGAGCAGATGCACGCCGGCGTGATCGATCTCTTTCCCATGGGCCTGGAAGAATCCCTGAATTATTTTCTGCCACACTTTCGTGCCCATTACCCTGAACTGACCCTCGATCCGCACCTGCTGCTGCGCTACCCCTGGTATCGTTTCGTATGGGTCTCGGCACATCCCGGTGCGGATGCGCTGTATCAGGCGCTTCAGCACGGTTTCGACCTCATCGGTCATGATGGCAGGTTCGAATCCATCTGGAACCAATACCGCAGACTCCCTCCGGCCAGTAGCTGGCAGTCCCGTACGGTCATTTCGCTGCACAACCCCTACTACGCCGAAGACAGTGTGCCGGAACGCTACCGGCACCTGCTGCTGCACCCACACATTGCATGAAACCTGCTGATTCCAGAAAGCTGTATGCGCTTTTCGTGCGTCAGTTGCTGCCACTGCTGGCACTGGCCTTCATTCTGGCTGCCGCAGGCGCGGCATGGGTCTACTATCAGGCACACCGCAACGAAGCAAACACCCAGCGCGAGCAGACGCTGGACACATTTGCCCAGGTGCTCACCAAGCCGCTCTGGGATTGCGACAGTGTCACTGCGCAAGGGATCATCGAGGCCATGCAGCTGCAGCACACGGTACACGGTGCAAGCGCACCCGATCAATGTGCGCAGCGCCTGATCCAGGCGGGCCAATTGCCGTTGCAGGATACGGCCGACACGCTGCGCCGCACGATCCAGTACGTGGATGAAAACGGCCGTGTGCACACCCTGGGCGAACTGCGCGTCGCCTTCCTGCCGTTCTCCGTCCTGACGGCGATCACCGACGGCCTGATGCAGCAGTTGATCATTTTTTTCTCCATGCTGGTCGCGGCCCTGGCCAGTGCGCTCTGGACCATCCAGCACACGGTGGGCCGACCACTCGAGCAACTGCGCCAGGCCATGCGCCAGCATCACGAACTCGAACCGATACCCGCCGAGTGGGCCGAAGAACTCACCGAGGTCACGCAAACCTACAACGCCCAGGTCAAGGAATTGCGCAGCCAGGCACGGCATGATCCACTGACCGGGCTTGGCAACCGCCTGCTGCTCGAAGAGCACCTGCAGCGGGCCATCCGGCGTGCCCTGCGCACAGGCCGGCACAACCACATCCTGCTGCTCGATCTGGATCGCTTCAAGAGCATCAACGATGCCCACGGGCATGCGGCGGGCGACGAAGTGCTGCGCGTCACGGCAGGCCGCCTGCTGGCCAGCGTGCGGGCCAACGACACCGTCACCCGGCTCGGGGGCGATGAGTTCGTCATCATTACCGAGCACTCCGACCCTGACCTGATCCAGGCGCTGATCCAGCGCATCAGGCTGTCGGTAGCGCAACCCATTGCCTGGAATGGCATTGAACTCCAGGTGGGCGCAAGCATCGGGCTCGCACAATGCGGGCGTGATGGCGACACTGCCGAAGCCCTCCTGGCGCACGCCGACGCGGCCATGTACCTGAGCAAATCCACCTCACCCTGAGGCCGCCATCTACCTGAGCAAATCCACCCCATCCTGAGGCCCCCATGAATCCTGAACAATTTTTCAGCCAGATCCTGGACGATCACGTACCCGACCTCCAGCAACGAGAGGCACTCTGGGACCGCCGCGCCGATGAGGTCAGCACGTTCACGGTTGCGCCCGACGATGTGGCCATGCGCATGGTGCAGCAGCACATGGATCTGCGCGGCAAGTCCGTGCTCGACATCAGTTTCGGGGGCGGGCGCCATCTGCTTGAATTCCTGCAGCAGGGCGCGCGGATCAGCGGCGTGGAAATCTCTGCCGGCATGCTGGCGCACAGCCATCGCCGGCTGCAGGCCAGCGGCCTGGCCTACGACCCAGAAGCGCTTGTGCAATCAGCCTGGGAGACGCTGGACCTTCAGGCGCGTGGCTGGCAAGCGGCCTTCGATCTGGTGTTCCTGCACATGAGCCCGGCCATTTCCAGCGTGGCCATGCTGAAGAAGGTGCTGCAGGCCAGCCGCCAGGCGGTCTGCGTCACCCTCTACACCCACCGCGAGGACAGCCTGCTGCAGGACCTGCTGGCAGGCTTTGGCCTGGCATCGGGCCCTTCGGGCGTCAAGGTGGCCAATGACCTTTACGCCATATTCAACCTGCTGTACCTGTGGGGATACTGGCCTGAACTTCAGTTTGAAGAGCGGCGGCGCACCAGCCGCCACGAGCCCGACCATATCCTGGAACGCTACGCGAGCTGGCTATGGCCGGGCGCGCAGTGTACCGACGTGCGCCGCCAGGCCCTGCGCGATACCCTGCAGCACAGGGCTGTCGATGGCCTGGTGAGCACCACCAGCCGCGACATCATCGGCCACCTGTGGGTCGACTTGACGCAAGGCGTGGCGCCCTGACCGTTCACGCCCCTGCGCGCCCAGCCGGGCGCCAGGCAGCGCGCCGCTCAGGCATCCTGGCAGGCATCCACCCACTGCGCACCCACCAGTTCTGCCAGGTGCATGGGCGCGATGCGCACGGCGCTGTTCAATGACCCGGCCGCCGGCATGACCACGTCGTACTGTTGCAGGCGGATGTCACAGTAGATCGGCAGAGGCCGGGCCAGGCCAAACGGGCACACGCCACCGACCGGATGCCCGGTCAGCGCGGCCACCTCGACGGCCGGGAGCATTTTCGGGCGCCCGCCAAACAGCTGCCTGAGCTTCCGGTTGTCGAGCCGCGTATCCCCAGAAGCCACCACCAGCACGACATGCTCGCCCGCTTTCAAGGACAGGGTCTTGGCAATCTGACCCGGCGCCACACCATGCGCCCGGGCCGCCAGTTCGACCGTGGCCGTACTCTGCTGGAGTTCGATGATTTCAAGCTCGGGGGCGTGATCCTGGAAGAACTGGCGTACGTCTGCGATACCCATCTCAGAAGGACGCCTTGGCGGCCGGCGCAATCAGATCCTTCATGGGCACCATGGAAAATTGCGCAGGCTGCGCATTGGCATCCAGCCAGACATAATTCATGCCCCTGCTGTCGCGCAGGTACAGGCGCCGGCGTTCGATGTCGGTCAGGCTCGTCCAGCTGGTGAACTCGGTCGGGATGCCCTGTACGTCATGGCCGGCGACGTGCAGGTGCCCGCTGCCCTGATCCGGTGGATCGATGGTGATGCCCCGCGGCCGGTCGAAATTGTTCATGATGTGCGCCACCATTTCGACCGCCTTGTCCGGATCGGCCTGTTTCTCGGCAAAGCGCGCATAATAGGCCGCACGAATGAAGCGGTCGACTGAACTGTCGCTGCCGGGCACACCCGTCTTGGCAATGCCCGAGCCCGGCTGCTCGGCATCGTAGTTCATGAAACGTGCCCTGGAATGGTCGACATTCGAGAGGAACGTGTAGTTGTCGAGATTGGTGAGGTGCCACGAGAACTGGGGTGCATTGGTCATGACACCCACGGGGTTGTCATACAGCGACAGTTCGCCGCGGTGAAACTCGATCACCAGGCTGGCACCCGTGGCATCGTGCAACGCGAAGTGGAACGGCGTTTCGAGCCCGCCCAGCACGGGAATGCGCTCGAGCACCACCTGCTGCCCGGCCATGAGGGCCCTGGCCTCGGCCGTGGTGGCACACTGGCCGAGCAGGAAGGTGCCCAGATCGGCGGCAGCCAGCACCGCCAGGCCGGGGTCCAGCGACGGCTGCGCACCACCGGCCTGCGGGTAGGACTGCATGCTGAATGTCAGGCCGGCATCATTCAGGCCTTCGATCACCTTGAGATCGGTCGGACCAAAACCAGCCCCCGGGGCTGGCGGTGCGTCGGGCATGGTGACGGCCAATATCGCATGCCGGGTGACCCAGCCCAGTTCGGGGTAGCCCTGGGCTCTGGACACGAGCCGGGAATTTGCAGGAAAGCGCGCAACCAGATAGGGCAGTTCGAGGCTGAGCTCGAGGGTTCGGCCCAGATACGCGCGATTGCTGGCATCCAGATAAAGCAGGGAAGTGCACATGGTGAGGTGGCGGCCTTGTGATGAAAGAGGTATGCAGCGCTGCAACCGGCATGGATCCTGTACGATATTGCACTGGCATGCATCCATGCCTGGCGCCGATGCGTGAACCTGCGTGTGCAGATCAGGTCATATGTTGCCAGATCGTACCCATGCCCGGCAAGCTCGCCTGGCGTCATGCGCCAGCGCCGGCCTCCATTGCAGATCAGGATAGCCCCACGCGACCACACAGCCCTCGGGAGACACCGTGCCCATCACGATCCACCGCATCAACATTACGCCGATCAAGGGCACTGCCCTGCAACAAGCCGATACCGTCTGGCTCGATGATTCAGGTGTCTTCGCCAACCGGCGGTTTTACCTCATCGATGCCGACGGCATCATGATCAATGGCAAGCGGGCGGGCCCGCTGGTGACCTTGCAGACGCACTATGACGCGCCGACGCAAGGGCTGCGCATCCTGTTTCCGGACGGCACCTGCCTGACTGATACCGTACGCTGCACCCATGAGAGCGTCGTGACGGATTTCTATGGCCGCCCGGTCTGCGGGCAGCTCGTCGAAGGGCCCTGGAATCAGGCGCTCAGCGACTTCGCGGGGCGGCCTGTGCGACTGATCCGGGCAGCCGACGATACCATTGGCACCGATGTGCACCCGGTCACGCTGGTCTCGTGCGCCACGCTCGAGAAGTTGCGCATGGCCGCAAACGGGGCTGCCGAGCGCTGGGCCGACCGCTTCCGCATGATGTTCGAACTCGACGGGCCGGACGCATTTGAAGAAGACGGCTGGATCGGCCACCGCCTTGCGGCAGGCGAGGCCATCATGCGCGTCGTCGGCCTGGTGCCGCGCTGCCTGGTGACGTCACAGGATCCAGCCACCGGCGTGCGCGATACCGGCACCCTGGCGGCGTTGACGGGCCTGCGCAGCAATGCGTACCCCATCCCGGCGCAGGCGGGCGACCCCACCGCCCCACGCAGCCGCCTGATGCTGGGTCTCTATGCGATCGTCGAGCAGCCTGGCAGGGTCCGGGTGGGCGAGCCGTTGACAGCCTCTCCAGCCTGAATATCGGGCAGGCCTGGGCATTGCGTACCAGGCCGGCCTGGGCACTGTGTACCGGGCGGGCCGGGGCCCCCCGCAGGCCTGCGCATGCAGATTGCAGGGCGCCATGAAGCGGCCGCGAATGCCAGGGCCAAGACGACGCGCTCAGCCCGGTGAGCCCCCGCTGTCGCGATGCCGAGCCGGGGTACGCCGCAGCACGAACGGCAGGAACAACAGCCTCAGCCCGGGCCACAGGCCCGCTGCCAGCAGGACCCCGACCCCGTTGGCAACGATATCGCCCAGGCTGAAATCACGGCGGGGCTGCACAACGTGCTGCAGATACTCGGTTCCGGGAGCGACCACCAGCAGGACAGGCCATGCCAGCCAGGCCCATGGCCGCTGCATCAGCACCAGAGCCGTACACAGCGACAGGCCCAGAAAGGCCAAGACGTGCAACACCTTGTCCCAATGCGCAAAAGGCATCAACAGGACGGCAGGCGGCCTGGCACTGAACATGCCATAGCTGAAGAACAGCAGATAGGCCAGAAACAGAAGATGGCGAACCGTCCAGACGGACCGGAACAGAAGATGGGTCATGCCGATGGCCCCTGAACGCAGATCGGGCAAGCCCGAATGATTCCAATGGCACATGATAGAACATGCGCGCCCGAGCACCTGTATGATCCCGTTCGGCTACCGGCCGGGGCGCCGGTTGAACTCGGCTGCGGAACAACTCGCCTGCGGAACACGGCGATCTGGCCGAGTGCATGCGCCGGACAGACCCGGCCGGGGGCTCTGCGGACCGTTCTTTACAAATGTCCGGATTGGCGGTACGTTCGATACAGGAGGTGCACGTCATGAATCAAGCCAATAATGAACAGGGTCAGGCCCCGGGCAAAGCGCCGCAAGATCAGGCCCTGTGTCCCGAATGCGGGAAACCTGTCTACCAATGCGGCTGCATCGCACGCTGGGAAGACGAAGGGGGCGCCACCGAAGCCGGTCGCCTGGCCGAAGACGGCGAAACGTCGTCATGACACCGGCCACGCGCTGAACCCCATGGGTGCCTCAGGCACGCTGGCCGGCACACAGCCCGTGTGGGCATGTTCCGGCCGCGCGGCTGGTCCGCACGGCCTGCGCGGGCCCGATGGGCGCTGACCCTCGCGCCGATCGCTGGCCCTCGTGCCGCGGCATCGCGTGCCGGGGCATGATTGACATTGCCACGGATTTGCTCTAAATTTTCTGCAGTTCCTGGGGGGGTCCGATGATTCGGGCTGAGATTCCGCAAATGGCTGCGGTGACCCTTAGAACCTGATCCGGCTCATACCGGCGAAGGGAAGGACCACACCACTGCCAGCACCCCTTCCCCTCATTCCTGTCACAGGCAGCCTGCCCCGCATTGCGGCATGCTGCACGCCTGGCACGAACTGCAAGGGGGTTTCCTGCATGCCCGGTACCGGCACCGCCCTGGCGTGGGTCATTCTGTTTTCCGCAGGCTTTGCACTGGCTGGCGTCTGGTATGCTCGCCGCAGCCACGATACGCTCGAAGACTACATCGTGGCCCGCAACAGCCAATCGGCCACCGCCACCATCCTGACCCTGCTGGCCTCATCCCTGGGCGCCTGGATCCTGTTCGCGCCGGCCCAGGCGGCCACCTGGGGCGGCCTGGCTGCCATCACCGGCTACGCCCTGGGCGCCATGTCGCCTCGGCTGGTGATGATTCCGCTGGGGCAGCGCATGCGTGAACTCATCCCGCGCGGCCACACCCTCACCGAATTCGTCATGGCCCGCTACGGTCGCGGCCTGTATGGCCTGATCCTGGTGATCATGCTGTTCTATCTGGGGATCTCGATCACCGCAGAGATCACGGCCATGGCCAAGATCATTGCCCTCATGGCCCCGATCCCCCTGTGGCTCACGGCGGGCATCGTGCTCGGCTGCACGCTGCTGTACACCGCATGGGGGGGGCTGAAGGCATCCATCTTCACCGACAAGATCCAGATGATCATCATCCTGCCATTGCTGCTGGCCCTGGTCGTGCTCGGCTGGCAGGCCAGCGGCGGCATGGATGCCGTGCGCCTGAACCTGCAGGCCAGGGCCCCCCAGTTGCTCGCGCTGGACAATCTGGTCGGCCTGAAGGCGGGCCTGACCTTCTTTGTGGCCATTCTGCTCACCGGGCTGTTCCATCAGGGCAACTGGCAGCGCGTCTATGCGGCCCGCTCCACCAGGGCCATGCGGCGTGGCTTTCTGCTGGGCGGTCTGCTGGTGGGCCCCGTGATTTTCATCATGGGGCTGTTCGGGCTGGTCTTCGTCGCACAGGATGCCGGTTCGGACAGTTCGGTCGCCCTCTTCAGCGTACTGGCCCCCAGGATGCCCGCCCTGTTCATGCTGGCGCTCATCCCGCTGGGGCTGTCCCTGGTCATGAGCAGCGCCGATACCGCCATCAGCGCGGTATCGAGCATGATTGCCGTAGATGCCCGACGCCTCATGCCCGATGCCTCCGCCGCGGTCCTGATGCACTGGTCGCGCCTCGCCATCTACGTGCTGGCGGTGCCCGTCTGGATTGCCTCGGCGCAGGGCTACAGCGTGCTGTACCTGTTCCTGCTGGCCGACCTGTTCTGCTCGGCCGCCGCCTTCCCCGTGTTTTTCGGGCTCTACAGCACCCGCTGCAGCGGCCGCGTGGCCCTGCTGGCCACACTGGCCGGCCTGGCAGCTGGCCTCTGGCTGTTTCCGGCACCAGACGGGCCCATGGATACCCTGCTTGAATCCTTTCTGCTCGCTGCATTGGTGCCGGTATTGGTCACGCTCATATTCGGCCGGCTGTGGCCCGGCACGCGGTATGACCTGCATGGCATGCAGGATCAGATCCGCAGCCTGCCGAATTGACCCGCTGCGCGACAAGCCCCGCTGTTCATGGCAGACAAGGATGGCGCACCCTGCCGAAGCTGATTTTTCAATATGATGGAGATCGATCATGACCCCCGATTTTTCTGCCGGCCCGCTGACCCATGCCCTGTGGCAGGACACGCAGCCCATCGTGCAGCGCATCGAGACCCTGCCGTTTCTCAATGAGCTGGCCCACGGCACCCTCGACCCGGTGGCCTTCGTGCATTACATACGCCAGGACAGCCGCTACCTGAGCGGCTATGCGCGCGCCATGGCCCTGCTCTCGGCGCAAGCGCCCAACCGGGCCGAGTCGCGCTTCTGGGCCGAGTCCTCGGCGCGCGCCATCAGCGTCGAAGAAGGCATGCACCACAGCCTGCTGTCCGACGCGGCGCTGGCCAAAGCCTGTGAGCAACTGGCGGTGCATGCCGGGCCGGCTGAACCCTCACCCACCACCCTGGGCTACGTCTCGTTCCTGATCGCCACCGCCGCCACCCGACCCTATGTGCACGGGGTTGCAGGCGTGCTGCCCTGCTTCTGGGTCTATGCCCACATGGGCAAGGTCCTGGTGCGGCGCGCCGCGCATCTGGGCGCCACGCATCCGTATGCCACCTGGGTGGCCACCTATGACAGCGCCGACTTCGACCGCGCCACCCGTGAGGCGGTTGCGATACTGGAGGCGTGCCTGGCGCGGGCACCGGAATCCGAACGGGACGCCATGCAGGACATTTTCAGGCAGGCCTGCGTGTATGAATGGCATTTCTGGGGCACGGCGCACAACCGCCAGGGCTGGGAACTGGGCTGAACGGCCGCTCCGCGATGCCGAACGGCCCAGCTGGCTCCCGGCCCACAGGGCTCTAGTCGCTCGACCATGCACGGAACGCCTGCGCGATGGCATCACGGTCGGGCCCCTGATGCCGCAACAACAGGGTCAGCAAGACGCGCGCCTTGTGTCCATCGAGCATGCCGGCGCGGATCAGCCCACGCTGCAGCAGGTCCATTTCGCTGCCGCGGTAGCCATACGTATGGGTGAGCACGTCGCCGCTGCCGGTGCGCGACGCCAGGATGACCGGTATGGCCTGCGCCGCCGCCTCCAGGGCATCGGCCAGGGCTTCTGAAACATGGCCACCGCCCGTGGCCTGGATCACCAGGCCATCGAAGGCCTGTGCGGCCAGCAGCGCGCGCACCATTTCGCCCTGGTCGCCCAGGCCGGCGGGCAACAAGGCCACCCGCGCCGGATCCGGTTTGCGCGACTGCGCAATATGAGGCGCTTCGGGCAGACGGCAGGCCAGGCGCAATCGGCCTTCGGTGAGCCAGCCCAGGCGCCCGCATGCGGGTGAGGCGAACGCATCGGGCCGGCTGGTATTCAGTTTGCGCACATAGCGGGCGGCGTGTACCTCGTCATTCATGACGACCACACAGCCCAGACCGTGCGAGGCCGGACTGGCCGCCACCTGAACCGCCGCCAGCAGATTGGCGGGCCCGTCGGCACCCGGCAGGGTCGGGTTGCGCATGGCACCGGTGACCACGAGCGGCACGGCCAGGTCATGCAGGCAATCGAGGGCGAATGCCGTCTCGTCGATCGTGTCCGTACCCTGCGTGATCACGAACCCCTGTGCGCCCCCCTGGGCCAGGTGACGCACGGCGAGCGCCAGCTCTTCGATATCCTCGAACTGCAGCTGGGCGCTGGGCAGCTGCCGGAACGACTGCGCGGTGACCTGCGCCACCTGCTGCAGCTGCGGCACGGCCGCCACCAGCGCCTCGCCCGTGAGCGTGGGGACGACGCCGCCGGCATCGCCCTGGGTCATGGCAATGGTGCCGCCGAGTGAAAGAATGGTGATGGAAGGTCGAGCCATGGGGCCTCCTGAAGGTGAACGGATCAGCTTTGCAGCACAGTTTCGATGGCGTCCACGCAGCGGACCAGCAAACGGGTGACTTCCTTCTGACGGGCGTCCATCATCCGATGGCCGATCGAGGCGACAAACACCGACGCGATCGGCGTGCCGCTTCGATCATGCAACGTACGCCCGATGGCGGTGACATCCAGCGCTGCACTGCCCGCATCGATGGCGATATCACCGCGTGCCCGCGTGTCCTCGATCGATTTCAGGATGCTCTTCGCACTCAGCTGATACGCAGGCAAGCGGGGCTCGATGGCCTTGAGCACTGTCTGGATATCGGCATCGTGCATGGACGCCAGTATGGCCAGGCCGCCTGCGCCGACCCCGAGCGGATGTCGATCCCCTTCGGTGCGCGTCATGGTCTGGATCGGAAAATTGCCCGCAATACGGTTCAGGCAGATCGACTCATAGCCACTGCGGCCGACAAGAAACACCATGTCGCCCGTGGCCTGTGCCAGTGCCTGCAGATCGGGCAGCGAGATTTCGCGCAGATTGGTCTCGGGCAGCGCAGCCAGGCCCAGTTCGTGGATCAGCGGCCCGAGACGGTATCCACGCACCGGGTCGCGCACCACCATGCGTTCGATGATGAGCCGTTGCAACAGACGCTGTGCAGTCGATTTGTCCAGCGCCGCCATGGCGGCGATATCGATCAGGCGCAGGTTCTGATTGTGGCTGGAGGCGATGATCTGCAAAAGCAGCGCGGCGCGCCCGACCGTCTTGGCCGGGGATTGCGCAGAAATCTTCGAGGCAAGCGGCATGATGACACAAAGACAGGTGGGATCCGGGCTCGCAGGCTCGCTCAATACAGCAGATCACGCACCCAGAGCGTGGACACGGGCACATAGGTGACAATGGCCAGGGCCACCAGCATCAACAGCATGAAAGGCATCACGGCCTTGATCGCATCCTTGTAGCTCAGTTTGAATGTGGCCATGCCCACGAACAGGTTCATTCCAAAAGGCGGGCTGATCATGCCGATGGCCAGGTTCATGGAAACCACCGCGCCCAGCTGGATCGGATCGATCCCCGTCTTCAGTGCAGCGGGCATGATCAGCGGCGTGAGGATGATGATAGCCGAATTGACGTCGACCAGCATGCCGGCGATCAGGAAGATCACATTGATGACCAGCAACACCATGACGGCACTGTCGAAAAACCCCACATTGGCCACCAGCTGCGGCACCTGTTCAAGGGTCAGATACCATGTGAGCAGGGACCCCCCGACGATCAGGATCATTACCATGGCGATCACCCGCACGGAGGCGCGCGCGATCACGATCAGCCTGCGCCATGTCAGGCGTTTGTAGACGTAGATCTCGACGAGGACGGCGTATCCAACCGAGACCGCAGCCGCCTCGGTCACGGTCGTGATGCCGCCGTAAATGCCACCCAGTATGATCAGCGGGAAGAAGATCGCCCAGGAGGCGCGCCGCGCGGCCGCCAGAAACGCTTGTGAATCAAAGCGCTGCTGATTGGCCAGCCGGTGTACCCTGACATAGATCTGGGTATAGGCAATCAACAGAACGGCAAAGATCAGCCCGGCACCCAGGCCGGTCAGGAAGGTCTGGGCGATCGACTGGTTGGCCTGCAGCCCATACAGGATGATGGCGACACTGGGGGGTATCAGCATGGACAGCGTGGCCCCCGACAGGATCAGCCCCAGGGCGAAACCCCGGCCATAGCCCCGCTTGAGCAATACCGGATAGGCAATCGGGCCGATACTGACAATGGCCGCCACGCCGACCCCCGAGATCGCCCCGAACAGCATCATGGTCATGATGGTGGCAATCGCCATGCCACCCGGAATATGCCCTACCGTGGTTTCCATCAGACGGACCAGGCGATCGGCGATTTCGCCCCCGGCGATGACGTCGGCCGCGAACATGAACAGGGGCACCGCCAGCAATGCGGGCATGGAAATGCCGTTGACGGCATGCTGCACGACCGCGATGGGCGGTATGCTGAGTTCGAGCCAGCTCAGCCCGGCAATCGCCGGCAGCAGCAGCGACATGAATATGGGCACGGAGATCAACAGCAGGATCACCACGGCCCCAACCACTCCGATGAGCGCCATCTTTCAGTTTCCCAATTGTTTCAGGAGTGCTTGTGCAGCTACGGTCATGGCGCGTCATCCTGCAGATAGTCTCCCGGATAACTCGACCGATCTCCGATGAGCAGCCGCCAGCCGAGAATCAGGGCATTGCAGAACATCAGAACCATGGCCACGGTGATGAAGGCATAGATATAGCCCTGTGAAATGCCCAGGGTCGCCACCCGCCCGCCACGCATGAACAACTGGTAGGCCAGTTGCGCGCCGTACCAGATGAAAAAACCACTGATGACGAGCGCCGTGGCCACCGTCAGCAGGCCGATGGCACGCGACAGGCCCTCTCGGGTACGCGCCATCCGCAGGAAGAAATCCACGCTGACATGACCGTATTGCAGAATGATCACGGCCGCACCGATGAACGTGATCCAGATCATGAAATAGACCGCCAGCGTTTCCGTTCCTATGAACGATTGGCGGATGACGTTGCGGGCGAACACGTTGATGAGCATCAGCGCGCTCAGGGCCAATAGTGCGAGAGCCGCCGTCAGCTCCGCCAGACTGTTGATGCGTTTCATGACTGCGACTCTCTGGACCTGTCAGTTGATGCCCATTTTCTTGAATTCGGCCTCGAAGCCATCGACCAGTTCCTGCCCCTTGGGACCTACGAGTTCGACGTAGTAGTCTCTCACGGCCGGCTCCAGCACATTCTTGATGGCGGCGATTTCTTCAGGGCCGAGTTCAACGATCGTGGTGCCGCTCGCCTTGATCTTTTCCAGATCCTCCGTGATCAGCTTCTCGTTGGCTGCATAGGTGACCTTGCCGCCTTCGTTGATCGCATCGCGGATTTCGGTATGGCAGGCTTCGGGCAGCTTGTCCCAGAATATCTTCGAAATGGCGAAGACCTGGTCCAGGATACCGTGGTTGGTCATCGTGATGTATTTCTGGACCTCATGGAACTTCATGTTGTAGATCAGCGGAATCGGGTTGTCCTGACCACCGATCGTACCGCTCTGCAGCGCCGAATACGTGTCGCCGAAATTCATCGACACGTTCTGCATGCCCAGCAGCTCATTTTGCTTGTGCAGGATCTTGGAAGGCATCACGCGCACGATCAGCCCCTTGAAATCCTCGGGCGTATGCAGCGCCTTGTTCGACGTCCAGTTCTTGTATCCAGTGTGCCACACGCCAGGCACGATGAAGCCATGCGCTTCGGGCAGTTTCAGCAGGTCGTCCATCGCCTCGCTCTGGTAGACCTCGAGCAGTTGCTCGGGGCTGGCCGGCCAGAAGTAGGGTAGATCCAGGATGCCCATGAGTGGTTCATAGGGTACGAGATTGGCGGCCGGAGCGATCATGACCTCGACCCCGCCCAGCTGAACCTGTTCCCAGATGGTCTCGCTGCCCCCCAGTTGATCGGATGGAAAGACCTGTACCTTGATATCGCAGGTCTTGCTGTTGTTCAGCAACTCGGCTACCTTTTGTGCCCCCTGGTCTCTTGGATCACCAGGTGCAGCCGAGTGCGAAATCTTCATGGTGAATTCGGCTGCGTGAGCAGCCGGGGCAAAGGCCACGGCGCCTGCCAGGCAGGTCGCCAGACCCAATGCTGTGAATGTCTTCATTGCAATCTCCTGTGTGTTCATTGGTGTGAAGCGTACTTATTCGTGTGTATCCATCGGCGTCTCCTCAGTTGCTGCGCACCCGCCGACAGGCCGAGGCCCGCCGGCAGGAGGCCATCCATCGATCAGCTCGTGCCCCGATTCACATGGGGTACCGACCACTCTGTCACCTTGGCCGGCGCCAGCACGGGTTCGCCCAGGAACGGTGTCGAAAGGCAGTACAGGCCGCCGTGTGTGGCAACCCACATCAGGCGCCGGTCCCACTCGATGAAGACGGCCTCCGTGGTCCCGCGGCGCCAGCTCATGTAGTCGTCGATCTCCCCGTCCCGCGGCGGCACGAAATAGGCCACTTCCTTGGGCGCTGTCGGATCGGCGATGTCGAACAGGCGAACCCCCGCATTCAGGTAGGACATCGCAACCAGGTTCGGCCGTGCCTTGCCCGGTGCGATCCAGTGCTGCATGACGCGCGAGCTGAAGCGCCCGCGCGCCATGGCGAAATCCTTGTAGGGTGCTTCGGGGTGCGGCATGGGCCGTGGAAACAGCCCGATGATGCGTGGGTTTGTCGGGTCCTTGACATCGATGACGTACGGCAGGTGAAACGGCTCGCGGCAATCGGCCTCGAGCGCTTCGGGCAGTGCAATCACCAGATTCTGCAACTGGGGATGGTCAGTGGCGGATGCCGAGGTGACCGGGACGACATGGTGATAGGGAATCCCGCCAATGGCTTCCAGGGGATGGCTGACCTTGCCGTAGACCTTCGGGTTTTTGATGTCGGACAGGTCATGGACATAAAAACCGAAATGGCCCCAGCCGCCGTAACCGATCGTGCCCCCGTCTTCGACCCGGACCGGCACGATGCACGGGGTGCGGTTGCAGGTCCAGGAGCACTGATCGCCTGCGAACGGATAGGTGCTGCGGTACAGGGCCTCTTCTTCGAGCCGCTGGCCCGGCACCCACCAGCGCGAGACCTCGTGGACTGCGGACGGGTCCGTCATGTCGACGATCATCAGTGCATTGCTGTTGACCCGCTCGGAGCTTTCCATGCGCAACTGATCATCCCACCCGCAGGCCAGATAGGCGTAGCGCCCGCCGTCGTAGAACGGCAGATGAACGCCGTTGCCGGTACTGCCCGTGGCAAATTCATTCAGCAGCACCGGCTTTTCCGGATTGCTGACGTCATAGGTCTTGATACCGCGAAAGCCGGCATACGATGCAGCCTTCTCGCGATATTCGGGGTGATACTTGCCGCGCGGATAGTCGACCGTGCCCGGGGTGAGGGGAATCTGATGCGCCACCACCCGGATCCACTTCTTCAGGCGCTCGTTGTAGACGCAGCTCTGGAAGGGCGACAGGCCCGGCTCTTCGATGGTCGTGGCCGCCTTGGGCTCGGTGATGTCGATCCAGCCGCCCTCGTACGCCAGCAGACGCCGTTCGCCGCTGGTCCACATGCAGGAATGCTCGTCGCCGAAGAAATCCACCTTGATCGACGGATAGAAGGCCACGATTTCCATCGACGAGATGTACTGATTGCGGTCCAGATAGTTCAAGGCCCCGGCAGGCAGGCGCATCGGTACGGTTCCGCCGCCCTGCATGACCCCATGCACGATCTTTTCGCGGGGGGCGGAGGCCTCTTGCTTGTCATTGACGGACATTGTCATACTCCTGAAAAAAGCCATGAATCAGCGCGATCAGACGGCTGCGGGCTGGCCGTGCTGCGCCCGGTACCAGTCGAGCATTTCGGCCCCCGTCATGGGGACGACCCCTTCATGCCCGAGGATGTAGTCGAGCAGTTGTTCGAGATACTTGATCCGATGAGGCACACCAGTCAGGAAAGGGTGTATCGAAATGGACATGACACGCACCGAATCGCTGCTTTCCTGGTAGAGGCGATCGAACTGATCGCGCCCGCGGCGCCATATTTCATCGGAAGGCTGCAGCTGGACGGCGCTCATCACCACGTCGTTGATTTCGACCGGATAAGGCAGCGCCGTCATGGACCCGGCCCGCGTGTTGACGGGCACCGGCTGATCATCGAGCACCCAATTGGCCACGTACTCGATGCCGGCTTCGGCCAGCAGATCGACGGTTTCGTCGGTTTCGGTGAGCCCCGGGCTTTCCCAGCCCCTGGGCGCACGGCCCGTGAGCGCGGTGATGGCCTGCATGGTTCTGGCGATGACCTCGCGCTCGTCGTCGACCGTGTGCATGGGAGTCTGGACATAGCCGTGCCCGATGAATTCCCACCCCGCATCACGTGCGGCCTCACAGGCCTCGGGATAGACCTCGCAGGCACTGCCGTTGAGGGCGACGGTGGCCTTCAGCCTGCGGCTCTGCAGCGCCTCGAGATAACGCCAGAAGCCGACGCGCATGCCGTATTCATGCCAGGCCCAGTTGGGCACGTCGGGCAGCATGGGCTGGCCCATGGGAGGCGGCAGAATGACACGCGGCATGGGCTTTTCAGGGCGCCAGTTCTCGATATTCACGATCACCCAGAGAATGATCTTTCCGTCACCGGGAAGGTGCAGTTTCTTTCTTTTGTGGATCGGCACGTAAGGCACGCGTGCCCGTATGCTGCTTCCAACCTTGGACATCCTGCTTCTCCATCACTGAAGCGCGCCCAGGTTGCAATCCATGCATTCAGGGCTGGCGCTGAATTTGAGAATTCGTGGAACAGTCGGAACCTGCAGATGCTGGACAACCCGTCTGACCAAGCCTATTTCTCACATGAAATCATGCTAGAACCCGGAAAATAGGCTGTCAACAAGAAGAATCCAATTATCTCATTTAATGAGAATAATAGGTATAAACCCCAAGCGTGAAAGTGTGCCGAGACGCCCCATGACCGCACTCGGCGGTTTAAGCTTGAGTCACAGGAGGAAGGCGGCTCGATGCATGCCAATGCGACCAGCGTCTTGCTCGGCGAGAGGTCGTCACGCCCATGGCGGCCGCCCACAACAACGGATGTTTCCCCGATGTCAAACAAGGCCATCATCTCCTGGTCGGCGGCCTGTGCGCTGATTCTTCTTGCACTGAATGTGCGCCTGATTTTCCCCAGCCTGTCAGTGCTGTTGCCCGAGATCATGGAAACAACCGGTCTGTCGGCGGCCGATGCGGGGTATCTGACCACGCTGCCCATGATCTGTCTGGGCCTGTTCGCGCCGCTGGCACCTCTGTGTGCACGCTGGCTCGGCATCGAGCGCACGCTGGTCGCCGCGCTGGTTTTCCTCACCCTGGGCACGGCCGTGCGCGGGTTCTACGGGCTGGGTGGACTGTTTGCCGGGTCCTTGCTGGCAGGCGCCAGCATCGCCGTCTGCAACGTGCTGATGCCGGTACTGGTCAAGCGGGATTTTGCCCGCCATGTGGCCCTGGTCACCGGGCTGTACGTCACCGCAATGAACCTGGGTTCCGCGGCCGCCGCCGCATTCACAATACCGCTCATCCGCCGCCTGGATGCCGGCTGGACAACCGGTCTGGCCCTCTGGGCACTGCCTGTGGCGCTGGTCACCCTGATCTGGCTGCCACGCCTGCGGATCGGGCCCGACCATCACGCACGGGCCGCCCGGGCCGGTGGCATCTGGAAGAACCCCCTGGCCTGGCAAGTCACGATCTACATGGGGCTGCAGTCTTCCATGGCGTATACGGTGCTGGGGTGGCTCGCACCGATTCTGCACGGTCGCGGCCTCGACACGGCGGCAGCCGGCCTCATCACCTCGGCCTGCATCGTGGCCAACCTGCTCGGCAACCTGCTGGCGCCCTTTCTGATCCGGCGAACCGCGGACCAGCGGCTGTTGAGCGTGCTGCTGGCGCTGGCCTGCGGTATTCCACTGACCCTGCTGCTGTTCGTACCCGCCTCGTGGATCTGGCCGCTGGCCATCGTGCAAGGCCTGGCCCAGGGGGCCACATTTGCCACCGCCTTGACCATTATCGTCCTGCGCTCACCCGGTACCCAGACCGCCACCCTGCTCTCGGGCATGGCGCAGAGCGCAGGCTATACCATTGGCGCCCTCGCGCCGCTGCTGATCGGCCTGATCCACCACTGGACCGGCAGTTTTCAGCCTATCGCCGGCTTGCTGGCCGCGATCACGCTGGGCACCAGCGTGGCCGGATGGTCAGCAGGCCGCAACCGGTATGTACGCATTCAGGGGCTCGACCCCGAACCGGCCATGGGCCCCGCGGCCAATGCACAGGCCAAGGCGCCGATTGCGCCCTGACCACGTCGTGCAGCACGCCGGACCTGGTTCGGCCCCGCTCAGCCACAGGCCCCCTGATACCCGCAACTGGTGCAGAACTCACAGCCGTCGCGCCGGATCACCCGGTGCAGGTGACATTCGGGGCATTCGCTGCCGGTCATCTGTGCGGTGAGGTCGCCCGAAGCCCCCCGGGCGGCCGCGCCCGGCAGCCCGGGTGCGGTCTCGGCCTGCACCACGCCCATGGGATCGAGCGGCTCGCCTGATTCATCGAGGATGCCCAGCATGGCATACCGATGGATCAGCAAACGCGCAATGTACGCCTCGGTGGAAGGAAAGGAGCGCGACTGGTCGCTGCCCGGCACCCGCGCCATGAAATCCCCCTGCGGTTCGGCGTAACTCATGAGCTTGCGCAGTTTCATGGCGATCCAGGCCGGATCGACGATGCGCATGTCCAGGCTGAGCAGCTTGAAGAGGCCCTGGAACGCGTGCGGGAACTTGCCCGCCCCCCATACCGAATAGGGCCGCGTGGAGCCATCGGGCATGCGCAGTTCTTTCACCATCAGCACCAGATCGTCACCCGTGGCCGGATTGAGCACATCGCAGACCCAACCCATGGTGCCATCGGTACCGGTCTTGGGCTCGCGCGGCGCGATCAGGGCATCCATCATGGCCGAGGCGGCCGACTCGGGCGCCGCGATGCCCAATGAGCGATGCCGGAACGCCACCAGCCGGGCCAGTGCGGCCACCGTGGACGGCATGCTGATGCACTCGCCGGTTTCCGGATCCGTCATCTGGAACTCGGCCTGCCCGCTGGTGCGCGCCAGCACCTGCAGCTTGCGATCGAGCCAGGGGTAGTCGTCGGTATACATGTCGAGGCTGAGCATCTTGGCCACCGACCCCAGGCCGCGGGGCGGGCGCGCGCCATTGACCCAGATCTCGAACGGCCGGTTCTGCAGATCCGAGACGAACACCACGAAACTGCCCTCGGAGGTTTCTATGGCATCGGAGGCCCAGCAGGATGCCCCGCGCGGCAGGCGCGGCCGGTTGGGCCAGCGCAGGCTGTTGAGCACCGGCTCGATGGTGCGCTTGAGCACCAGGCGCCGATCGGCCTCGGACAGGGAAATCGCCTCGGGCTGTACCGGCGCGCCCGTACTGGCGGACCCGACCGACAGCACCGCGCCGCGCTTGCCGCTGGGCCGGTACGTGGTGATGCCCTTGAGCCCGAGGGTCCAGGCTTCGAGATACAGGTTCTTGAAGTCTTCGTAGGGATAGTCGGCCGGGACATTCACCGTCTTGGAAATGGCGGCATCGACGTGGTCCTTGACTGCAGCCACCATGAGCGCGTGGTCGCGCGCCGAAATCTGCAGCGCCGTGCGGAAATGGCCCGGCAGATCGCCCGAGACATCGCCACCCATGAGCCGGTACAGGCGATAGGCGTGATCCTCGACGGTGTAATCCTGGCGCGAGCCATCGGCCATGCGCTTGCTGCGCGTGTAGGTCCAGGAAAAAGGCGGCTCGATGCCGTTCGACGCGTTGTCCGCAAACGCCAGCGAGATGGTCCCCGTGGGCGCGATCGACGTCAAGTGGCTGTTGCGGATGCCATGCTCGGCAATGACCAGGCGGATGTCTTCGGGCAGACGGCGCGCGAAGCCGCTGTTCAGATAGGCTTCTGCCTCGAAACCCGGGAACGCGCCGCGCTCTTGGGCGAGGGCCACCGATGCCCGATAGGCCGCATGCGCAACCGCCTGCGCGAAGCGCCCCGCCATGGCACGCGCCGGTTCGCTGTCGTAGGGCAGCCCGAGCATGATGAGGGCATCGCCCAGCCCGGTCACCCCCAGGCCGACGCGCCGCTTGAGTGCGGCCTCGGCCGCCTGCTCGGGCAGCGGCCACTGGGTGGCATCGAGCACGTTGTCGAGCATGCGGATAGCCAGGGCCGTGACCTCGGCCAGGCCGGCCCAGTCGACCTCGGGCTCGCCCTGCAGCCCAAACGGATTGTGCACGAAGCGCGTCAGGTCGATGGACCCCAGGCAGCAGCAGCCGTAGGCCGGCAGAGGCTGCTCGCCACACGGATTGGTGGCTTCGAGTACCTCGAGATAGTGCAGATTGTTTTCGCGGTTGATCTGATCGTGGAACAGCACGCCCGGTTCGGCGTAATCGTACGTGGAACGCATGATCTGGTCCCAGAGGTCACGCGCCCGGATTTCGCGATAGACCCACAGGCCGTCGGCACGCTGCCAGGCACCCGCGGCCTTGAGGTCTTCGGAAGGCTCCGCAGGGTGCACCAGCGGAAACAGGGTGTCGTCGACCACCGCCTGCATGAAGGCATCGGTGACGCTGACCGACACGTTGAAGTTGGTGAGTTCCCCGGCCGTCTGCTTGGCCTGCACGAAGGCCTCGACATCGGGGTGCGACACCGACAGCACGCCCATTTGGGCGCCACGCCGCGCCCCGGCCGATTCGACGGTCTCGCAGGAGCGATCGAACACCCGCATATAGGAAATGGGCCCCGAGGCCTTGGACGCCGTACCCTTGACCTGCGCGCCCGCGGGGCGGATGTGGCTGAAGTTGTAGCCCACCCCGCCCCCGCGGCGCATGGTTTCCGCCGCCTTCTGCAAGGCATCGTAGATGCCGGGCAGGCCATCGACCGCGCTGGAGATCGAATCGCCCACCGGCTGCACGAAGCAGTTGATCAGCGTGGCTGCCAGATCGGTGCCGGCCGCGGAATTGATGCGGCCTGCGGGGATGAACCCGCGCTGCTGTGCCTGCAGGAACAGCGCCTCGTAGTGGGCCTGCTGATCGGCCGGCTCGACGGCCGCCAGCGCCCGCGCCACCCGCTGCTGGATTTCGCCGATGCTCGTCTCGCCGCCCTTGGCGTACTTCTCGAGCAGCACCTCGGTGGTGATGACCTGGGGCTCGAGGCCGGTGAATACGTCTTCACGCTTCATGATGGCTCCTGCCCCTGCAACCGTGCGCCCGCATTCCGGTGCCCACGCATTCAGGAGCGACAAGGATTTAAAAGGATTTTATACAATATCTAGTGCTGAGCTGTGTAATATACACTATATATAGACCACAAAACCACCCCATGGCAGCCGTGCCCAGCGCCGCGCCAGAGACCCGCGCGGCGCACCGCAGACCGCGCGGCAAGGCGCGCTGCAAGGTTTACTTTACGCCCATTGCGCGCCAGAAACCATGCGCGCAGAACAGCTTTTTCGGTGTGCTGCGGCCGCCATGGAATCGGGCAATCGAGCATCGAGCGCCCCGGAGCCCGGCCGCCCGGCCATCATACAGTTTGCTTATGATTTCCAGCTATATGAAGCTGTGTCAAAATGCGCAGGTCCATTGCACAAGGAGACGTCATGAAGCGCGACACCATCGCCATCCACGGCGGTTTTGCCGGCGATCCGCAGACCCACTCGGTTGCGGTGCCCATCTACCAGACCACCAGCTATTATTTTGATGACACGCAGCATGGGGCCGACCTGTTCGACCTGAAGGTCCCCGGCAACATCTACACGCGCATCATGAACCCCACCACCGATGTGCTCGAGAACCGCGTGGCACAACTCGAGGGCGGCGCAGCCGGGCTGGCGTTTGCCTCGGGCATGGCGGCCATCACGGCCTGTGTGCTCACGGTCGCCAAGGCGGGCGACAACATCGTGGCCACCAGCCAGGTCTACGGCGGCACCTATACGTTCCTGCGCCACACGCTGAACGACCTGGGCATCGAGGCGCGCCTGGTCGACGGCCGCGATCCACAGGCCTTCGAGCGCGCCATCGACGACCGCACCCGCCTGGTGTACTGCGAGTCGGTGGGCAACCCCGCCGGCAACGTCGTCGACATCGCCGCCCTGGCCGAAATCGCACACGCCCATGGCATCCCCCTGGCGGTCGACAATACCGTGCCCACGCCCGCCCTGTGCCGGCCCATCGAACACGGGGCCGACATCGTCATCCACGCCCTCACCAAATACCTGGGCGGCCACGGCACCAGCATTGGCGGCATCCTGATCGACGCGGGCCGCTTCCCCTGGAAAGACAACCCGCGCTTCCCGCAATTCAATGAGCCCGAACCCGCCTATCACGGGGTTGTCTACGCCGATGACTTCGCTGCAGTCCCGCTGGCCGGCCGGGCGCGTACCGTGGCCCTGCGCAACACCGGCGGCGCCATCTCGCCATTCAACGCCTTCCTGATCCTGCAAGGCATCGAAACCCTGGGCCTGCGCATGGAGCGCCACTGCCAGAACGCCCTGGCCCTGGCCAGATACCTGCAGGGCCACCCCAAAGTGGCCTGGGTCAACTTTGCCGGCCTCGAAGACAACCGGGATTACGCACTGGCACAGAAATACATCGACGGTGGTATTCCATCCTCGCTGTTCAGCTTCGGGGTCAAGGGCGGCATCGAGGCCTGCACGCGCTTCATGGACCAGTTGCAGATCATCAAGCGGCTGGTGAACATCGGCGATGCCAAGACGCTGGCCTGCCATCCGGCGACCACCACGCACCGTCAACTCAGCGACGAAGAGCTCGTCACGGCAGGGGTCAGCAAGGATCTGGTGCGCCTGTGCGTGGGGATCGAGCACATCGACGATCTGGTCGACGACATCGAGCAAGCCCTGGCCGTGGCCTGAGCACGCACCCGAACGATCCGTAGCCGATTTTTTTCCGAGAGACCCGAATGCCCTTCATCAAGATCCACCTTGCTGCCGAGCGAAGCAGCGAGCAAAAGAAAAGCCTGGTGCAGGAATGTGCCAGTGCCGTATCCAGCGCACTGGACGTTTCCGGCAGCGTCGTCCATGTGTTCCTGGATTCATACGGCGCCGACAGTGCGTTGATCGGGCAGGACCCTGCCGCAGAAATGGTGCTCTTCGAAGTCTATCTGCTCGAAGGCCGCAGCGCACAGGAAAAGGAAGCCGCCATCGCGGCACTGGATGCCGCCGGTGTACGCTGTCTGGGGGTCTCGGCCAAGGCATCGCGCGTCATCATCCACGATCTGGCGCGCGAAAACTACGGCACCACCGGCGGGATCAGCGCCCTGAAGGCCGGCCTGTAGGGCGCACAGGCAAGCTGCGCAGCATCGTGCCCGCTGCAGGCCAGCAGCACGGCCTGACAGCGCGCGATGCTGCACTGCACTAGGCACGCTTGCCACTGATGCAGATCGGGCTTGCGCGCACAGGCGAGCCCGCGCTCAGCCCAATGCCGTGTCGAGCAGCATCATCACCACGAAGCCTATCATCAGCCCGCAGGTGGCCAGGGCCTCATGGCCGGCACGGTGCGACTCGGGGATGATCTCGTGGCTGATCACGAACAGCATGGCGCCTGCGGCAAAGCCCAGCCCCCAGGGCAGCAAGGCGGCTGACCAGCCTACGGCGAGCGCGCCCAGCACGGCCGCGATGGGCTCCACCAGCCCCGAGGCCATGCCCAGCAGCACCGAAAACCGGCGTTCATACCCGACCGCCATCAACGCCACGGCCACGACCAGGCCCTCGGGAATGTCCTGGATGGCAATCCCCGTGGCCAGCGCCGTACCGCGCAACACGTCGGTGCCGGCGTAGCCCACGCCAATCGCCAGGCCCTCGGGCACGTTGTGCAATGCAATGGCGAACACGAACAGCCAGGTGCGGCGCAGACGGGTGGATTCCACCCCCTCGCGCCCCTTGACGAAGTGCTCATGGGGCAGGAAACGCTCGAAGCCGAGCAGCACGAGAGCCCCCAGCAGAATCGCCGAACCGACGATGAGCCCTGCCCCCCAGGGCCCATGGCCCAGGTCGGCAGCAGCCTCCAGGCCCGGCATCGTCAGCGAGAAGGCACTGGCCGCCAGCATGACCCCGGCCCCGAAGCCCAGCAGCGCGTCCTGTGTGCGGGTCGACAGCGCCCGCACCGTCAGGATGGGCAAGGTGCCCAGGGCCGTGGCACCCGCAGCCGCCAGGCCGCCGATCAGCGCCATGCCAGCCATGGGGTCGACGCGATCCAGCCAGCGCCAGAGCAGCCAGAGCGCTGCGAGCAGCACAATGGCGGCCACCAGCAGGGCCAGGGCAATAAATGTCTTGTGAAAGGATGAGCGCATGGCGGATCAGAGTAAAGTGGCATTCTAATCCATGGCGATTCCGACCCGACGCACCCCGGACCCGCGGCGCCATGGTTCTACAACCTGCAGGAGACCCCATGAAAAAACCGCTGGACTTCTACTTCGATTTTTCCTCACCTTATGCTTACCTTGCCAGCACCCGGATCGAGGCGCTGGGCCAGGAACTGGGCCGCGATGTGGTCTGGCGCCCCATCCTGCTGGGCCCGATGTTCCAGGCCATGGGCAGTGGCCCCCTGGTCGACATCCCGCTCAAGGGCGCCTACGCCGAGCGCGACTTCGCACGTTCGGCGCAGCTGTTCGACATCCCTTACCAGCGGCCCGACCCCTTTCCCATCGCCACCGTCGGCGCGGCGCGCGCCACGCTGTTCCTGCGCGCGCAAGGGGGCAATCTGGCGGCCGCCTTCGCCCACCGCGTGTTCGATGCCTACTATGTGCAAGGGCAGGACATCCGCGACGCCGCGATACTGCGGGCGCAGGCACAGGCCATCGGGTTCGATCCGGCCGCGCTCGAACAGGGCATGGCCGATCCCGCCATCAAGGCGGCGCTCAAGCAGGACGTCGCCGATGCCATGGGCCGCGGCGTGTTCGGCTCGCCGTTCGTATTCGTGGACGATGAACCCTTCTGGGGCTTCGACCGCTTCGACCACATCCGCCGCTGGGCCGCTCGTCAGGCGGGCTGACCCGTCGACCGCAGGTCGGCAGCGGAGCCAGGCCCTCAGCGTGCAGCGGACAGGCTCCCGGCCTGGTTTGGCCAGGCCCGCAGGAACGCCATCAGCACCCGGGCGGCATTGTCGGCGGCGATATTCATGAAAGCGTACATTTCATTTTCGGCGGCACCGCCACCGGCCAGATCACTCAGCGACCGAAAGGCGATGAACGGGACACGATTGCGCCAGGCCACCTGGGCACAGGCGGCGCTTTCCATGTCGAGCACGTTGGCCTCGAAGGTATCGAACACGTAGCGCCGAAAATCTGCGTTGTCCATGAACGCCTGACCCGAGACACCGTTGCCGCCCACGATCACCCTGGGTGTGTGTTGAACACAGCGCTGGCGCTGATCGCAGGCGCGCAGGGGTTCGCTGCGAATCCGGCGCGCCACCTCGAGCATCTGCGCATCGGCCGCAAACCAGAATTTCTCCTGGATCGGCGTCTCGCCAGCTCGCCGTACACGCACGGGCCGCGGCTGCATGGCGCCGTAGGGCGCGAAATCCAGTGTCGTCTTGCCCCTGGGCGGCTGGAACTGCCCCGGCGCGCGTTCGCGCATCATCACCATCTCGAGATACTGCCCCCAGCGCTCCGGCACGGCGACATCACCCAGATTCAGGGCAGGATTCACGCCTCCGGCAATGCCACTGAAGACCAGGTGCGTGGCATTGAACCGATCGAAGAGCAGCTGGGTATTCATGGCGGCGTTCACCATGCTCACACCGCTCAGCATGAGCACGACGGGCTGGCCTTCGAGTACCCCCAGATCGAAATCCACCCCGTCCGAGGTCAGGCGTACGGCCTGTTCCAGATGTTGCCGCAGCAGCGCCAATTCAGGAGCAAAAGCCGACATGATGGCCATGCGTGGGGTGCCCTCGAGCCAGCCTGCGGAGGCCGCACGAACCTGGGCGACAGGCGCCGCCTGTACCGGACCGGAAACATCCGTGTCTTGCGCATGGGCCCCGGTGCACGAGAACACGCCCAGCGTGCCCAGCACGAGCAGCACGCCCAGCAGCCACGACCGGCAGAGCCCGCGCACGCGGCATGGAAAGCGGGATCGTGCACTCATGACAGGACCTCCGGGCCTGGCGTCGGCCCAGAGCCCGGCCCCATGTGCGCCCCGACCCGATGCTCATCCGACACGCTGCCGGATCGTGCGCTGTCGGACCGCACGCTTTCCTGCCGCACGCTTTCCGGCTGCACGCTTTCCGGCTGCACGCTTTCCTGCCGCACGCTTTCCGGCTGCACCCCTGAAGGCGCTGGCTCGGCCGCGCCATCCGGCAGGATCTCGGTCAGGCGGTGGACTTCGATATCGGCATGCAATCCGGCCAGATCGGGCATCTCGGCCCCCGCTCGAATGGACAGGTCCGAAAACCGGTTCACCTTGCCGTACAGGCCCTGCTGGCCCGCCACCGCCGTGACCGCGCGGTTGTAGTGGCCCACCGCGCTGCCCAGCGTCTGGCCCAGTTTCTGCAGCCGCTCGGCCACCCGGACCACCTGGCGGTAGACATCGCCTGCCATGTCGCTCAGGGCACGCGCCTGCTCATTGCTGCGCGCCAGCATCCAGAGGCTCGCCACTGTACGCAAGATCGGCATCAGGGTCGTATGGGATACCAGAACCACATTCTGGCGATAGGCCCAGTCGAACAGTGCCTTGTCGTGGCGCAGTGCCTCGATGTAGGCGGGTTCCACCGGCATGAACATCAGCACGAAGCCCGGGCTGCGCAAGCCGATCAGGCGCGCGTAATCCTTGCCGGCCAGATCGGCCACGTGCTGGCGTACGGCCTGCACATGTGCCGCCAGCGCCTGGTTGCGCGCCTCGGGGGTCTCGGCGGCCACGGCCTGTTCCCAGGCCACCAGGGAGACTTTGCTGTCGAGCACCATGTGCTTGCCATCGGGCAGCAGGACCAGAAAATCGGGCAGCCGACGCTGGCCGGACTCGTCGCGCAGGCTGGCCTGGCTGCGGTAGTGCTCATCGCGCACCAGCCCCGCCACCTGCAGGCTGCGCTCGAGTTGCATCTCGCCCCAATTGCCGGCCGTTTTCTTGTCGCCACGCAGGGCCGAACTGAGCGCCTGGGCCTCGGCACTCATTTTCAGGCCCATCTCGCGCACCTGCCCGATGTCTGCAGACAACCGGGCCTGGCCGCGCACGGCGGCCTCGTGCACCTCGTTGATGCGCTGGCGGAACTGCTCGACCTGCTCACGAAACGGCAGCAGGACGTGCGTGAGTTCGCTGCGCCCGGATTCCGCAAAGCGGCGCGACTTCTCTTCGAGCACCTGGCTCGCCAATTGCTCGAACTCGACCCGCAGACTGGCCCGGGCGGCCTCGAACCCGGCCTGCATGACCTGCAGCGCCGCCTGCTTTTCATCGAGTGCCGCCTGCGCCCGGGCGAGGGCCAGTTCGGCCTGCTGCGCCTGCTGGCGCCAATGCTCGATGGCCTGCACCTGCCCGTCGCTTTGCCCCTGCAGGGCTTCGACCTGCGCCTGCAGCCGGGCCGCGTGCTCGAGGCGCCCGGCATCCACAGCCAGGCGCCTGAAGTGCCCTCGAAGGGCCACGCCACCCGCCACCAGAATCAGCACCAGGAGGCCCAGAGCGGCGATGGCCTGCATATCGGGATTCAATGAAAACACGGTTGACATCCTCTCCCGCCTAAAATCGGGGGATTCCTACGGCGCTCACCCCAGCATCGAGCCGGAATGAGCTGCTTCGGTGGGTTCCTGCTGCTGGCGACATTACTGCATCGCTCACTTCACAGGCGAACCGGGCGTGTCCCGCCCTTAGTACATTGATCGCGCCGACCAGATCGGCGTGTTCCTCGAAACCGCACGCCACGCACCGGAACTGTGCCTGCGTCTGGCGGTTGTCCGCCGACACATGACCACAGCACGGACAGGTTCGACTGGTGTTCTGCGGCGGC
>Ga0172382_10000247_pt1 | contig 99659 bp, 93 predicted proteins | sample Leawel138RmetaG_FD_122245 | JGI IMG/M metagenome (GOLD analysis project Ga0172382, IMG submission 122245) | Leachate microbial communities from a municipal landfill in Southern Ontario, Canada - Leachate well 138R metaG | ecosystem: Engineered > Solid waste > Landfill > Unclassified | place... | reverse complement strand
TTACTCCATCCGACGCCACTTTTGCAGCAGCTGCCTAAACAAACGCCTTATACTTAAAATATTTGCTTATTTTTAAATCCTATTTGAACCCAAAAAGGGGTTTTTAGACGAACTGACGTTATAGCCAATTGTAGGACGACGACCCTCCTAACTTAAAATATGGGACTGACAGATATAAAAAAAGAGCTTAAAAAACTTGATAAGGACAAACTAATTGACCTTGTTGCTGACTTGTATAAAAAGAACAAATCAGTAAAAGAGTTTTTTGACTTTTATGTAAATCCCAACGAAAGAGCCCTTTTTGAAAAATACCGCGACAAAATATTTGAAGCCTTTTATCCAAAACGTGGTTACAGCTATAAACTTAAAGACGGTAAAAAAGCAATTATCGACTTCAAAAAACTTGGAACATCGCCAGACTTACTTGCTGACTTGATGTTATTCTACGTTGAGACAGGAGTGAAATTCACAAATGACTTCGGAGACATCAATGAAACTTTTTATAAAAGCTTGGCGACAACTTTTATTGACAGCTTGACTTTAATGAGAAAAGAAAACATTCTTGACAAATATGAAGACCGAGTTGGTAAAGTTGTAGATGACACGAGCGGAATCGGTTGGGGTTTTCACGACTATTTAGTTCAAGTCTGGATTGACTTTTATCCGACAGAAGATGAAGGGGACTTTGAAGAAGACAACGAAACAGAACAAAAGGGGAAAATAATAAAACTAAGCAGACAATGACGAGCAGAAAAACCACTGGCTATAACACGGGTTTGCGTCAGGCGGGCTGACGTGCTTACATTCAAGTTTAGTTTTCCTATGGGGCTTTTCTGCTGGATTGACAGTTTTGCACTTCGTAATCCGCCACTGCGCCAATTGCCAACCCGCTGGAGGCAAGCAGTTCCCACATTTGCATAAATTTCAACTGTAACATAAAAACTTTACGATATGAAAACTAAAAACAAGTTATTTCTAAGTTCGATTCTTGCAATTATTACATTGTTTTGCGTAAGTTGTAGCATAAAAAACAATAAAGACGTTGACGACACAAAAAGCATAATTGCATTGGTTAAATATAAAACGCAACCATCAAAAGAAAATGAAACTGTTTTAGCTTTAACTGAACTAATAGAAAGTGTAAAGAAAGAACCTCACTTTGTAAGCATTAAGCTTCATATTGACCCCAAAGACAGAACTAATATTCTACTTTATGAAAAATGGAATGACGAGTCGTACTATCATTCAAAACATATGCAAACAAGTCATCTGCAAAAATTTATCGGAGATTCAAAAAACTTCCTTGCAGGGCCACCGGAAATTTCATTTTGGAAAATTGAAAAAGAATTTAAATAGCTCTGCCAACCACCCTAAGGATAAACTACCTGTCCGCTGTAAAGTTCTTCCACATCCACCACCGATGGGACGTTTCTCAACACCAAATTGCCTGTACTGTAAAGGGCTCCGGAAACCTTATCGACCGGATAAACAATCATATCATTTGTGCTGCGGTGGAATACCGAAACTTCATCGGCCTGGAAATGGCCACCTTCGAACCGTCCGTTGCTCCCCCAGAATTGCACTTTCAGCAAGCCCGTCCTCCCGCGGATTTTAAAAACCGAAGCAATGTTGTCATTGACGGTAAGGGATTCGTTTTCAATATGTAAATCAAAAACACTGGCCGGAGAATCTTCGGTGACGATGCCCGATTCCAGTTCCAAATAGGGGAAGTGTAAAACCCCCTCTGAACGGATAAAAAACTGGGAAGCCGAATAGATTTTTACCAGTTGGGGTACGGAAACATGGACATGTGCCACGCTCGTATTGCGCAAAAACCCGCAACCATTTTCATCGCTGATGAACAATTCGCCGTCCACTACTTCGAAACGGATGTCGTTGATTAAATTCTCCCCTGCCCTAACGCTCACCATTTGCTCATCAGACTCTTTGACCGTCAGCGCAATGCCCGGTCCGATATGGATTTTGGTAAAACCCGCCAGCTCAATCGTCCGGCTGATTTCTTCTCCTTGTTTTTTGAAACAGTCGAACCCCTCTTCCGAATGGCAGTTCAGAAGCAAAAAGCCCAAACATCCGTACAAATAATATTTCAGTTTTAAGGTTTTCATAATCGGATACCTAATGAGAATTCCAAGGCTTCGGCTTTGGAGAAATGGGTTTTGAGGCTGGTGCCTGCAAAAAGGTTTTTGTAAAAATAATATTTTAGCCCCAAACGCTGATACAATGCGGTATTGGCTTGGTATTCATCCAAAACATAAAAACCCAGTTGGCCTTCGAATGATAATTTGTTCAGGAAAAATTCATAGCCTGCAAAAAGGCCCAGACGTACCGAATTGAGTTCGGAATCCACTGCGAGTTCCGGAAAAGCGACGGACATGTATTCGATTTCATTGGCATACATGGGCGAAATGAATAAATCAACTCCGGCCTGAAATGCGCTTGACCGCGTGAATCTTTTGTCGGCATATGCCGAAATAAAATAAAACGGGTATTGCCCGGTGCCAATTACACGGCTCTCCTGAATCCCGCTGCGGAAAGCGAAATTGGCCTTAACAGGCTCTCTGTAAACCGAATCCCTCGCACGCGGAATAAATTTGTATTCCTTGTCCGAGTCCAGTACATAATGAATCCCTACCTGAGCGCCTGCCGTATTGGTACTGGTATTGGGCGATTTCATTGTGCCGTTGGAATGGTGAACCAAAAACAGACCCGCCTGCAGTCCAAATCCCTCTAAGATGTTTTCCTTTTGGTAGTTGAGCATAAAATAGGATGAAGGCATTAAATGCGTACTGTAAGCGACGTTCCGGTAGTTTTCGTCTTTGTCGTAAGGATGGGTATTGTAGGCCACCCCCTGCCCTATCCGAAGCATAAGGTTTCGTTTCAAAAAGTAAAAATTATAATGCAGGTAGAGGCCATACATATCGCCCAAAACCTTGTTTTTATTGTTCTGGTAATGCAAAGAAAGCCCGTAATCAGGGTAATTCAATCGTGACTCCCATTCCTTTTCCCCGAAAGTTTTCCGGTTAAATGCCAAGAAAACGCCTTCCGGGTGTTCGGTGATGAGGTGCCGGATTTTTTCGCTGTGGGGCAAGATGCTTCCGTAAAAATAATTGACCTCCGCCGTATATTGTTTCTGTTGCCCCAAAACAAATGGAGAAAGGATGCTCATCAGCGCAGCTAAAAATCTTTTATTCATATTCGCGATTCAAATATAAACAAAAGTTAAAAGGCCTGAAATCTTATCAATTCTCATTAAGTTTGTGTTTTAATAAACCACTCCAAATGAAGTTCAATACCAAAGCCATACACGGAAACCAAACCCATGACCCCTCGACCGGAGCGGTCATGACGCCAATTTACCAGACCTCAACCTTTGCACAGTCCAGTCCGGGTGTCCACAAAGGATACGAATATTCCCGCGCGGCAAACCCTACCCGTACCGCATTGGAAAACGCTTTGGCCAGTATTGAAAACGGCACCCACGGTTTCGCCTTCGGTTCCGGCTTGGCTGCTACCGACAGCGTACTGAAAATGTTGAACCCGGGCGATGAAATCATTGCCATCGATGATTTGTACGGCGGTTCCTACCGTATGTTTACAAGGATTTATGAAAAATACGGATTAAAATTCCACTTTGTGGACATGGCAAATCCGGAAAATATAAGCCCATACATCAACTCGAATACCAAGTTGATTTGGATTGAAACCCCTACCAATCCCCTGATGAAAATCGCCGACATCCAAGCTATAGCTGATTTGGTGAAAGGAAAAGATATTTTGGTCGCTGTGGACAATACCTTTGCTTCGCCTTATTTGCAACGGCCTTTGGATTTGGGTGCGGACATTGTCATGCACTCCGCCACGAAATACCTCGGCGGCCATTCCGATGTCGTAGCCGGTGCCTTGGTCGTAAAAGATGCGGAATTGGCCGAAAAGCTGCATTTCCAGTTGTTTGCAGGCGGCGGAATTCTGGGACCTCAGGATGCTTACTTGGTTTTAAGAGGAATCAAGACATTACACATCCGCATGCAAAGGCATTGTGAAAACGGTAAAGCGGTCGTGGACTTTCTTTCTGCCCACCCGAAAGTTAATAGGGTTTTTCATCCCGGATTGTCTTCGCACCCCAACCATGAAGTCGCAAAAAAGCAGATGAAAGACTTTGGCGGAATGGTGAGTTTCAATTTCAAATCAGGTAAAAAAGAAGATGCCGCGAAATTCCTCGAAAGCCTGAAAATCTTTACGCTGGCAGAAAGCCTCGGCGGCGTCGAATCATTGGCCAACCACCCCGCAACCATGACCCATGCGTCTATCCCCGAAGCACAACGTCATGAAAAAGGGATTGGCGACGACTTGGTTCGTTTGAGCGTCGGCATTGAAGATATAGCAGATTTATTGGCAGATTTGGAAAATGCGCTTCGTTAATCAATGAAGGATTAATTTTTGATCCGAAAGTTTATAGGCGTCTTCGATGAATTGTACCAACCGAACCGCATGGTGGCCATCTAATATGGAAGACCGGTTTTCCGAAAGCGTCTCTACAATCTCCTTGATCGCATCAGGATGAAAGTTTTTAACACTTGTAGAAAGGCTGCTTTGAGGACAAGCTATGTTTTTTAAGTTGCTGTACTTCAACTCATTCAAGTATTGATCGCCTATTTTAATCGTTCCTTTTTCAGCTATGATGACCATACTGCTTTCGTAATTTTGTTCAAAAACCGAAGTGGTAAAAATCATAGTTCCTTCTGCCGTCCCTGCTTTGAAATCCAGTTTGCCGCTATCCGGGAAATCCGTAATCCCTTGGTGGTTGAAATTAAAAAACGAAGCGGATTCGCATTGGACTTCATCAAACCAATAATTAACAATGTCAATGAAATGGGAAAATTGGGTAAACAAGACACCGCCGTCCATATCTTGTGTCCCATGCCATTCGCGGGTTTTATAATAGTTTTTATTGCGGTTCCAATAACATTGGATATTGACCATATACACCTCGCCCAAGCTGCCGTTGTCAAGCAATTTTTTGACATAACTGACCGGCGGCGAAAAACGCAATTGCATTGACGAAAAAACCCTTAACCCTTTGGACTGAGCTACCGATAAGATTTCTGTTGCCCGCTCGGTGTCAAGTGCCATAGGCTTTTCAATCAGCACATGTTTGCCGGAATTCAAGCAACGGATAGCGTGTTCACGGTGGAGGCCGTTGGGTGTAGCGATGATGACAACATCGGTTTCGGTATCGGTATTTAAAAAAGTCTCCAGTGTCCGGTAATATTGAATCCCGTCTTCTTCTTCCTCCGGTAAGGCCATATCAATGATGCCAACGAGTTCAGCTCCCTCCGTTTCTGCAATAGCCTGCCTGTGAACTTTTCCGATGTGCCCGTACCCTAAAAGCGAAAATTTAAGCATGGGTGTTCTTTCTGCGGTCTGCGTAATTGTTTAAATATTGATTGAATTGAATCAACAATACTACTATTGCCGCCGCAATGAAGCCAAAAAGCGCATATCGAAGCATTTTGTTGTGGATAAATTCATCTTTTTGCGAAATTCTTAAATTGGAAATCACCGTTATTCCTCTCTCGGCTTCGGATTTCATGCGCTGGATTCCAAAAAGTCTTTTGGTCAATTTTTCGGAATGGAATAGCAATTCCCCTTCCACATTCCCTCTGGAAGCCGTATTGACCAATACTTGCTCAGAAGTCGCCGGGTGCGTATTCTTGGCGGCATACGCGCGGTTAAACATCAGGCTGTCGATGGCGTCCAAGTCGGTTTGGACTTCTTTTTCCAATAATGACAAAGCTTTGTATTTAGACTGTTGCTCACTTTTGATGGAAGCAAGGTTGTTGAAGTAATTCACGAATTTCTCCTGAATTTTCTTAGGATTCGCCTCTCCTTTGGTTGAAAAAACAATTTTCTGCAAAGGATAATCTTTTTCGTCAATATGGTTTTTCGAGGCTTTGATGTCGTATGTCTGGTAATAAAGCGTATCGGTTTCAAACCCGCGAACCGTGGCTGTTTCTATATGTTGAAAATAATTTTGAATCTCATCTTCCAATTTAGGGATGGCTGAAATCGAAAGGCCGGTGATTTGGGTTTCCGGTGTCGTAAAACCAAGCTCATTGAGTGCTTCTTTATTGGTATCCGAATTGTTTACTTCCACCGCGTAGGAATACAATTCATAATTCCCGATGGGATTAGTTCGAACCACCATTTCATATTTTCGGCTGTCTTTTGAAGCCATCATGGGGTATATGAATTTGCCGTAAATGGCTCCTAACAAAGTCAGTCCGAGAACCAGAATCCAATATTTTTTCAGAAGGAGGATAAAAAGGATGAACCCTTCCACGATTTTCCACAAGGCTCTGAATATGGATTTAATGCCGTTTTTAAAATAATTCAGCAACCGGATTAAATCTACTTCTTCCGGATTGTTTCTGTTAAAGTCCTGACTCATTTTTAGTAAAATTTGGGTAAATATAACCTATAAAGTTTTATCTGTAAAATCTTTCCTGTTTCTCTATAAACAGATTTTAACGTTGCAATTTATATCTTTGCCTGAATTTGACCCTAATCACAGATTTTGATTGCTTTATTTCTCAGGATTTACCGGTATTTTTCTAAGCGGAAACCACAATTTTATGCACTGCTTATTGTGGTCTTCTCCATTTTAATCTATGGGGCATCCAGAATCGGTTTTGAAGAAGATATTTCTAAATTGATTCCTTCCGGAGAAGATTCAGAGCAAATCACCCAAGTCTTGCGGAACACGAATTTTGCGGACAAAATCATTCTTAATATCTCTTCAGAAAAAACGGGTAATACAGAGCAGCTCCGGAATTATGCCGATGAAATTTCGGATTCCCTTGCCAACCATTCGGCTTACTTGAAAAACATACGGTCAAAGTTTGAAGATGAACAAATATTTGAACTTTTTGATTTTGTTTCGATCCATTTGCCACTCTACCTCAACGAATCGGATTATGACCAAATCGACTCTTTGCTCCAACCCGAATCCATAGAAGAAAAGGTAGCCGAAACTTACCGTTCGGTTGTTTCGCCTTCCGGCATGGTTACGACGCAAATGCTGCGCGCCGACCCTTTGGGTTTTTCTTTTTTGGCTTTGGATAAATTCAAACAATTACAGGCAGGTGATAATTTTATTTTACAGGACGGCTACCTCATCCACCAAAACGGGAAAAATCTTCTGGTATTCCTGGAGCCTTCGGCCGCACCCAATGAAACCGCTCAAAATACCGAATTGGTGGAGACCTTGGATCAGCTCATCCATTTCCTCAATTCAAAATACAAAAAGGACGGCGTACAGGCCGAATATTTCGGTGCAACCCCTGTTTCGGTCGCCAACGCAAAACAAATCAAGCGCGATATCATTCTGACATTGAGTATTTCACTCGTCTTGCTCTTTGCGCTGTTTATTTATTTTTACCGGAAAGTACACATCCCGCTCATCATATTAGTTCCCGCTTTATTCGGCAGCCTGCTCGGCATCGTGGTTTTGTATTTCCTGAAGGGGACGATTTCCGCTATTTCAATCGGGATTGGGTCGGTATTATTGGGCCTGACCTTGGATTATTCCCTCCACATCCTAAGCCACTACCGCAATACGGGCGATGTAAAAAAGTTGTTCAAAAGCACCGTGAAGCCGCTTGTGGTCTGTGCCGTTTTTACCGCTGCCGACTTCCTTTGCTTGCTGTTCCTGCATTCGGACGTGCTGAAAGATTTGGGTGTTTTCGCTGCGGTGAGCGTTTTGGGTGCCGCCTTCTTTGCTTTGGTTTTTATCCCGCAGGTTTATTCCCCTGGAAAACCCTTGGCCTCCCCAGAACATACATTTTTGGATCGCTTGGCCGAATATGATTTCAGCAAAAACAAATGGTTGCTCGGGATTTCTGTGCTGCTGATTGGCATCAGCTTGTTTACTTACCATCGTGTCGGCTTTGAAAACGATTTGAATAAATTGAATTTTCTCCCGGAACACTTAGAAAAAGCGCAGAACCATTTGGATGAATTGGATAATTATGCTTCAAAATCGGTTTATTTAGCCGCTTACGGCCAAGGTTTCGAAGAAGCGGCAAAAGTAAATTCCGCCCTCTTTGATTCTCTGAAAATCTTGGAATCGAAAAAGGAAATCATTGCTTTCAATTCCATCGGGGAAGTTTTAATTTCGGCAAGAACACAAAAAGAAAAAATCGACCGATGGAACCTTTTTTGGACAGCGGAAAAAAAAGAATTGCTCAGAAACCGATTGATCAGCGAAGGGAAAAAATACGGTTTCAAGGAAAACACCTTCCAACCTTTTTTCGAGAAAATGAACCAAACCCATTCCATTGAAAAACTGCATGAAAACCCTTTGCTCCGCGATTTATTCCTGAATGAATTCGTTTCCACCGAAAACGGATTAACAACGATTACTTCTGTCATCAAAACCGACCAGCCGGACACCGCAAGCCTGATTGAAAAATTAGCACAGCATGAAAATGTACTCGTGATTGACCGCAAACATTTGCAAGAAACCTTTTTGTCCAATTTGGAGGCGGATTTCGATAAATTGTTTTTCATTTCTTCCATCGTGATATTTCTGGTGCTGCTGTTGTTTTTCCGTTCCGTAGAACTGACGCTCATCACCAATATCCCGATTTTTGTAGGTTGGCTGGCCACCTTGGGGATGATGGGTCTGTTCGGACTGGATTTCAACGCATTCAACATCATCATTACCACTTTGATTTTTGGGTTGGGCGTGGATTATTCCATTTTCATTACCCGCGGTTTGATGGAAAAATATACTTACGGAAGAGACGAAATGCCCGCATTCCGCTCCGGCATACTGCTTTCCGCAATTGCGACCATTGTCTGTTTCGGCGTTTTGGTTTTTGCCGAACATCCCGCGATTTATTCGATTTCATGGATTCCCATCATCGGGTTGACGGTAGTGGTTTTGATGTCATTCACCATCCAGGCTTGGCTGTTCCATTTCTTTATCCAGAAACCTCAGGATAAAGGCAATACGCCGCGAACGGTTTTCAATATTCTACTGACCATCGGAACCTTCGGCTATTTTTTTATCGGTGGGCTTATGCTCAACCTAATGACGCAAATTTTGGTTCCTTTAATCCCGTTAAGCAAAGAACGGAAATTGGCATTTTTCCACCACACATTACAATTATTCTTTAAAAAACTGATGTTTGGGACGCCCTTCGTAAAAATAAAGATAATCGGAAAAGAACACCTTCAGTTGAACCGGCCGCAAATTATCATCGCCAACCATACGTCCCAACTCGATACGCCGACGGTGGGAATGATTCATCCCAAAGCCATTTTTATGGTCAACAACCGCGTACTTCGTTCCAAATTTTTCGGAAAAGCGATTCAAATGGCAGGATTTTATTCGGTATCCAATCATTATGAAGACAGTCTGGAAGAGTTGAAAGAAAAAGTTCACCAAGGTTATTCCCTGATTGTTTTCCCCGAAGGAACGCGCTCCACCACCTCTGTTATCCAAAGGTTTCACAAGGGTGCTTTTTATTGGGCACAGGAACTGAATTTAGCGATTTTACCCGTTCTAATCCGCGGCAATTCCGATTTACTTCCCAAAAATGACAACCTGCTCAAAACCGGCAAACTGACATTGGAATTCCTACCACCCATTCAGCCGGATGATGAGCGTTTCGGACAAAATTATTCAGAACGCACCAAAAAAATCAGCACCTATTTCAAGCAAAAATTCTTGGAATTGAAAAGAGCCGATGAAGGAGAGGATTATTTTAAAAACAAATTGAAATTCAATTACATATACAAGCCCCGTGTGATTCAGAAAACCTTTTGGTCTGATTTTGAGTCCAATAAAAAGGCATACCATGAAATCCTGCATCTTGTCCCGCCAAAAGCGAAGGTTTTTCATGGAGGATGCGGATATGGCGTTTTGGGGTTTTTGTTGGTATATGATTCCGCGCTGAGGAATGTATTGGCTTGGGATGCCGATTCCGAAAAAGTCAAAGCCGCTCAAAACACTTTTACCACCAACAGGTTCCCTATCCATTTTACGGATGTTTTGCCGGATATTTATGAAGTATTCGACTATTTGATTCTCCCACCGGAAGGATTTGAAAAAATGATTAATTTAGAAAATTGGGAATTGGTTTTTTCGAAGAATAACCTGAATGTTTATAAAAACACGGATGGCAGAAGAATTTGACGTGGTTATTATCGGGAGCGGATTAGGCGGATTGGTCAGTGCGAACATCCTCTGCCGGGAAGGGTTGAGGGTACTCGTATTGGAAAAAAACCAACAATTCGGCGGGAACCTCCAGACTTTTTCACGGGATAAATGTGTCTTCGATACCGGTGTACACTATATCGGCGGGCTTCTACCCGGTCAAAACCTGCATAAATATTTTCATTACTTGGGGATTGCCGACAAACTCCGGCTCCGGCAAATGGATGTGGATGGATTTGATATGGTAAGTTTTGACGAGGATCCCCATGAATATCCTTATGCCCAAGGAACAACGAATTTCGTTGCGCGGCTTGCCCATTATTTTCCGGATGAAAAAGAAAACATCAAGCTTTATGTGGAAAAGATGAAAGAAATTTGCGACAGTTTTCCGCTCTATCGTTTGGAGTCAAAAGAAGAAAATTACCTCTCAAAGGACGAAATCATGTCCCTGAAAGCAAGTGAAGTCATCGGCGCCATTACCCAAAACGAAAAGCTCCGGGCCGTATTGGCCGGAACAAATTTCCTCTATGCGGGCATCCGCGACAAAACGCCTTTTTATGTGCACGCCCTTTCCATCAATTCCTACATTGAAAGCGCGTGGCGGTGTTTGAATGGCGGGAGCCAGATTTCCAAAGAGCTTATCAAACAAATCCGGAAGTTGGGAGGTAGCGTCTTAAAGCACAAGGAAGTAATTTCGATTGATGTGAATGACGGGGAAGCTTGCTGCGTCCGCACCAAGGATGGTTCGGAGTATAATGGAAAACATTTCATTTCGAACATAGACCCCAAAAAAACCATGTCGCTTATCCGAAATTATCCGGTCCGGAAATCTTATTTGAAAAGAATCAAAGACCAAGAAAATACTGTCTCTTCATTTAGTCTTTACATCACCCTGAAACCGAATAGTTTTCCTTATTTCAATAAAAATTATTACCACTACAAGGACGAATCAAAAGTTTGGGCCAGTATTGATTACAAAGCCGAAAATTGGCCCGAAGGCTATATGGTTTCCAGCAGCGCGAAAACGGCAAACGATAAGTGGGCGGAAGGTTTGAGCGTGTTAACCTATATGCGCTATGAAGACGTCGCCCAATGGGGAGATACCTTCAACACCGTTTCAGAAAAGGATTTCAGGGGCGAAGGTTATGAAAAATTCAAGTCGGAAAAAACCGAACGCTTGCTCAGCGAACTGGAAAAAAAATTTCCCAACCTGCGGGATTGTATTCTTTCAACTTATGTTGCCACTCCGCTTACCTACCGCGATTACATAGGGAGTGAAACCGGCTGCATGTACGGTTTCGTTAAAGATGCGAATTCACCCATGAAAAGTTACCTTTCGCCCAAAACAAAACTCAAGAATCTATGGCTCACCGGACAAAGCATCAACATGCACGGGATTTTAGGGGTGACCATTAGTGCAGTTTTGACCTGTTCGGAACTGGTGGGAAAAAAGCATTTATTGGACAAAATCAACCAAGCATACTGCGAATTAGAAAAATAATCTCAGGTAAATTGTTCCCCTTTGTTTAATTTCAAATCACTGACAAAGGTTTTAATGGTTTGGTCTTTGTCCATTGGACAAATTAACAAAGCGTTTTCCGTATCGACCACGATGTAGTTTTCCAGCCCGTCAATGATGACGGCTTTGTTTTGGCTTGTATAAACCAAGGATTTGTTGGAATTATAAGTTAAAATCGGTTTCCCCTTTTTCACATTGCCCTGCTTGTCCTTTTTTAAATTTTCATAAAGGGATTTCCAAGTCCCTAAATCAGACCATCCGAATGACGAAGGGATAACATACACATTATCTGCTTTTTCCATGATGCCGTTGTCGATGGAAACGAATTGGACCGTGCCGTAAAGTTTCCTCAATTCTTTTTTTCCTTCCGGTGAAGAAAGCGGCTTTTTAATGGATTGAAAGGATTCAGCCATTTCGGGCAAATGGGTTTGAAAAGATTGGATGATGGTTTTGACATTCCAAACAAAAATCCCGGCATTCCACAGAAATTCACCCGATTTATAAAAAACTTCCGCCAATTCGATTCCCGGTTTTTCCGTAAAAGTCTTGACCTTTTTCAGTTTGTTTTTACTTTCTATGAATTGAATGTAACCATATCCCGTGTCCGGCCTGGTGGGTTTGATCCCGAGTGTGATGAGCGTATCGTTTTTTTCCGCTTCTTCCAATGCCAGACTTAATTTGGTCAAAAAAGTTTTTTCGTCTAATATCACATGGTCCGAAGGTGCTACCACAATGTTTGCATTGGGGTTTTTCTCCTGAATGAGCATCGCCGCGTACAAATTACAAGGTGCTGTGTTCATGCCCACGGGCTCCGCTACAATTTGTTCTTTGGAAAGTCCGGGGAGTTGTTCCAGAGTCAAATCGACATATTCATCCAAAGTAACCACGTAAATCTGGTCGTGAGGGATGATTTGGGACAAGCGGTCAAAGGTTTGTTGCAGGAAAGTCCTTCCTGTTCCTAAGATGTCGTGAAACTGTTTGGGGTTGGCGGCGGTGCTGAGCGGCCAGAAACGTGACCCTACTCCACCCGCCATGATGATACCGAAGTTGTTGTTTTTCATACTTCAAAATATTTCGTCCGCAATTGCACTTCCGCTGACGACGTACAATTTTCCTGTCCGGATTTCCCGGCAAAGATACCTTATTTTTCGCTTTTCCCCTTTTTCAAACACCCTTTTTCCCAATCGGAATTTTTGGTTTTCAGAGAGGTTTTCAATTCGCATGTCGTTTTCTTCTCCGTTTTGAAACAAGTCTTTATGCAATAAACGGTCTGCATTCAAGGAGGCTTTGGGGCTGCGCGCATGCCGCAAAATAACAGGCCGGAGTGCTTCCGGGTAAATTTCCAAAGATTCCAAAAGCAATTTGCCGAACACCTGTTTCCATTCGGCTCCATGGGATTTGACACTTTTCGGGTAATGAACACTGACCCATAAATGGGCGATTTCATGGGTCAATACAAAAAAGAAAGCTTCCGGAGAAATGTCTTTGTTCACGGTGATTTCATGTGAATTCTCATGGATGAAAAATTTATAATCTCCTAATTTGGTTTTGCGCGTATTCCTTGTTTTAATCGTTAAATTTTCCTTTCCTACCCAGCTTTTCACAAAATGGATGGCGCCATTCGGAAGCAGGGCTTCAAAATCTTTCGGTTTCATTTGCGAAAGATAAAAAACTTACTCGGAAAAAAGTTCTAATTTTGCAACCTTATGTTGAAGATATTAGGTTTCATCGGGGTTTATTTTATTTTCCTGGGTAAGGTTTTTAAAAAGCCGCAGGGAATGAAGGTTTTTTGGAGGCTCGTGATGCGGGAAATCTATGATTTGGGGATGAGTTCCGTGGGCTTAGTCGCTTTTATTTCGCTCTTTATGGGCGCAGTTACAGCGATTCAAATGGCGCAGAATTTTCAGGGAGCGGACATCCCGGTTCCAGACTCTTATATTTCCTATGCGACCAAGGTCGTATTGATTCTTGAGTTTTCACCCACTATCATTTCGTTGATTTTGGCAGGAAAAGTTGGCTCGTATATTGCATCGAGCATCGGGACCATGCGGGTAACCGAACAAATAGACGCTTTGGATGTGATGGGAATCAATTCACCCTCTTTTTTGGTACAGCCCAAAATCATCGCCACGGTTTTCTTCAACCCCATTCTCATCATGATCAGTATCGGTATGGGGTTAGTCGGTGGATACCTCATCGGTGAAGCGACCCAAATGTGGTCCAGTTCCGACTTTATGATCGGATTGCAAATGCCGATGGCGGATCGACATTATTATTATACCTTTATCAAAACGGTTTGTTTTGCCTTTGTAATCGCCTCTGTTCCGGCCTATTTCGGGTACCATGTCAAGGGTGGTTCGCTGGAGGTGGGGCGATCCAGCACGGCAGCCGTAGTTTGGACTTCGGTGATTTTGATTATTTTGAACTTGGTGCTTACCCAAACGATTTTGAGCTGATGATAGAGATACGAGACCTGAAAAAATCCTTCGATGAGGTAGAAGTGCTCAAGGGCATTTCAACTGTTTTTGAAACCGGAAAAACCAATTTAATCATCGGCCAGAGCGGTTCGGGAAAAACCGTTCTTTTAAAATGTCTGAGCGGACTGATACGACCCACTTCGGGAGAAGTCTTGTTCGACGGCCAGGATACGACCCAATATAGTTTTGAAGAAAGGCAGGCATTGAGGGGCGAAATCGGAACAGTATTTCAGGGAAGTGCTTTATTTGACTCGATGACCGTTTTGGAAAATGTCCGTTTTCCGCTGGAAATGTTTTCCAAACATCCCATGAGGGAAATGAACAAACGTTCAGAAGAAGTATTGGACCGAGTCAATTTGACCAAAGAATCTTTCCATAAATATCCTTCCGAAATTTCCGGGGGTATGCAAAAAAGGGTGGCCATTGCCCGCGCCATCGTCAACCGACCCAAATACCTTTTCGCAGATGAACCCAATTCCGGATTGGATCCGAAAACCGCTATGGTCATCGACCAGTTGTTGCATGAATTGACCGTTGAATACAATACTACAACCATCATCAACACCCACGACATGAATTCCGTGATGGAAATCGGTGAAAACATCATTTTCCTGAAAGACGGTTACAAGGAATGGGACGGAGATAAAAATGAAATCCTCACCGCGGACAATGAAGCGGTCATCGATTTCGTTTATTCCTCAAAACTCTTTACCAAACTCAGGGAAGTAATGCTGAAAGAAAAAAATGCATCCAAATCATAAAATTAAAAATATGAAAAAATTAATTTTAATTGCTTCAATACTTTTAAGTTGCGGGGCATTCGCACAAGAAACCCAGTTCGGAATCAAGGCCGGAATGGTTTACAATGCGGACAAAGGCGTTGTAAAGTCCGCAACCAGCACCTATGAAGAAAAAGGAGAAGGTTCCGTCGGGTTCCAAGCCGGAGCCATGGTCAGAATCAAAACCGGCGGCTTATACATCCAGCCGGAATTGCTCTATACTTCATTCAAAAACGAATATGACACGCCAAACGGTGAGTCATTCGAAATAGGAAAAAGAAGATTGGACGTTCCTGTAAGCATCGGAAAAACTTTTGTAGCGGATTTGATTCAAGTTCAAATCGGGCCGGTATTTTCTTATTATTTCGAAGACGATATTTCTTTGAGCGATATTGAAGATGCAGAACAAGACGATTTCAACGTAGGTTTTCAAATCGGGACCGGCGTGAATATCAAGAACTTTAATATCGATTTACGTTATGAGTTCGGTTTCGGGAAAAATTCATCCAAATTTGTTCAAGATACTTGGGGATTTGAAACCGAAAACCGTTCACAATTGTTGAACCTCACAGTCGGTTATTTCTTTTAAGCATTAAAAATCATTCTTAAAAATTCAAATCCCTTACGTCACCCGTAGGGGATTTTTTGGTAGAACCTTCCGGTTTAGCACAATCAAAAAACTAAACTTGTACACAAAATCTAAATTAGCTATTTTTGCAGACTTGAAAATCAACAAAAAATGGCGAAAGCAAAGAAAAAGCAGGAATATACAACCGAAAAGGTTCTTGACAGCTTAAATGAAACCGCACACAAGGCGGAAAATTTCTTCGAAAAACATTCCAAAATCATCATCGGGATTTTCGGTGCCATGGCCGTTGTTGCCATCGGTTATTTCGTGTACCTGAAATATGTTTTGGAGCCGAAATCCGAACAAGCTTTTACCGAAATGGTTCAGGCCGATGAATATTTCCAACAAGATTCTGTTTTGCTCGCGTTGAGAGGAATTCCGGGAAGTTTCCAAGGCTATGAGCAAATCATAGAAAATTACAGCGGGACTGACGGTGCCAATATTGCGAATTACCGGGCCGGTATCGCTTATTACAAATTAGGCGATTATGCTTCTGCCGTATCTCATTTGGAGAAATTCAACACAAAAGACGGCGATTTACTCGCCCAAAAATACGGGATGATTGGAAGTGCTTTGGTAGAATCCGGCAAAGAAGACCAAGGATTGCCTTATTACGTAAAAGCTGCTGAGGCCACGGACTTAGAGGTCTTGCAATCTATTTATTATACGAAAGCCGGACAGTTGGCCATTCAATTGGGCAAAAATGCCGACGCTTTGAAATATTTCCAAATCTTGGCGGACAAATACCCCAATGCCAATAACGGTGAAGCGGAAAAATACATTGAAAGGCTCAAATACGCTACCGGTGGCAACTGAAAATAAAAACTTATCAACATACGATAAATCACAACTCCCCAGTGCCGGAGCTTTTCGTTTCGGCATTGTTGTTTCCCAATGGAATGACCACATCACGCGGAACCTTCAGGCCGGTGCCAGAGAGGCACTGATTGATTTAGGGGCAAAAGAAGAAAACATTCTGGACTATGAAGTGCCCGGAAGTTTTGAACTGATTTACGGTGCGGCTCAATTGTGCAAAAAACAAAACTTTGACGCGGTAATTGTCATTGGGAGTGTAATCCGCGGCGAGACCGCTCACTTCGATTATGTTTGCCAAGGCGTCACTCAGGGAATTAAAGACTTGAATGTTCTATATGATACTCCCGTTATTTTTTGTGTTTTGACCGATGACAATGAACAGCAATCACTTGACCGGTCAGGTGGCAGACATGGCAACAAAGGCACAGAAGCCGGCGTCACCGCAGTTGTAATGGCGGCTTTTTCCAAAAGTTTCTGAATTATCTCAAAAAATTAAAGTTAAACTTAGCTTCGCAATAAGTTTCAAGCGAATTCCAATGCTTAAATTCTCAAATCTGAATTCTACATCTTACCTTTGCAAACTATGGTTTCGACAGGTGATCTAATTCAGCTTTTACCCGACCATGTTGCTAACCAAATTGCAGCGGGAGAGGTAGTCCAACGCCCGGCTTCAGTAGTAAAGGAACTGATGGAAAACGCAGTGGACGCAGGGGCGTCAAGGGTTGATTTAATCTTGAAGGATGCCGGCCGGACCTTGATTCAGGTAATCGACGACGGCGCAGGAATGAGTATTACCGATTTGCGTATGGCTTTTGAGCGACACGCCACTTCCAAAATACGCACCACCGAAGACATTTTTTCCATTCACACCAAAGGGTTTCGGGGTGAAGCGCTCGCTTCAATCGCTGCCGTAGCGCAAGTGGATGCCCTCTCCAAAAAAGGAAAGGAAGAAATCGCGACCCGGTTGATTATTGAGGGTGGTGAAGTGAGGGATCAGTTCCCTGCCGCTTCGAAAACAGGAACTTCAGTATCGGTTAAAAATTTGTTTTACAATGTTCCGGCAAGGCGTAATTTTTTGAAATCAAATCAGATAGAGTTAAAGCACATCCAAGACGAATTCTTGAGGGTTGCTCTGGCGCACGAAAATATCGAATTCAATTTCTACCACAATGATTCGGAATTATACCTTTTAAAAAAGGGGAACCTGAAACAAAGAATCGTGCAGGTCTTTGGTCGAAAAATAGAAACCCAGCTCGTTCCCGTTTCGGAAGAAACCGAAATCGTTTCGGTTAACGGTTTTGTGGGCAAACCGGAAAGTGCGAAAAAGGCGAGGGGAGAGCAGTATTTTTTTGTGAACCAGAGATTTATAAAAAGTAATTATTTGCACAAGGCCATTGTAGATGCTTTTGAGCATTTGCTTCCGAGCCAATATGTACCCTCTTATTTTTTGTTTCTGGAAATCGATCCCGCTAAAATTGACATCAACATCCATCCGACTAAAACCGAAATCAAATTCGAGGACGAATACGCTATTTACGCGGTATTGAGAGCGGCGGTGAAAAGTGCTTTGGGCATGTACAGCGTAACGCCTTCTTTGGATTTTGACCAAAACCCCGATTGGGCTTTCATCCCTTCGGCTCCTTCCAAAAGCCTGAAGTCTCCCGAAATCAAAGTGGACAGGACCTACAACCCTTTTGAGCAGGTAGGTTCGGGGGTGAAAATCCGCGCTACTGAAGATTTATACAAGTCCTTTTCTGAATTTGAATTGGAAAACAACCATCCGGAAATGGTTTTGAACAAGGAAGAATTTGAATATTCCGAAACCAATGCTTTCCAATGGCTGAATAAATACATCGTGGCTCATCATCAAGGCGAACTTTTGGTCATTGATCAGAACCGTGCGCACCAATTGGTTTTATTTGAAAAAATCAAAAAGACAAGTGATGAAAACGCACTCAGCCAGCGACTTTTGTTTCCGGTGGAAATCCCCACCAATGTTTCGGAAATCAACCTATTGAAAAACATCGAAAGCGACTTGTTCCGGTTTGGTTTTGATGTAGAATTCACATCGGATCAGATTATTGTAAATGCTTTGCCAACCGAAATTGAGCCGGATATGGTACCCGGGATTTTTTCCGACTTTTTGACCGAATTGGAACTTCACGGCAAAGTCAGTTTCCAGATTGGAATTGCTAAAATATTGGCAAAGAATGCGGCTGTTCGAAAAGGTGTGGCTCTGCTTCCGGAACAGGTGAAGCACTTGGCACAACAATTGTTGCAAATGGGCGAACCCGGTTTTTCGCCTTACGGCAAAGCTGTTTTTGTTCAAATTCCGGAAAATAAAATCACGAAGAAACTAAATTAAAATATGTTCAATCAACCGATTCCCACCGTTACCAAAAACCTGTTGATCATCAATGGTTTGTTTTTTCTTGCATCGTTGGTATTTGGTTCCCGCGGCATTGATTTAGGTAGCATTTTGGGTGCTTTTTACCCGGAATCCATTAACTTCAGGGGCTGGCAGATTATTACGCACATGTTTATGCACGCGCCGTTCCCCAACCTCGCCCACATTTTGTTCAATATGTTTGCGCTATGGATGTTCGGCTCTTCGGTTGAAATGACTTTGGGCCCGAAAAAGTTTTTGATCTTATATTTTGTCGCAGGTTTGGGTTCATTCGCGCTTTTTAATTTCACCAATTATCTTCAGGTCGAACAGTTAAAACCAATCGTAGAATCCGCCGGTGTAAATGTGCCGGAATTGTTACGTAACATCAATAATCCGAATTATACAGTTCCTTCTAAGAACATTGAAACCACCATTGAGCTGGTATCTTATTATAAAACCCCGATGGTCGGAGCGTCCGGAGCCATTTACGGCTTACTGGTCGGGTTTGCAGTGCTTTATCCCAACGCAAAACTGGCTTTGTTGTTTTTCCCCGTTCCGATTGCGGCCAAATATTTTATTCCGGTTATGATTGCGTTGGAATTTTACTTGGCGATTCAGAATTATGCTTGGAACCCCATTGCTCATTTTGCGCACATCGGCGGGGCTATCATTGGTTTCATATTGGTTCGTGCCTGGAAGAAAAAATTAAACAGAAACTGGTAAAATGGCGTTAATCGAACAATTAAAATATAAATTTAAAACCGGGGACGTTTCCATCAAACTGATTTTCATCTGTGTCGGGGTGTTTCTTCTGGATAGCATTCTGAGGTTGTTCAACTTTCATATCAGTGGGCTTTTCAGTGTAGGCGCGGGAATGGATGGCTTTTTCTACCAGCCTTGGGGAATCCTGACGTATGTGTTTTTTCACGGAAACCTGCTTCACTTGGCACTCAATATGTTCATGTTGTTTGTGGCCGGTAAGTTTTTCCTCCGGTATTTCCGTGACAAGGACTTGCTGACGTTTTATTTTTTCGGAGCGATTTGCGGAGGGATTTTGTTTGCTTTATATTCAACTTGGCTGGGCGATAATCCGGCATCATTAGTGGGTGCTTCCGCAGCGGTTTATTCGGTGTTTTTTGCCTTGGTTTCTTATGTTCCCAAAATGAAAGTACAATTGGCAATTGTCAATATAACGCTTCCATTAGACTATTTGGCATACGGGCTGCTGGCATTTGATTTGTTGATGATATTGGCCGGAAACAACGATGGAGGGCATGTATCTCATTTGGGCGGAGCGGCATTTGGTTTTTTCTACATGAAACAATTCGAGAAAGGCAACGACTTTTTAGGAAAATTAGGTATGGTGTTCTCTGCTTTCGGAAAAAAAACGGAGAAAAAAACCGCATCCCGGCCTAAGCCGCCGAGAGACGACTATGAATTCAATTCGCGGAAAGTAGAAAAGCAGAAAAAAGTGGATGGTATTTTGGACAAAATTTCCCGTTCCGGTTATGAAAGTTTGAGCAAAGACGAAAAGGATTTCCTCTTCAAATCCGGCAGGAATGGCTAAAGGTCTTCGGTTGTCGGGCTTAGATCCGGTTTTCTTCACTTTCCATTTGCTCTTTTTGGGAATTACTTACAGCATATACCTTGCGCCGCACATCGCGCCTTCTACCTTTCCTTATTTCGGGCTGATCCCTATTTTTTACCCGCTTTTGGTTTTGGGAAATATTCTTCTGATTGTATTGTTGTTTTTCAGGCGGGTTTTATATGCTTTGCTGTTTGTGGTTCTCGCGGCAGGGCTTTATCCTCCCTTATCGAAAACCTACCAATTCTATGGCAAAGAGGTTTCAGCAGAACCAAATTTCAAAATGATTACCTTCAATGGACAGTATCTGAGAGAAGACGGATTTGAGGCTTTTTTCCGAGATGAAAACGCCGATTTGGTGGTTTTGCAGGAGGTTTATTGGAAAGGGAAAAAGTTCGAAAAAATGAGAGACTCCGTTTTTCAGGATTATTACCACGAAAAACATTCCATCATCCAGTTTTTCAGTAAATACCCGATTATCGAAACCAAAAAAATCATTTCGGGTGAAAACAGAACGACCGGCCATGCGGCATACGCTGATATTGACACCGGCAAAGACACCATCCGAATAATCAATATTTATTTGGAATCCATGTTGATTGACAAAGATTTGGTCAAGGAAACTTTGGACACGGAAAGGGCAGAGGAGAACTCAAAAAAAATAACGAATAAATTGTCGCGCGGTTTTCTGGAGCACGAAAAGCAAATCCAAAAAATCATTCCCTATATCGTCGGTTCAAAACATCCGGTAATCCTTGCCGGAGACCTGAATTCCGTTCCGAATTCTTATGAATACCAACAATTTATCTACCGATTGAACGACGCCTATCACGCCGTGGGGAAATCCTCCGGGACGACTTTTCATGAGTTCAAATACCCGTTGCGTCTGGACTATATTTTTCATTCGGATGAAATTATGCCGGTAAAAGTGGAAGTGAAAAGTGGCCGTAAACTTTCTGACCATTATCCGGTTGTCGGTTATTTCAGGTTGCCATAAAATTGTATATTTGATTCAAATCAGCCCCAATGCCCCGAGAAAATTTCATACAGGAAATCCAATCTGCTTATCGCTACAAAGGTGATAAAATCACTTTGGGAAAAGCAAAATTAAACGGAGAGGTGCTGTCTGAGGCTGAAATTTCAATCGCGCTCAAGACGATGAACCGGCACGGATTGATTGCCGGAGCGACAGGAACCGGAAAAACCAAAACCCTGCAAATCCTCGCGGAACAATTATCGCTGAAGGGTGTACCCAGTTTATTGATGGACATCAAAGGCGATTTGAGCGGAATCGCCATGCCCGGAAACGCTGAGGATGAAGGAATCCGTGAGCGCCAAAACTTAATCGGTGAAGCTTTTACGCCACAAGGTTCGCCCGTAGAACTTTTATCGCTGAGCGGTCAAAACGGCGTTAAACTTCGGGCAACCGTTTCTGAATTCGGGCCCGTTTTATTCAGTAAAATATTGGAATTGAACGATACCCAGTCCGGTATCATTTCTATTATTTTTAAATATTGTGATGACAAAGGGCTTCCTTTGGTCGATTTGGAAGACATGCGGAAAGTCTTGCAATACGTAAGCGAAAACCCTGCTGGAAAACAAGAACTTACCTCTCATTACGGAACCATCGCACCTGCCTCATTGGGTGCCATTTTACGAAAAATCGTCGGCTTGGAACAACAAGGAGCCACTCGGTTTTTTGGCGAGCCTTCGTTCGAAGTAAACGACCTGATTCGCCAAAAGGATGGGAAAGGTATCGTAAACATTATTCGTTTGACAGACATCCAAAACCAACCTGCGCTTTTCTCCACCTTTATGTTAAGTCTGTTGGGGGAGGTTTACGCGGAGCTACCCGAATCGGGTGACGGCGAGAAACCCAAACTTGTGATTTTCATTGATGAAGCCCATTTAATTTTCAAAGAAGCGAGTAAATCGCTTTTGGACCAAATTGAAACCATGGTCAAATTGATTCGTTCCAAAGGCGTTGGTTTGTATTTTTGTACACAGGTGCCGGGTGATGTCCCCGACGGCATCCTGAGTCAATTGGGATTAAAAATCCAACATGCTTTACGGGGCTTTACCGCAAAAGACAGAAAACAAATCGAAAAAGCGGTCGAGAATTATCCGATTTCAAATTATTACAAAGCAGATGAAGTGATCACTCAATTAGGCATCGGAGAAGCTTTTGTAACCGCATTGAACGAAAAAGGAATTCCTACGCCTTTGGCGCATACTTTTATGCGTGCTCCCAATTCCCGAATGGACATCCTGAACGAGAGTGAAATCCAAACCATTCTCAACCAATCGGATTTGATTGGAAAATATGAAAAGGAAATCGACAAAGCATCGGCTTTTGAAATATTAAGTGAGAAAATGAACAGTTCCCAAACAGCGAAAACTTCTTCGAAACCCGCTGTAGGAAAGCAAAAGAAAGAGAAGGGAACGTTAGAAACCATTTTGGAAAACAGCCTGACCAAAAGTTTTATAAGAACCGCCGGAAACCTCATTATCAGAGGCCTATTCGGTAAATTAACCAAAAGATAAAAGTGTACGCTGTAATTGATGTTGAGGCCACGGGCGGGAAAAGCGGAGAAGAATCCATCATAGAAATTGCCATATTTCTCTATGACGGCGAAAAAGTAACAGACCAGTTTATTTCTCTGGTCCAACCCGACCGGGAAATAGATGCTTATGTGCAAAGGCTGACCAAGATTTCGCCCAAAATGGTCAGTACCGCGCCCAAATTCCACGAAGTCGCTAAAAGAATCATTGAAATTACGGACGGCTCAATTCTCGTCGGACACAATATTGGCTTTGATTACCGAATGTTGAAGCAGGAATTCCGAAAACTGGGCTATACCTATTACCGCGAAACCCTTGACACGCTTTCTTTGAGTGAAAAATACTTTCCGGATGCAGAATCCTTTTCTTTGGGTAAATTGAGCAAAGCACTCGGGATCCCTGTTTCCGACAGGCATCGGGCGTCGGGTGACGCAAGGGCAACCTTGATGCTTTTTCAAATTCTACAAGCCAAAGATTCGGACAAAGAAATACTCAAAAAGGAAAATACCGTCACCGGAGTCAAAGCCAATCCACAAAAATTTGATTCGATATTGAAGGATTTGCCGAATGAAACAGGAATTTTTTATGTCCTGAACAAAGAGAATCAGGTGATTTATCTCTCCAAAAGTGAAAACATCGCACAAACCGCCCGGAAATTATTGACCGGAAAATCAAATTTGAGTAATAAAATAAAGCTTTCCGTTTCCAAAATCACTTGGGAAACAACCGGAAACGAGTTGGTTTCTTGGTTGAAGGAGGGCAATGAAATCACCACGTTGGATCCTGTTTTGAATGAAAACAAGAAAAAACTGAATTTCCCATTTACAATCTATGTAGATGATAATAAGGGGTACAAGCAACTAAAAATCGACCATACAGATTATTCTTCGCAAAAAGGCTTCATTTTGAGGATGTCTTCCTACAACAATGCCGTGAGAATTCTTTCGTTGATTTCAGAGGAATACGAACTTTGTTCCAAAATAAACGAGATTTACCGAGGCAAAGGGTCTTGTTTGGGATTTACCGTAGGGGAATGTTATGGGGCTTGTGTGGGAAAAGAATCCCCGGATTCTTACAACCAAAGGGTGGATGCTTTTCTCGGAAAAATTTGCATGAAAAACAAGAGTTTCCTCATCATCGGAAAAGGGCGTTCCTCTTCAGAAAAATCCTTTATTTGGATGAAAAACAATGTTTGCAAAGGATATGGTTTTTTTGATTTGAACCATCAAATTAAAAATGAGAAATTAGTCGAACAAAGGATGGTTTCGCTAGATGAAAATGAAAATTTCAACTCGATAGTAAGGGGTTTTTTATTTACTGAAAAATACTTGGATATTATATATTTAAACAATACAAATACGGAGCCATGGATGAAATAGATGAAAATGAGCGAATAAGGCAAAAGTTTGCGCCCAAAAACTGGAACGAAGTAAAAACCAACGATTCATGGGCACTTTTCAAAATCATGGCGGAATTCGTGGAAGGCTATGAAAAAATGGCGAAAATCGGGCCTTGCGTTTCCATTTTCGGGTCTGCGCGGACTTTGCCCGATTCGCCTTATTACAAAATGGCGGAAGAAATCGCGTACGAATTAACCCAATTGGGATTCGGAGTCATAACGGGGGGCGGGCCGGGCATCATGGAAGCGGCCAATAAAGGTGCGCGAAACGGAGGTGGAAAGTCAGCGGGAATTGGAGTGCGTTTACCATTCGAAAGCGGATTGAACCAATTTGTCGACTATGATTACAGTATCAATTTCGATTACTTCTTTGCCAGGAAAGTCATGTTTGTAAAATACGCCCAAGGCTTCATCGTTCTTCCGGGTGGTTTCGGGACTTTGGACGAACTTTTCGAAGCTTTGACGTTGGTTCAAACCCATAAAACGGGGCGTTTTCCGATTGTTCTGGTCGGAACCGCCTTTTGGTCGGGATTGATTGATTGGCTTAACCAGACCGTATTGAAAGAAGGAAACATCAGCGACAAGGATTTTGATTTATACCGCTTGGTCGATACGCCTCAGGAAGCCGTAGGGCACATCAAAGCTTTTTATGACAAATACATGGTCAAACAAAACTTTTAAATCCCGTGTCGATACTAAAAAACCTTCGCGAGCGTTCGATTGAAATAGAAAACAGTTCAATGAATGTATTGCCAATAAAGTTTAATTTTAACCTTTTGAAATGGTGGCTACTGCTGATTCCGTTTTTTACATTTGGACAAACGGCCAATCCGCGCTGGCAGGATCATTTTTCATACAGCGAAATTTTACACATCTGGGAAATTAACGGATTGATTTTTTGCAGTGCCAAAAACGGCCTTTTTTCTTATGACCCCGGGTCCGGGGAAATTCAGAAGATTTCCAAAGCGACCGAACTGAACGATGTCGGGATTACTGCTTTTAATTACAATCCCTACAATGAAATTATATTTGTGGGTTACGAAAGAGGGGAACTGGATGTCCTTGCTCCGGAAGAAAACCATAATTTCTTGGAGATCCCGCTGCACCAAGGTTATACGGGAAGCAAGGCCGTGAACCATATTCAAGCATTTGAGAATACTGCGATTATTTCCGGGGAGTTCGGAATTGCTTCATTCAGCTTGGTTGATTTTGAATTTATGGAAACCGCCTATTTTCTCATCGGCGGGAATTATTATGGTGTCAATGAGACCGCCATCATGGACGGTATCATTTATGCTGCCGGCAACGGAGGCATTTATACCCACCCTTTGGATGGTTTTATCGCCAATTTTACCTCTTGGGAACAACCGGCGGGAATCCCCAATTCTCCTTACCAAGACATCGTCGCTTTCAACGGAAACATCGTCGCCAGCAATTGGGGGAATATTTACCGGTTTGACGGCACCAATTGGAGCCATATGGGGTTTTATCCCTCATTACGTGACATCAACGTGAACGGTGATGTTTTGAGTATTGTTCAGGTCAATCAAGTCATGAATTACAATACCGATTTCAATCTGCTCGAAACCATTTCTTTTACACAAGAATTAAATACCGCTCTGAAGTCCGGCAACACAACGTATGGCGGATCGAAATCGGAAGGCATGATCGCCGGGTTAAGTAAAATCCTCCCGGACGGACCTTTTAACAACAAATCCTGGTCTGTTACCGCTTATGATGAACAGATTTGGATTGCGCCGGGGGGCATGAGCAATTTCAATACGCCGCAACTGAACGAAGACGGGTATTTCCATTTTGACGGAACTTCTTGGATTCATGTCAAGAACGAAGAAATGTTGGATGCCCGGGACATTGTCCACATTGAAGTAAATCCTTCCAATACATCGGAAGTCTATGTTTCTTCATGGTTTGAGCATCCGAGTTGGGGGGCGGGAGAAAGTACACACATCGGCCTTTTCAAGATGGTGAATGATGCAATGTCCGCTCATTACAATTCAGAAAATTCGGGTTTGAAATTTCGTGAGAGAATTGCCGGTTCCAAATTGGATGAGCAGGGAAACCTTTGGGTTGCCCAAGGATTTGTGAACCAAGGCGGTTCAGGCTTGGCCAGAAGGAGTGCCAATGGCAGCTGGAGCTTTATAAACTTAGGTTCCGGTTCGGGTGCCATGCGCCCCATTGTTTATAACGGTTTTGCTTTTGTGCCTTCTCCGCGGAGTTTGGGAGGAGGGCTTTATATGTCGGATATGGAGTCCGTTTACCGCGTTTCATCCAATTCCAATAATGGGAATTTACCTTCCAATTATGTGATTACAGCGGCAATTGATGAAGATGGAATCTTGTGGATCGGAACCGAATTGGGTTTACGGATTTTATACAATCCCATTGAAACCATTCAAACAGGGAACTATGAAACCCAACCGATCATCATCGAACAAAACGGCCTTCCCGAAGCTTTGTTTATGGACACCCAAATAAATGACATCGAAGTAGATGGCGCAAACCGAAAATGGGTAGCGACCGAAACTTCCGGGGCTTTTTATATTTCCGAAAATGGAGAGGAAACCATTTTCCATTTTACGTCATCCAATTCGCCGCTGCCATCTAACAATGTGGTGGACATTCATGCGGATCCCATTACCGGCGTGGTTTACTTCGCAACGGACAAGGGGGTGGTTTCTTACCGCAGCGATGCGGTGGATGTTGGGGAATCTTTCGGCGATGTATATGCTTATCCGAACCCCGTACGTCCGGGATTCAACGGAAAAGTCGTCATCAAAGGTTTACCCAATGAAGCCGATGTGAGGATTGTGGACGTGGTCGGGAACTTGATTTATAAAACGAAGGCGGCCGGAGGTGTAGCAGAATGGGACACGAAAAACATGAATGGAAAACCCGTCGCCTCGGGGATTTATCTGGTATTGATGACCAACCGCGACGCATCTGAAAACAAACAAACCAAAATAGCCATCGTCCGATAAAATGGAAGTCCAAACTTCGGCCATCGTTCTTTCTTCCTTGAAATATGGAGATACAGGGCTTATCATCCGTTGTTATACCGAAAGATTCGGAGCCAAATCCTTTATTCTTAAAAATGCTTTTTCGGGAAAAAACAAAAAGGCCTCCCTTTTCACCACTTTGAACCGGATTAAAATCATTTACGAAGATAAAAACGGCAATCATTTGGCTTATTTAAAGCAATTTGAAGCGGAGGCCTACTACGGTTCACTCTATTCTCAGCCGCTCAAAATGGCGGTTGTATTTTTCTTGGGCGAAACATTGAATGGCGTTTTAAAGGAAGAAGAACCCAATCCCTCTTTGTTTGGTTTTATATCAGAAAAATTAAATGAATTTGATTCTTTGAAATCAAATTATGCAGATTTTCACCTTTGGTTTTTAATGAATTTCACGAGATTTCTCGGTTTTTATCCGCATTTTTCAGATGATCTACCCTATTTTGATTTGGTAAACGGAACTTCTACAAACAACTTAAATTCGGGTTTTGAAATTGGAGGCACCGATTTGAATTTATTTAAACGTTTAGTTTCCTTGGATTTTCCACCGATGGAAAACAGAAGTTTCAACCAAACCCAAAGAAGAAGAGCTTTGGACATCATGATTCAATATTATGAACTCCATATTGCGGATTTCCGACGCCCGAAATCACTGGATGTGTTGCATCAGCTTTTTGAATAATTCTTCTGTCGAACCGCTTCGTAAATACAAATCGCAACCGCATTGCTCACATTTAAGGAGTCCACTTTTCCATTCATCGGGATTTTTATGGTCTGGTCAGAATGTTCCAACCATTCGTTTGTCAAACCTGAATGTTCCGTTCCAAAAATCAAAGCCGTTTTGGGATGGAAGTCGATTTCATATAGATTTTGGGTTGATTCATTCAAATAAGTTGAAACAATTTTCAACTTATTTTTTTTCAGCCAATGAACTACATTTTCGAAACTGTCAGATCCCAATTGATTGGTAAAAACCGTTCCTACGCTGCTTCGGATTACATTTGAGTTGTAAAAATCGGTCAATGGGTCACAAACGATAATGGCATCTGCTCCGGCTCCGTCGCAACTTCGTAAAATCGCACCCAAATTTCCGGGTTTTTCGACCGATTCCAAAACGACGACCAAGGCATTTTTGGAAAGTCGAATTTCTTCTAAATTATTTGTTTTGGATTTATATACACCGATTAAACCTGCTGTGGTACCACGGTATGCAATTTTTTCATATACGTTTGGAGAAACGGTAACCTTTTGGAATTCAGAGAGGTTCAAAGAACCATCGAAAATCGGTACACAAATAAAAAATTCCACCGGTTCAAATGCTGCGGCCAATGCCAACTCATTTTCCTGAATCCCTTCTACCACAAACAAACCTTGCTTTTTTCTTTCCCGGGATTTTTCGCGGAGCTTCAGCAGGTTTTTGATTTTCGGATTTTGAGGGCTTTCGATTTGCATGAATTAAACCTTGGCAAGAGCGGTAACCAAATTATTTTGAACCAAATATTCTGCAATTTGGACAGCATTGGTAGCGGCCCCCTTCCGTAAATTATCGGCGACTATCCACATATTGAGCGTGTTGGGTTGGGAGTAATCCCGGCGAATCCTTCCTACGAAAACATCGTCTTTTCCCTCCGCATAAAAAGGCATGGGGTAGGTATTGGTTTCCGGGTTGTCCTGCAAAACAATCCCCGGCGTTTGGTGCAGAATTTTTCTGATTTCTGCTTCTTCAAAATCTTGGGTAAATTCCACATTAACCGACTCGGAATGTCCGCCCTGAACCGGGACTCGAACGGCCGTTGCGGTCAAGGCAATATTAGTGTCATTGAGGATTTTTTGGGTTTCACGTGAAATCTTCATTTCTTCCTTCGTATAGCCTGAATCCTCAAAAATATCGCAGTGGGGAAGGGCGTTCTTAAAAATTTGGTAAGGGTATTTTTTCTTCGGGTTTTTTCCAGCGATTTCACCTTCTAATTGCTCCACGGCCTCTTTACCGGTTCCGGTAACGGACTGATAGGTGGAAACCACGACCCGCTTGATTTTGTATCTTTGGTGTAAAGGGCTCAAAACCATAACCAATTGAATCGTAGAGCAATTGGGGTTTGCAATGATTTTGTCTTCAACTCGTATGCTGTCTGCATTGATTTCAGGAACCACCAAAGGGATGCCCGGTTCCATCCGCCAGGCAGAGGAATTGTCGATAACAGTCGTCCCTGCCTCTGCAAATTTTGGTGCCCATTCGCGGGAAGTTTCTCCACCGGCTGAAAACAGAGCGATATCCGGCTTTTGTAGTATCGCATCTTTAATACCGAAGATTGTATAGGCGGTTCCTTTGAATTCGACGGTTTTCCCGACGGAGTTTTCAGAGGCGACCGGAATCAGTTCCGAAACCGGGAAATTTCTTTCTTCCAAAACTTTCAAAATTATCCTGCCTACCATCCCGGTAGCACCTATTACTGCAACTTTCATCCGAACTATTTACCGCAAAATTAACATAAATACGGCAATAGTAGGGAAGATTAATTGTTATTTTCGATGAGTTGGTTTATTGTACATTTGTTGAAGAATAAGGATTTATGCGCATTTATTTGGGATTGGTTTTGATGCTGCTCTTAGGGTGCCTTTCCGCCCAAAATCCAGCGCGCCCAAAGGTGGGATTGGTGTTAAGCGGGGGAGGGGCCAAAGGTTATGCCCACATTGGCGTGTTAAAAGTAATGGAAGAGGTGGGAATCCAAGTAGACTACATCGGTGGAACCAGCATTGGAGCTATTATCGGCGGCCTGTATGCATCCGGGTATTCTGCGACAGAATTAGAGAAAATCATGTATACTTTAGATTTGAACAGGATGTTGTTAAATGAAAAGTCGAGGACTGATTTGCCTTTTTTTGATAAATCCTACCGAGAAAAATACATCTTGGAGTTGCCTTTTGACAATTTCAAATTGAGTTTCCCCAACGCTTTGTCGAGTGGCCAAGGTACTACGGAGGCATTAACTTATCTTTTTCGGCATGTTCATGGAGTGAATGATTTCAATAAACTTCCTATCCCTTTTGTCTGTGTTGCCACCAAATTGAGTACCGGGGAATCGGTTGTTTTCCGTTCCGGTTATTTGCCGCAGGTCGTCATGGCCAGTGGTGCTTATCCTACTTTATTGGAACCGGTTTTCATCGATGGTGAAATGTTCATAGACGGAGGTGTAAAAAACAATTACCCGGTGCAGGAAGTGATTGACATGGGTGCTGATATCATTATTGGTGTAGATTTGCAAGAAGGGCTATTGAGTCAAGAATACCTCAATTCCGCCACGAAGGTGATCGAGCAAATCATCACTTACAACATTGCGGAAAAATCAAATGAACAAAGCCAATTGGTGGATGTTTCGATTAAACCCGACTTAGAAGGTTACGGCGTTACCAGTTTTGACGCCAAGGACAGTATTGTATCGGCAGGCTATCAGGCTGCCAAAGCCATTCTTCCAGAATTAGAGAAGGTTGCAGCTCTTCAGGGAAACCTTATTCCGAAACGAAGACCCGTTGAACATGAAGAATATGTTCTGATTACAGACTTAGAGATCAGAGGATTGGATGCTTACAACCGTTCTTATATCAAAGGAAAAGTGGGAATAAAGCCTCCTCAGTTGACTGGCTACAATGACATCAAAGATGGGATACAGCGTTTGTACGCTACCGGAAATTTCAATAAGGTTTTTTATAGGTTGATTGATAATGAGGACGGCCATAAAAAGATGGTTATCGTGATTCGTGAAAAACCGACCAAGCAATCCATCAAATTCGGTCTCCATTATGATGACTTATTTAAAACCGGTTTGTTGTTGAACTTTACCGCGAAGCACCTTTTGGTTGATAATTCCATTTTTTCGGGGGATTTAATTTTAGGGGATTTTCCGCGATACGAATTCAATTATTATGTTGATAATGGCTATTATCCCAGTTTTGGGATTAATTCTTATTTTATGCAATTTGATACTGAAACGGACATTTCAAATTTTAATCCGGAGGCTAATCCGCTCACGCTGGATTATCAATTTGACGAATTCATCAATCAATTTTATGTACAATCAACACTTTATGAAAAATATGCAGTCGGCGGAGGCGTCGAGCATCAATATTTAAATATAAAAACCAATAATTTACCCGTTGACAGCCCGTTTCGTAGAATTGAGAACAGTTATTATATGAGCGTTTACGGCTATCTGCGAGGTGACACCCGGAGCAACCCTAACTTTCCCCGACAAGGTGTAAAATTCGATGGTGAATTTAAGTATTTATTTCAATCCAATGCGGACAATTTCAATGAAACATCCTCTATTTCAACTTCTTTTGAAATAAATCGCCCTATAAGTCCTTGGGCATCGGCCAGATTATTCGGATCTTTTGGAACCTATTTCAGTAATTTCCCCCCAATTGCACAGAAATTTACTTTGGGTGGTTATGTGGAACAAAATTTTATGAATTATACCCGTTTTTACGGCTTGCCCTTCTTTACGGTTTCAGGTGACAACAAAATGGTTTTAGGAACCGCTATTCAAACAAAAATTTTAAAAAATCATTATTTAACCGCTTTTTACAATATGGGGAATGTAGAAAATGATTTCAACGATTTACAATTATTCCAATACAAATATACCGGCTATGGCCTAAGCTATGGTTATGACAGTCCGCTGGGGCCGATCAACGGTTACTGGACTTATTCACCTTACACAAAATCAGGCTTATTCAATGTTTCTCTCGGATTTTGGTTTTAACTTTGCAAAATGATTGCATTCTTCTATGAAACCGACTTTAAGTTAAAGGATTCCCGTGTTTGGAAAAACTGGATAAAAGAATCGGTTCAAAAAGAAGGTTTCAGCATTGGAGAACTCAATTATATATTTTGCGATGATGAATATTTATTAGAAATCAACCGCGATTATTTAAACCATGATTATTATACCGATGTCATCGGTTTTCAATATTCTCAGGGTTCCGATTTAACCGGCGATATTTACATCAGTGTTGACCGAATTACTGAGAATGCAAAAGAAAATCAGACTGAATTCAAAAACGAATTGGCACGAGTGATGATTCATGGTGTATTGCATTTTATGGGTTATGGCGATAAAACCGAATTGGAAAAACAAAAAATGACTGAATTAGAAGATTTTTATCTCAAATTCGTCTTAATTTAAATAATGTTCCACGTGGAACGAATCAAGATTTGAATATGTTTTTGACTGAATATGACATAATTGTAGTGGGTGGGGGACACGCGGGCGCAGAAGCTGCGGCGGCTGCAGCCAATATGGGCTCAAAAGTGCTTTTGGTAACCATGAACTTACAGGCCATCGCACAAATGTCATGTAACCCTGCTATGGGCGGAATTGCAAAAGGGCAAATTGTACGTGAAATCGACGCACTCGGCGGAATGTCGGGAATCGTGACCGACAAAACCATGATACAATTTAAAATGTTGAACCTGTCCAAAGGCCCGGCCATGTGGAGCCCACGCGCCCAATCAGACCGAATGCGGTTTGCAGAAGAATGGCGGCTGACACTGGAAAGAAATCCCAACGTGGATTTCTTCCAAGACATGGTCAACGGGCTTCTAATCGAAAAAAACCAAGTCGTAGGTGTCCGCACCGGGATGGGTATGAAAATCCGATCCAAAGCCGTAATTCTTACCAATGGAACGTTTTTGAACGGCCTCATTCACATAGGTGACAAACAGTTTGGTGGTGGACGAATGGGAGAAAAAGCAGCTAGAGGCATTACAGAGCAATTGGTTAGTCTCGGATTTGATTCCGGCCGGATGAAAACCGGAACACCTCCGCGTGTAGACGGAAGGTCTTTGGATTATTCAAAAATGGAAGAACAAAAAGGGGACGAAAACCCTAAAAAATTTTCCTATACAGAGACCCCTAAACTCAATGAACAACGAAGTTGTTGGATTACCTATACCAACCCGACAGTTCATGATTTGTTACGGGAAGGTTTCGACCGCTCCCCCATGTTCAACGGCGCGATTCAAAGTACCGGGCCGCGATATTGCCCCTCTATTGAGGATAAAATCAACCGCTTTGCCGAACGGGAAAGACACCAAATCTTCGCCGAACCGGAAGGTTGGAACACGGTAGAAATCTATGTAAACGGGTTTTCAACTTCATTGCCGGATGATGTACAGGCAAACGCCATCCGATCCATTCCAGGATTCGAAAAAGCTAAGATATTCAGACCTGGCTACGCCATTGAATACGATTATTTTCCGCCCACCCAATTGAAACACTCATTGGAAACAAAACTCATTGGTAATCTGTTCTTTGCAGGTCAAATCAATGGAACTACCGGGTATGAAGAGGCGGCAAGCCAAGGCTTAATTGCAGGTATGAATGCGCATTTAAAAGTAAACGAAAAAGACCCTTTCATCCTGAAAAGAAACGAAGCTTATATTGGTGTTTTAATCGACGACCTTATTACAAAAGGAACCGAAGAGCCTTATAGAATGTTTACCTCGCGAGCGGAATACCGAATTTTGCTTCGTCAGGATAATGCCGACGAAAGATTAACTCCTTTATCGAATCAAGTCGGTTTGGCGTCCAATGAAAGACTGAGAAGAATGGAAGATAAACAAGGAAAAGTCGAAAAAATGGTTCGGTTTTTTGAAAAAAACTCCATTCTGCCGGAAGAAATTAATCCAAGTATTGAACAAAACAAGGGAATGCCTATTACCCAAAGCATGAAAATGTTTACCGTCCTTTCCCGGCCGGAAATTGGGATTAATGACCTATTACCCATTGAACGCGTTCAAGGCTTTGCAAATGATTACGGGCTCACAGAAGAAGAATTAGAGAAGTCTGAAATTCAAATCAAATACCGTGGATACATCAAGAAAGAGGAAGAAAACGCAAATAAATTGAAACGTTTGGAGAATTTAAAAATCCCTGAAAATTTCGATTATTCCCAACTTCTTTCCCTGTCCACCGAGGCCAAACAAAAGCTCGAGAAGACACGGCCGGACACCATTGCTCAAGCATCAAGAATAAGTGGTGTTTCTCCCTCTGACATCAGTATTTTATTAATTTATATGGGTAGGTGAAATCGTTCCACGTGAAACAATGGATACAGAACATTTAAATACAACTGATTCCGGCTATATTGAACTCCATTTGAAGGATTATTTTTTATCTCAAGAAGAATTTCTCCTTAAAAGGAATCCAGAGTTTGGCTTCCTCGAAACCCATCCAAGGCCAGAGAATTTAAATCCTTATTACGATAGCGAAGACTATATTTCTCATTCGGATGCCAAAGAAAAAATGACCGACAAGGCCTATCAGTGGATTAAAAAATTGAACATACGGCAGAAATTCCAAAGACTTAAACGGCCAGAATCGGGAATGAAATTATTGGATTACGGTTGCGGCACTGGAGACTTTTTGCTTTATGCAAAAAAAAAGAATTGGGAAATTTCAGGAGTTGAACCCAATCCCGTTGCCAAGAATATCGCCATCCAAAAGTTAGGAAAAGAAGTTTTACATTATTCAGAATTAAAAGATATTCCGACCACTTTTGATACGATTACTTTATGGCATGTTCTGGAGCATATTCCCAATCTCTATGAATTCATTGAAGAACTCAAAACCCACCTCAACCCGGACGGTGAAATCTTCATTGCCGTTCCCAACTACCAATCTTTCGACGCAAAATTTTACAAAGAATATTGGGCCGCATACGACGTTCCCCGCCATCTTTGGCACTTTTCTCCCGAATCCATGCAGCTCCTGTTTGCCCGTTTTGGTATGAAAATTGAAAATACCTACCCGTTATGGTTTGATAGCTTTTATATAAGTCTGCTTTCAGAAAAATATAAAAGAAAAAAGTGGGGGTTTTTAAGAGCTATATTGATTGCACTCATTTCAAATTTAAATGGGTTATTTACCGGGAATTTTTCTTCTTTGGTATATAAAATCAAGCTTGACCTCAAATAAAGGCAAATAGGCTTTTGTTTTAAACGCTACCATCCTGCGTGACCTTTTTTAGGAAAAAACCGCGCAAATCAAACTTATAACGGTCGTTTTTTGTGGGTTTAACAATAAATTAAAATCAAGACTATGAAAAAAATGATTTTTATCGGTATCTGGGCGTTTGCATTTGTTGCGTGTACCAATACCAAAGCAATTGCCGATAGTGAAAAATTAATGCGTGGCAGTTGGACAGTTACCGATGTTTCAATTTCGGGAGTTAATGAAAAATCTGTGATGGTGAATGTTTTTGACGAAGCAAGCCTCAAGTGTTATGAAGGCAGTTCTTGGGAATTGGTTCAAAATAACGCAAGCGGAACTTACACTTTAGGTTCCGGCAGCGATTGTCCGCAACAAACCAATAAAATCAAATGGTTTATAACCGAGGAAGGCGGGCAATCCTATTTCAATTTCAAACGTATCGGAGATGAAAGGCCTAAAAATGTTGTGGACGGTTACAAATTAAGAATCACTTCCAATACGGGTTCCTCCATTGCCTTGGTTCAGGATTTACTATTTGAAGGAAAACCGATTAACATTCACTATACCTTTCAGAAAAATCAATAAACAACTTAAAAACAACATATTATGAAATCAATGAAAATCAATTTACTAACTATACTCATCGCTTCCGGTTTGGTATTATCAAGTTGTAATGCCGTTAAAAACACGAACCATACCCAACGGGGTGCAGCTGTTGGGGCGGCGTCCGGAGCGGTAATTGGTGGAGTCTTAGGAAATAACGTTGGAAAAGGCGACAACGCTGCTTTGGGTGCTATCGTCGGTGCCGTAGTCGGTGGAGTAGCCGGAGGGGTAATCGGAAACCGGATGGATAAACAAGCGGAAAAAATCGAAAATACGCTTCCCGGCGCAGAAGTCATCCGAACTGCTGAAGGGATTCAGCTTATCTTAGATGAAGAGTCCGATGTGCGATTCGGTTATGACAGCTCCAATTTAACTTCTGAAGCAATGTCGAATTTGGATCAATTAATCGGTATTTTCCAAGAATATCCCGATACCGACATACTTGTCGTAGGGCACACGGACAGCAAGGGTTCTGAAGCCTATAACCAAGGCCTTTCGGAAAGGAGGGCGGCTTCAGTAGTTTCCTATTTGAAATCTAAAGGAATTCCTACTTCCAGATTATCTTCACTTGGTCAAGGCGAGGCCGCACCCAGAGCAGATAATGGCACTGATGCCGGTCGTGCCCAAAACCGAAGGGTAGAGTTTGCCATTACCGCCAATGATAAAATGGTAGAAGAGGCCAAAACAGAAGCAGGCGAAAATTGATTTAAAATTTGAAATTAATAGTTCAAAGCATCAAGAAAACTTGGTGCTTTTTTAATGGAATAATTCCTCAAAAGCGGCAATGCTTTCTTTCAGTTTTTCAGTTTCTTGTCCATCCGAAATTTTACCATCCTGAAAATTTATTTTGAATTCAGGCAAACTATATGTTCCTGAAACATTGGCGGAAAATCGCTTGTAACTGTCCTCCAAAAACCGGATATTGGTTTTGCCGCCGTTTTTTCCATTGGATGTACTCAATAACAATAGCGGTTTTCCGTCAAAAAACTTCAAATCCTTGCGTGAAAGCCAATCGGTGATATTTTTGAGAAAAGCGGGCGTCGAACCGTTGTGTTCCGGACTTGCAATGATAAATCCATCGTATTCCTGCATCCGTTCGTATAAAGCATTTGTTTCTTTAGGTATTCCGTTTTCCCGCTGTTCATCAATGGAAAGCATAATCGGCTCAAAATCCTGTAAATCAATTTCCTCTATTTCAAACCTATTTTTATCGACCAACTCCAATGCAAAACGCATCAATTGCCGGTTAATCGACTTGGAATGGTTACTACCCGTAAATGCGAGAATTTTTTTCATCCCATAAATGTAAAAATAAAAAAGCACTTCGTCCGAAGTGCTTTGGTGGAGAAGATGGGGCTCGAACCCACGACCTCTTGCATGCCATGCAAGCGCTCTAGCCAACTGAGCTACATCCCCGAATTATTTTGCAAGTTTAGCCATTTTTTCCTTTCCAATCCAAAATTTTGTTCAAAATAATCTCTGAAAGCTTGATTCCGCTTTGGTGTGTCCATCCCGCAATGTGGGGCGTCAAAATCACTTTTTCGGACTGGAGAAGGAATTTAAAATCCTCCGTCAATTCATTCGTGTCTAATTTTTCGAATGAAGATTTTTCATATTCATGCACGTCCAAACAAGCTCCTTTAATTTTGCCGGTCTGTAGTGCTTTAACCAAATCCTTGGTCACTACCGATTTTCCCCTCGCCGTATTGATAAAATAAAAGGGTTTCCGGAATGATTGAATAAAACCTTCGTGAACCATTCCATTCGTTTCCCGAGTTTGTGGGGTGTGCAGACTCACGATGTCCGATTCTGCAAAAAACTCCGATAAACTTACCTGTTGAGCATACTCATCGCCCAGATTTGTTTGGATGTCGTAACAAACCGTTTCCACTTCAAAACCTTTGAGTTTTTGTGCGAAAGCCTTGCCCATATTTCCATAGCCGATTATTCCAACCGTTTTACCCTTTAACTCATCACCCCGGTTTTCTTCACGTTTCCAAATCCCGTTTCTGAATTCATTGTCAGCAATTTTCAATCGGTTCATCAACATCAGCAACATGCCCACTGCGTGCTCTCCTACGGCATCTCGGTTTCCCTCCGGCGCATTGAATAAAGCGATGTTTTTCTCTCTGGCATATTCCACATCAATATTTTCTAAACCGGCTCCGACACGGCCGATAAATTTCAGGTTTTGGGCCTGTTCCAAAAACTCTTTGTCAATCGGAAACCGGCTTCTGATAATTATCCCATCGTATTCTGAAATGGTTTTCATTATTTCTTTACGGCTGGAAAAATAGTCTTCAGCAACCTTAAATCCGGCTTTCGCCAAACCTTCGATTAAAAGTTTGTGGTTGTTGTCCAGCGCGAGTATTTTCATTGAATAATTTGGGGTTTGAATCAGGAAACGCATACAAAATTAGCATTTTCAATTCTTGAAATTGTTTATTTTCCATTTTATTTATCTTTGTGGGATGACCATACAAGAAATTCAAGAAGAAATTATTGATGAATTTTCCTTTTTTGAAGACTGGGAAGAGCGTTATGAACATTTAATAGAATTGGGTAAAAGTTTGAAACCCCTTCCGGAAGATAAAAAATCGGAAGACAAAATCATCAAAGGTTGCCAATCCACAGTGTGGTTAGATGCGAAAATGGAAGGAACTAAAATTGTTTTCGAGGCAGACAGCGACGCCATTTTACCAAAAGGTTTAGCCGCTTTGTTGGTCAGGATGTATAACGACCAAACGCCGGAGGCAATCTTAAATTCCGAAACCAAGTTCATTGAAGAAATCGGTTTGCAGGAGTTTCTTTCCCCAACCCGCGCAAACGGCCTTTTGGCGATGATTAAGCAGTTCAAGTTTTACGCAATCGCCTTTCGGGCAAAAAACAAATCTTAATCATCCATGGAAGGATTTTCTCTGTTTCAGGCTTTTATTTATCTTTTAGCTGCCATTATCTGCGTGCCCATTGCCAAGCGATTGGCGTTAGGCTCGGTATTGGGTTATTTGGTGGCCGGTGTTCTGATTGGACCTTTTGTTTTAGGGCCGTTCTTGGGCCTTAGCTCCGGTGAAGAAACAGAAGACATCATGCACACGGCGGAATTCGGTGTCGTGATGATGCTTTTCTTGGTCGGGTTGGAATTGGATCCGAAAGCATTCTGGAAAATGAGAAAGAAAATAGTAGGCATCGGAAGTATCCAACTAATCGGAACCATTCTGCTTATTTTACCGGTTTGTTTCCACTTTTTGGGATTAAGTTTTGCCACTTCACTGGCTATCGGTTGTGCCGTTGCCATGTCATCTACGGCGATTATCCTGCAAACCCTTTCGGAAAAAGGTTTGACCAAAACCCCAAGCGGTGAGGCCAGTTTTTCTGTGTTGATATTTCAAGACATCATGGTTATTCCCATGTTGGCCATTCTACCTTTGTTGGCGGTCAGTTCTACTATTGTGACCGAACATGCGCATGACACTTTACTGGACGGTGCACCGGGATGGATGAAAACCTTGGCCATTCTATCAGCCATCGGGATTATCATTTTTGTTGGAAACTATATTGTCAATCCATTCTTCAAATACATTGCTCGCTTACAGGTTCGTGAACTTTTTACTTCCTTCGCGCTGATGTTGGTAATCGGTGTGTCTGTATTGATGACTTATGTCGGTCTGAGTCCTGCGTTAGGAGCGTTTATGGCAGGTGTCGTGATGGCCAACAGTGAATACAAACACCAATTGGAAAGCGACATTGAACCCTTCAAAGCATTGTTGTTGGGCTTGTTTTTCATTGCCGTAGGCTCAACCATCAATTTCAATTTAATCATAAATGAACCTCTTACCATCTTGGCGATGTCGTTCGGGATCATGGCAATTAAGGCGGTTGTGTTATTGGTTGCCGGTTATGTCTTCAAATTAAAAATGAACCAAAATATACTTTTTGCTTTACTTTTGTCTCAAATCGGGGAATTTGCATTTGTGATTCTGAACTTAACCAATCAACTGCAATTGATTCCCAAACAATGGCATGATTTGCTGCTCGCAACGACGGCCGTGACCATGACTTTAACACCTATTTTATTGATTGTAAACGAAAAGTGGATTGTCCCTTTGGTGGGGATGAAAAAAGCCAAAAGCGGCGGATTGGAAGACGATCCGGCCTTTGATTTCTCATCCACAACGGATAAAAAAGTAATCATCGCGGGCTATGGCGACTTTGGTAACACCGTAGGCAGAATTGTGAAACACTGTGGTTTCCATGCGACTGTTTTGGATAATGACAGCGAACGTGTTGATTTATTGAGAAAATTAGGGTATGCCGTTTATTTTGGAGACGCCACCAATCTCAACACTTTGAAAGCCGCCAAAGCCGATGAAGCCGATTTGTTGATCGCCGCGATTGATCCGCCCGAAATCAACCAAAAATTAGTCGATTTGGTTAAAAAACACTTTCCCAAATTAAAAGTCCTAATTCGCGCCCGTAACAGGTTTGACGCTTACCATTACTTGAACCATGGTTACGAGAAAGTTTATCGGGAAACATTTTATACCGCTATCCAAGTAGGTGTTGATGCTTTGCAGGAACTGGGTTTGAACCATCAAGACGCGCTGAGGCAAGGCGAGATTTTCAAAATAGCCGATCGGGCTTCACTTAAAAAACTTTCCAAGCACAGCCATAATTTGGAAGAATATATTTCGGTTTCAAGAGAAGAAATTGACAAAGTGCATCAAAAACTCGAGGAAGGGATGGATTTGGAAATGGTCATTTTGGACGAAGAAAAATCAACGGGACATTGATGGAAAAAAAAACTGTTTACAGAATTCTCGCCATGCGTTTCAGTTCCTTGGGCGATGTGGCACTCACGGTTCCATTATTGGCAGAATTCATCCGGCAAAATCCACACGTCCAAATTACTTTTCTTTCCCGTGAAAAATTCAGTCCTTTATTTGAAGATTTACCGCAATTAACGTTTATTTCGGCCGATTTAGAAGGAAAACACAAAGGCGTTCGGGGAATTTATCGATTGTATAAAGAACTGCGAAAAAATGAATTCGATGGAGTAGCTGACTTACACAACGTTTTGCGTACAAAAATCTTACGCTTGTTTTTTGCATTCGGAAAAGTGAAATCTGCCACTTTGGACAAGGGGAGAAATGAAAGAAAAGCTTTGACCAGACTTAAAAATAAAATCCGTAAACCGTTGAAGCCAATGATAGAACGGTATGCGGACGTATTCCGAGATTTGGGATTTGATGTACAACTCAGCCATCGATTGCCAAAAAACATTTCCACCAAAGAAAACGCCATCGGAATTGCGCCCATCGCCATGTATGAAGGCAAAATGTATCCACTGGAAAATACGCGCTCTATCGCTGTAAAAATAGCGGAAAAGGGGATCAAAGTTTATCTGTTCGGAGGAAAATCGGAGGCGGAAGAATTGGAAAAATGGGCGGAAATAAACCCAAATATCGTTTCGGTCGCGGGAAAATTCAGTTTGAAAGAAGAATTAAGCTTAATCAAAAAACTCAAATTAATGGTTTCGATGGATTCGGCCAATATGCACCTTGCTTCGATGGTTGGGACACGGGTCATATCAATCTGGGGGAACACCCATCCTTACATGGGATTTTTGGGTTACGGCCAATCTTATGAAGACGTGATTCAGGATGAAACTTTGACACAACGGCCTACTTCCGTATTTGGGAAAGAACCCAAAAAATTAAAACATCTCGATTATTTCAAAAAAATTCCCCCTGAAATGATTCTTGAAAAAGTCAACGCAGCAATCCATTAAATCGGCAATCCGCTTTCAATCTGTTCGTCGATATTGGCAAAAACACCAAACCCTTTGAGAATCACAATGATACCAAAAATCATGAGGATAAAACCAATCGTCTTTTTCAGGTAAAAAATCCGTCGAACCGTAAAACTTTCCTTGACTTTATGGGCAAGAAAAATTTTGAACAAATCAATGATGAAAAAGGTGGCCAAGACAATTCCCATATACATCAAAACATCTCTCTGATCCGGGTATTGGATGACCACGGTTCCGACTATGAAAAACCAGAAAACGATGACACCGATGTTCAGAATGTTGAGCAGGAAACCGTTCATGAATAATTTGAAATAATTCCGGTTCAAGATACTCAGGTTCCTGAGCTTAAAATTGGGCTTGGAAATATACATGATCAGGCCATAAATGAAAATAAAAAAACCGCCGAAAATGAAAATCGATGGCTCTTCTTTGATTTTCCCGGCGAGGTCTTTGCTTCCATAATAGGCAACCAAAATACATAGCACATCGGCGGTAATTACACCCAAATCCAACGTGATTGCTGCTTTCCACCCTCTGGACACACTGGTTTCCAGTAACATGAAAAATACAGGCCCAATCAATACCAGACTGAGAATAATTCCTACGATTATTGCGTTTCCAAAAAACTCCATTGGGAAGGCAAGTTAAGTATAAATTATTTTTAAAGGCCTATTCCATTTTAAGAACTATAAATACCTATTTTTGGAGCTATAATGACTTTTATGAAAAATCAAATTTTTATCCTTCTGTCAATAATAGGATTTAGTGTCTTTGCACAGGAACTGGAATTAGAATTTTCAGCTCAGACAATAAAAAAATTGGGAGAAGAGGAAAAAGCAGAAATTTTGAAGAACGACCCTGTTTACGGTAAAGATCAAATCAGTATGAATGAAATGCCGGAGCCGGCAACGTACAAGATGATTATTTCCAACAAAGAATCTTCCTTTACATACATCGAAAAGATAAGCAACAATCAGGATCCGAACATGCCTGTAATACGTTATGCCCCTGCAGGTTTTGGCACTACTTATCATAGTCTGACCGATTCGGTTCAGATTAAAGATTTCAATGTTTACGATAAGAAATATCATTCGTTCGACCCCCTTTATATCTTCGATTGGGAAATTTCAAGGGAAACTAAAATCGTTTCGGGCTATGAAACAAGAAAGGCTACCACTACTGACAAAGCAGGAAATTCCGTTACAGCTTGGTATGCTCCCAAATTTTCCTTATCACATGGACCAGCGGAATTCTGGGGATTGCCGGGAATCATTTTGGAGGTAGAAATAAAATCAAAGGAATTTCCGATGACAAATCTTTATGTTGTTAATTCAATTAAAACAAGTGAAGAACCTTTGAAAGTCATAAAACCGAACAAGGGAACTCAAATCAAAGAAGAAGAAATCGACAGAATTTTCCAAGAGGCTAACGACCGTAGAAATCAGATGTTCAACGATACAAGCGGAGTAGATAAAGATTAATTTTTAACCCAACAATTCAAAATCCAATTGCTTATTTCTTAAATCGGCTTTAGCAACTTTAATCAGTACTTTATCGCCCAATTGGTAAGTAATACCGGATTTTCTACCCACAATCGCATAATTTTTCTGGTCGAAATAAAACGAATCTTCTTCCATATTCCTCAAGCGGATCATACCTTCACACCGGGTTTCCGGAATTTCTACGAAAATCCCATATTCCTGAACACCCGTAATAAACCCATAAAATTCTTCTCCTACAAACTGTTGCATGTACTTCACCTGCATGAATTTAATGGAATCTCTTTCTGCTTCTGTCGCTAATTTTTCACGAGCGGAACTGTGGATACATTTGTCTTCATAGGGTGCTGCTGCAGGGGATTTCCCGCCTTCTAAATAATGTTGGAGGAGACGGTGCGCCATCATATCAGGATAACGGCGAATCGGTGAGGTAAAATGCGAATAATACCTGAATGCCAAGCCGTAATGCCCGACTTCATTATCGGTGGAATAAATGGCTTTGCTCATCGTCCTCACTGCCAAGGTTTCGATTAGGTTTTCTTCCGGTTTTCCCTTCACATCCTGCAACAATTGGTTCATGGATTTGGTAATGGTTTTGCTGTTTCTCAAATCCAAGGTATAGCCGAACTGTTTGATGAAAAGCCTCAAATCCTGTAGTTTATCCATATCGGGATCGTCATGTACACGGTACACAAAAGTATTTCCGTTGGGTTTGCCTTCTTGATTGGTAGAAACGAATTCAGAGACTTTTCGGTTGCACAAAAGCATAAATTCTTCAATCAAATGATTGGCATCTTTGCTGATTTTGAAATAGGTTCCAACCGGATTATCATTTTCGTCCAATTCAAATTTAACTTCGATTTTATCGAAAGCAATCGCGCCGTCATCCATTCTCTTTTTACGAAGGATTTTAGCAAGTTTGTCCATGGTAAGGATTTCATCTTTAAAATCACCATCGGCTCCTTCGATGATTTCCTGGGCTTCTTCATAAGTAAACCTGCGGTTGGAATGGGTTACGGTACGACCATACCATTCGTTGATAACTTTGGCATTGTCATTCATTTCGAAAACCGCCGAAAAAGTATATTTATCTTCATTGGGCCGAAGTGAACAGGCTACATTGCTCAAATTTTCCGGAAGCATAGGAACCACACGGTCTACCAAATAAACAGAAGTCGCTCGATTGTAAGCTTCCTGTTCCAACAAAGTCCCGGGCCGGACATAATGTGTAACATCCGCAATATGTACGCCTATTTCCCAATTCCCGCTTTCGAGTTTTTGAATAGACAAGGCGTCATCAAAATCCTTGGCGTCTTTGGGGTCAATGGTTAAAGTAGGTACGGAACGCATGTCTCTTCTTTTGGCGATTTCAGCTTCATGAATTTCCACATCAAGTTCAAGTGCTTCCTTTTCCACTTCCTCCGGAAATTTAGAAGGAAGGTTGTAATCCAATAAAATAGCGTGCATTTCGGTGCTGGTTTCGTCCGGCCTTCCCAAAATTTCCACGATTTCCCCAAAAGGGTTATCCGCATCCTCAGGCCATCCCTTGAGTTCCACTACCACTTTATCTCCCGGTTCAGCTTTGAAGAATTTTTCTTTGGGTATATAAAAATCAACATGTAAAGAACGGTTGTCAATGACTACAAAACCGAACTTCCCGTTGGATTGGGGTTCAAAAATCCCCGTGTAAAGTGTTTTGAACCTTCTGACTACTTCTACAATTTCACCTTCAGGTTTTTGGGATTTTCCTTTTTTATTTGGGTAAAGGTATAAACGGACAACATCGCCCTGGAGGGCATTTTTCTTTTTATTCTTGGGAATGAAAATATCTTGGTCATAGCCTTCCACAGTCACATAAGCAGAGCCGTTTTGGGTGATATCAATCGTTCCGATTAAGTAATCACGCTCGGCATTGATTGTGAATTTTCCACGATCCGATTCCTTGATTTTTTTATCGGCCAAAAGTGCCTGCAAATCTTTGATTAAAATTTCCTTGTCTATCCGGTTGTTTAAATTCAAAGAAGCAGCAATCTGTTTATAATTCTGCGGCTTGTTTGGATTTTTAAATAATATTTCAATAATTTGTTTGGTAAACTTTCCTGAAGTTGACTTTTTATCTTTGGATTTAAATTTTTTTCTTGGCATTTATAAAGTGTAAATTCCGATAGTCATCGGATATGTTATACAAAAGTACACGTATAATTTAAATAATGATTCGAACACACTCATCAGCAGGGGATTTTTCCAACTCTTTGCGCATGCCTTCCTCCCTCAAATTCTGTACTTAAAAAAATTTCAATCATTTGCAGCGCATATTCATAAGCAACAAAACGCGCGGGTAAAGAAATGACATTTGAGTTATTGTGTTGTCGAGTCAGTTTTGCAACATCGGTATTCCAACAAAGTGCCGAACGGACTCCTGGGTGTTTATTGGCGGTAATGTTCACACCTTGGCCGCTACCACAAAGTAAAATTCCAAAATCGGCATTGCCCATTTCCACCGCTTCTGCCGTGGGATGGGCAAAATCCGGAAAATCAACGGAATCTGTTGAAAAGGTTCCAAAGTCTTGGACTTCATAACCTTTTGCGTTTAAAAACTCCACTATTTTCTGTTTGTAGTCAAATCCTGCATGATCCGAACCAATGGCTATTTTCATATTTTTTTTTATTAACACCTAATTTAGGCTAAAAATGTTAACCAATTCTAAATCAATGTTACAGTAATGTAAAGAATATGTTAATAAATACCGATATGTTTTTATTACTTTCAGAGGAATTCATTTGGTTATTCATTTCGGCTTTTTGCTTATAAAAATTTTTATTCAAAGCAAGGATAACTTATCATTTTGGCACGCAAATTATGCACGTGTTTATTGATAAAATTAAAAACAATACTTATCAGTAAATCCTATCATTAACAATCCACCCTAAAATGTTGAAAACGTCCTAACACTTTCATTACAAAAACAAAATTAAACATTAATTTTTGTTAATAGAGACCCGATAAAATAATTCCCTTTTTAGTTATCCACAAATTAACAATGCTACATATACATTCAATTTTGCTTTTTTAAATTTTAAAAAAATTATAATGTTATATATTGAAATGTGGACAAGAAAACTCGTCGGGGAAAATATATTCTCCTATTTTTGCTTTCAACAAAATTAATTCCAATTTCAAAAAAATTCAGATGAAAACGATTGACGATTTTAATTTCCGAGACAAAAAGGCATTGATTAGAGTAGATTTCAATGTTCCGCAGGATGAAAATTTGAATGTTACAGACGATACGCGGATTCAAGCTGCAAAGCCCACGATTGATAAAATTTTAAAAGACGGTGGCTCCGCTATTTTGATGACGCATTTGGGACGGCCCAAGAGCGGGGCGGAAGATAAATTTTCACTGAAGCACATTGCATCCCAAGTTTCAAAAATTTTGGGTGTAGATGTGATCATGTCTGAAGATGCGATTGGGGATGATGCCCAACAAAAAGCGAAAGAATTGAAACCCGGCGAAGTATTAATTTTGGAAAATGTACGTTTTCATCCGGAAGAGGAAAAGGGCGACAAAGATTTTGCCAGAAAATTAGCGGATTTGGGTGATATTTATGTGAATGACGCATTTGGAACGGCACATCGTGCACATGCTTCCACAGCAGTTATCGCTGAATTTTTCCCGAATGCCAAATGTTTTGGTTATCTAATGAAACAGGAATTGGAAGCCATCAACAAAGTATTGAAAACCGGCGACGGGCCTGTAACTGCGATTTTGGGTGGCGCCAAAGTTTCTTCCAAAATTACCATTATAGATAATATTTTACCCGCCATTGACAATCTAATCATCGGAGGAGGAATGACTTATACTTTTATCAAAGCACAAGGAGGCAAAATCGGAAAATCTTTGGTAGAAGAAGATAAGCTGGATTTGGCTTTGGATATTTTAAAGGCTTGTGATGACCACGATGTGAATATTTACCTGCCATTTGACAATGTAATTGCCGATGATTTCAACAATGATGCCCAAATCAAAACGGTAAATGTTTATGAAATTCCGGACAATTGGATGGGAATGGACGTTGGCCCGGAAACCAATCAATTGTTTGCAGATGTCATTAAAAATTCAAAAACCATTCTGTGGAACGGGCCTTTGGGTGTTTTTGAAATGGAAAACTTTGCCAAAGGAACCATTGCATTGGGTGATGCCATAGCGGAAGCGACCAAGAAAGGAGCTTTTTCCTTGGTAGGCGGAGGCGATTCGGTGGCTTTTGTAAAACAATACAAATACGATGACAAAGTCAGCTACGTTTCCACCGGCGGAGGTGCCATGCTCGAAAGCTTGGAAGGTAAAGAGTTACCGGGGGTAGCGGCAGTTATGAAGGATTAAGTCGAAATTAATACAAATGTTTAAAAATCAGCGCTGTACTTTCACTAATTAATTAGCAGTTGAAACGAATTGATGGACTAATTCCAGAATTTCCCTTTGGCTTTTTTCCAAATCCGCATTGATTAAAATTTTATCGAATTCCGGAGCCAGAGCCAACTCTTTTTCGGCTTTCTCAATCCGCATTTGAAGTTTTTCTTCGCTTTCGGTGTTTCGGTTCCGCAGCCGGTTTTCCAATTCCTGGACTGATGGTGGCATGATGAAAACAGAAAGAGAATTTTTAGGGTACATTTTTTTCAAATTGATTCCGCCTACCACATCAATATCAAAAATTACCGATTTTCCTTTGGCCCAGATTCTTTCAATTTCCGATTTCAAAGTTCCGTAGAAACTACCTTCGTAAACTTCTTCAAATTCAGCAAATTCTTGGTTATTAATTTTTTGTAAAAATTCATCGGTAGAAAGAAAATAATAGTCTTTGCCATGGATTTCGTCGGGACGTGGATTTCTTGTCGCACAGGAAACTGAAAACTCGAGATTTGGATTCTTTTCGAGCAAATGCTTGACCAAAGTGGTCTTTCCTGCACCGGATGGCGCCGAAACGATGACGAGTTTACCTGAATTCATAAAATATTCAAAACCTGTTCTTTGACTTTTTCGAGTTCGTCTTTCATCTGCACCACGATTTTTTGCATGCCGGAATGGTTGGATTTTGAACCTAATGTATTGATTTCCCGTCCGATTTCCTGACAGATAAAACCCAATTTCTTTCCTTCCGATTCTTCGCTTTCCAAGTTTTCCAAAAAATAATCACAGTGGTTTTTCAACCGGACTTTTTCTTCTGTAATGTCCAGTTTTTCAAGGTAATAAATCAATTCCTGTTCAAAACGGTTGGCATCATAATCACCACTCAATTCTTCCAGATTTTTGGTAAAACGGTCTTTTAAAGTCTGAATTCTCTCTTTTTCAAAAGGTTCCACTTGGTTGAGAAGCTGTAGTATGGATTGGATTCGCTGAATGAATTCTTGCTCCAACATTTTTCCTTCATCTCGACGGAATTGGTTTAGGTTTTCAATGGCTTTCAAAATCAATTCCAAGGCCTGATTCCATTCCGTTTCATCAATTTCCTTTGACGAAAAAACCATTACATCAGGCAAACGCATGACGATGGCCAAAAGTTCCGCATCGGTAGCACCAGGAACGACTTGTTTGAATTCTTCTATGTAGGATTTGATGATTTCGGGATTAATTTGCTGGGCTTTATTAACCGCATTGGCTTCTAATGTGATTGAAAAATCAATTTTTCCACGTTGTAATTTTTCGGACAATAACTTTCTGATTTCCAATTCTTTTTCTTTGTATAAAAAAGGCAACCGAGTATTGAGGTCTAAACCCTTGCTGTTCAGCGAACGGATTTCTACGGTTGTTTTTTTTTCGGAATATTCGGCTACGGCTTTCCCGTATCCCGTCATCGATTGAATCATAAATATTTATTGATTTAGGTCAAAAATACTAATATTTGAGAAATATGAAGATTTATATTTCTTTCAATAATGTCCTTTGCAGGATAACAAGTGTATTTTTTGGTCAATTATTTCATAAACCAACCGATGTTCTTTGTTGATTCTTCTACTCCAAGAACCGGAAAGTTCGTGTTTTAACGGTTCCGGTTTTCCAATTCCTTCAAAAGGAGATTCGGAAATTGATTTTAAAAGTTGTGTAATTTTCTTTTGGATGGCCTGGTTTCCTGATTTTTTCCAGAATGTAATATCTTCTAAAAATTGTGGCTCATAAATCAGTTCCATAAATCATCTAAATCGATTTTTTTGCCTTTGTTTTTGGAAATTCCTTTTCGGGCGGCTGTAATTTTTTCTACAAATTCAGGATTATATGGGCTTTTTTCGCTTATGGAAATTCCTTTTCCTTTTTCTGAAAGAATTTTGGCAAGCTCTAAAAGCATTTTTCCTTCTTTTGTTTCTTTATTTATAGTAATGACAGTCATAGTTTTACAAATATAAGGAAAATAATTTGCCTAAATATAGCCGAATTTATCAACGTATTTGTTTAAATCTTGTTCGGTTTTGGAAAGTTTTTCCAGTAAAGCGATTTTGTCTTCGTATGATGTGGGCATTATTTCTTGTGTTGGCAGAAGAGGTAATGGTAGAAAGTTCATTATTCATTCTTATATGGTTTTTAATTTTTATACGTTTTTCAATTGTTTATATTAAGCGTAACGAAGAACCTCTACTCATTTATATTTTTGGAGATGACTATCTATTATTCCAAAAAAGTACCTCGTTGGTTTCCAAAGAGTTTCAAAAAGATAATTAGCAAATAATTATAATAAAACGAAAGTCAACTATCAAATTATTATAATTTTATGATATTCTGGTTTCGTTTTTCCAAACTTTATTGGGTTTTAACTGTCCCTGATAATAAATAATGTCCCTGAAATCATTTGTCGGAAAAGAAACAAAATCGGCCAATTTTCCGGCTTCCAAAGTTCCCCTGTCGGTAAAATTCAACGCTTTGGCAGCGCGAAATGTAATTCCCGAAAGAACTTCCGCCATCGATAACTTTTCAAAAGTCGCCAGAATGGAAGCTTGGGTAAGTAAATCTCCCATGGGCGCAGAACCCGGATTCCAGTCAGAAGCGATGGACAAACAAGCTCCTGCATCTAGTAATTTCCGGGCAGGTGTATAGCGCATGCCCAAACCGATGGAAGCGCCGGGCAAAGCCGTTGCAACGACATCACTATTAGCTAAAGCCTTGATTTCATTTTCACCTGAAAACTCCAGATGATCGGCACTCAGTGCGTTAAATTCCACCGCAAGTAAACTTCCACCGGGTGTAAATTGATCCGCATGAATGGTCATTTCAAATCCGTTTTCTTTGGCTTTTTGTAAATATTGGCGGCTGTCTTCCACCGAAAAAGCAGACTGCTCCGTAAAAATATCGATTCGGTTTGTAAGTTTTTCAGATTTCAGGATAGGAAAAATTTCATTTACCAATAGATTTAAGTATTCCGAATTAGAACCTTCAAAGTCGCGCGGTTTCATGTGTGCGCCCAAAAAAGTCGAGATGATGTCGGCCTGAGATTGGTTTTTGACCTGATGGATGGCTTCGAGCATTTTGATTTCGTCTTCCACCGAAAGGCCGTAGCCACTTTTGATTTCGATGGTGGTAATCCCGTTTGCCAATAAATGATTGGCTTTTTTCAGTGTAGAATGAACCAAATTTTCCTTGGATTCTTTGCGCGTATTGGTCACCGTGCTCCAAATTCCCCCGCCGCTTTCCGCAATTTCCAGATAGGTTTTTCCGTTGAGTCGCATTGCAAAATCCTTAGAGCGGTTTCCGCCGAAACAAATATGGGTGTGGCTGTCCACAAATCCGGGCAACAAAACATTTTTCCCGATTATTTCTTGGATTTCCACTTTTGGATGTAGGTTCCTCAGCAAATCGAAATTACCGACTTTCAGAATGGTTCCGTTTTCAATCAGGATTCCGCCATCTTCAATGATTTCCAATTGTTCGTCTTTCACGGCACCTTTTAAAGGAATTCCGCTCAGGGTCAGGATTTGGGAAAAAGGGCCGATTAATTTCATTAAAATGATTTATAGGCCAAAGTTAAGCTTTTGCCAACAAAAAAGCCCCGTTTCCGGAGCTTTCATTAATTATTCAATAGGGGGTAATTATTGATTTTTATCGGCTGTAATGTCCACTTGAAGCATCACCTCGTCTTTGATCAGCGAATCCCCACCGGTGCTTTGGTAAACGATTCCAAAATCTTGACGATTGATTTTAAATTCCTCTGACTTAATGGTTACTTTATCGCCTTCTTCCTTTACATTGGCTTTAAAAGTAATGTTTTTAGGAATCCCTCTGAAATCCAAGTTACCTGAGATTTCAGTATTGTAATCACCTGAATCCAGTGTTTTCACATTTGTAATTTCAAATTTTGCTTCCGGGAATTTTTCTACGTCCAAGAAATCAGATGACTTTAAATGTCCGTCCAGTTTGCCTTTGTTTTCAGCATCCTCATTCAAATCTACACTTTCGAAAGTCGTTTGGTCAGTGACAAAACTTCCGGATTCCAAAACACCGTCTTTTACAGTTACGATTCCGGATTTGAACTTCACACTTCCATAATGCCCGCTTTCGGGTTTGGAAGTGTCTTGAAAGATTTTTCCGCCTTTCCAATTGGTTGCACTTACGGCTGTGTTGACAGCGTATTCGGTGGCAGTTTCAGAAGCAGTTGCGCTTTCTTGGGCATCGGTTGCAGTTACAGTATCTTTGCTTCCGCAAGAAGCTAAGAAAACCATTCCCATCAAAGATAAACTTAAAAGTACTTTTTTCATTTGTTAAAAATTTTAGGCAAACATATAGCAAATACCTTGCCTGAAAATTGATGTATGGTAAGGAATCCGCGCAGTGCCTAAAATCTTTTGAACTAACTTTGTATCTAGGAAAAATGAAATGTTAGAAGCCAAGAATCTCCTTTTTTATTTCGATAATAACCGGCCGGTTTTAGAAAATATTTCTTTCCAAGTCCAAGCCGGAGAAATTTTATCTGTTTTGGGAGAAAGCGGCAGCGGAAAATCGACTTTGTTAAAATTAATTTACGGCTTGGAAGACGCATCTTCGGGTGAAATTATTTACCAAAACACCTCAGTTACCGGCCCTAAATTCAATTTGGTTCCGGGACACCCGGAAATGAAATTTGTTCCCCAAGAATTTGATTTGTTGGACTCAGTAACAGTAGGTGAAAATGTGGGACAGTTCCTGAGCAATTTTGACTTAGCATTGAAATCCACCAATATTCAAAGGGCATTAAAAGTGGTCAAAATGGAAAAATTTGTTTCCGAATTTCCTTTCAAGCTCAGCGGAGGCGAGCGGCAAAGGGTTGCGATTGCCAGGGCAATCGCTTCACAACCCAAACTCCTTTTGCTGGATGAGCCTTACAGTCATTTAGACCAACCGTTGAAATCTGTAATCAGAAAAAGAATTTGGAACTGGGCAAAGGAAACCCATTGTACGGTAGTATTCACGACCCATGATGTAAATGATGCTTTCGGGTTTTCCGATCAAATAATGGTGATCAAAGACGGTAAAATAATCCAAAAAGCGTCTCCTGAAAAATTAAAAAGTCTTCCGGCGAATGAATACGTTGTGGGGTTGTTGGGTGAATACAATTTGTTGGATTCGGCTCAAATGAAAAGTATTTTTGGAATTGAAATCCCTTTCGGTAAAAAAGCGGTCATTTATCCTGAAGAACTCATGGAAACCTCTAATAGCATAATTTTTCAAATTACCGGTTGCCGTTTTGCCGGGCGCGACTATTTGGTAGAAGCCGAAAGAAACGGAACAAAATTTCAATTTTATTCCTCTGCCAAATGCGAAAAAGAAATCAGTTTAAAGTTGGTGAACTACCGATTGATTTGAGTTTCACATTTTCAGGTAAAATGCTTGGGTTAAACGGATATATTCCTCGGTATAAACATTCCGTTCTATTTCTATAACCAGTTCATCTGCAAAACAATCAGTTAGATTTTGAGACAATGAAATCAAACTCCTTTTGACCGGTGTGTTTTTCATCCCCTTTACACGGGTGATTTTGTCAGGAAAGAGAAAGTGGGTCTTAGCTAAATCCAAAAAAGTTGATTCGGACGCAAAAGGAATGATAAAGGCGGCTTTTCCCAAGGGCGTAAGCAAGGATTTTGTGTGGAATAAAAGTTCGTCAAAAGACAAATCGGATTGTTGCCTTGCCCGGTTTCTTGCGGTATTTTCTTGGTGAGAAGGTTCAAAAAAAGGTGGATTGCTCACAATCAGGTCAAATAAATCCGTAGTTTTAAATTCTTGAACCGGCGAATGTATCAACCGGCAACGATCCATGAAAATGCTCTCGGAAACATTCTGTAGTGCTTCCTGGAATGCATCTTTATTGATTTCGAGCCCGGTCAATTTCGAATCCGGGAACCGCTGTGCCAACATCAGCATAATTAAACCGGTTCCCGTGCCGATGTCGAGTATATTTTTGGGATTTGGGGAGTCTGCCCAAGCACCTAAAAGTACGCCGTCTGTGCCTACTTTCATTGCAGATTTTTCGTGCCGGATTGTAAATTTCTTAAACCTGAATAAAGGATGGCTCATTTAAGTATGGAAGTTTGATGGTAAATTCGGTTCCCCTGCCAACTTCACTTGTGTAGCGGATTTCACCATTGTAATCCTCAATGATTTTTTTGACCATTGCCAATCCGAGCCCCATCCCGCCGGTTGTGGTAGTAAATTTAGGTTCAAAAATCTTATCGCCCAAATGAGGCGGAATTCCCACGCCATTATCGGAAATCCGGATGACAACCCAATCTTTGACTTTATGGAGGTTCACAATTACTTCGGGTGATTTTCCTTGTGGTATGGCTTGGATGGCATTTTTGACGAGGTTGGTGATAATCCGAATCAGGTAGATTTTGTCGAAATTTAACTTCAATTCTTTTACGGAGGATTTGAAATAAACCGAATTTTCCGGAAAGATTTCCAGTGCTGCCTGAATGGTTTCTGCCACGTCAATTTCCTCATCTTTTCTAATCGGCATACGTGCAAAGTCCGAAAAAGCTTCTGCGATGGCGGACATGGTATCGATTTGCGTAACCAAAGTTTCAGAAAGGTATTTTAATTTTTCTTCAGATTCCGGATCATTCGGGTCGTATTTACGAACGTAATTCTGGATCATCATCCGCATCGGTGTCAGCGGATTTTTGATTTCGTGTGCGACTTGTTTGGCCATTTCCCGCCAAGCTTCTTCGCGTTCGGTCAATGCCAACATATTGGATTGTTGGTTTAATTTTTCAAGCATTTCATTGTAAGCATCTACCAAGGTTTTGATTTCGTCACGGTCTTTGTAAATGATTGGTTTATTGTGGATTACCACATCTGTTTGTTTGATTTTACTGGAAATAATCTGAATTTTCCTTGTGATTTGGTTTGCCATCCACCAAGATAAAAAACCGTCCACCACCAAAACAATCAGCATGATTCCGCCAAACCGCCTGAGAAGCGAGCGCATGTCTTCTTCAAAAAGATGGTCGGATCGATAGGGGAGGTTGATGATGGCAACAGGTTCGTTTTTGAAATTGGTAATGTATCGGAAAGTAGTTAGAAATGTCTGGTTCTTATTGAGTGTGATTGGGATTTCCAAATATTCCAAGTTTCGGGAAAGGCTGTCTAAAACCTTTTGGGGAAGGACTTTCGACGAAACGTGACCCGGTTCGGTAGTAAGCATCAAGTTGCCGCGGGTGTCGAACACATTGATGTCGGTTTTGTGGATGTCAGAAATCCCGTAGAGGACATTCTCCAAGACATCATAAATATTTTCAACGGTCGCCAAATCAGGGTAACGGTCTAATTCGTAATCGATTGCGGCAATTACTTCCCGTTCTTTTCTCTTCAGGTTTTCTTCGGTGTATTTTCTGTTTTGGTCGCGAAAACTGTAAATGGTTATAATCAATACGGAAATCGATGTAAAAAGAATGACCAAAAACATCGCAACAAATATCCTATGTGCTAATTTTAAATTCCGAAACATTTGTTATTTGTTCATCAGCCGCTGAATGTACTTTCCGATTATATCAAATTCTAAATTTACTTTTTCTCCTGGTTTTAAAAAATTTAAATTGGTGTGTTCCCAAGTATAGGGAATGATGGCAACTGAAAATGCCCCGAACGAAGAATCCACCACGGTCAGGCTTACTCCATTTAAGCAGATGGAGCCCTTTGGAACCGTCACATTCCCGGATTCCGATTCGTCATATTGAATTTTGATGATGTAACTTCCATTTGAATTTTCAATGGATTGGACTATCCCGGTTTGATCCACATGGCCTTGGACGATGTGACCGTCTAAACGCTCATTCAGCCGCATACACCTTTCCAGATTCACTTTGGAACCGATTTTCCAATCACCCAAATTCGTTTTGGCAAGGGTTTCGTCTATTGCGGTAACTTTATATTGATTGTCTGAAATTTCCACCACAGTCAAGCAGACACCGTCATGGGCCAAGCTTTGATCGACTTTAAGTTCATGTGTAAATTCACAATCCAACCAGAAATGCTTGTTGGATTGTTCCGTTTCAATTCGTATCAGTTGGCCTGTATTTTCAATGATTCCGGTAAACATATCAGGGATGATTGACGATGACTTTGTGCGTTTCACTCCCATTTTCCCCGATTAAATTCAACAGGTAAACACCATTGGGAATGGTGGAAAGATCGAGGTCGGTATTTTTGCCTGAAAAGCCGCCGGTCAACAATACTTCTCCTGAAAAGTTCACCAACTTGAAATGCAATAAACTGTTTTCGCTTTGGCGTATGTTCAAAAATTTAGTGACCGGATTGGGGTAAATGTCTGTTTTGATTGAACCCAAATCATCTACTGCCATATTTTCATAGGCTTTGGCGAAGAAACACATGGCACCCAAGGTTCCTTTTGCGACTTCAAAAACAAAATCCGGATCCATGTTGTCCATCGTATCATACTGCGAATGCGTATAGGGTGATTCATTGGATTCATACAAACCCGTAATGACATACCCGGCTTCCTGAAAGGGGACGTAATCCGAGCCGTATGCAAAACTGATTTGCGTATCTAAACCCGAATAAAATTCCATGAGAACGCTTAATTGGTTGGTAACGATGGCGGATTGGTTGTTGTTGGAATTCGGCCAGCTTTCGTCGCGTTCGCAAGTGATTTGATCATTCACTTCACCCCCGACTCCGCCCACTTGGTCGATGTTCAAAACGAGTTTGATGTCCAATCCTTGGGGAATGGCGATGTCCTCCACATAGTGTTCACTGCCGATTAGACCCAATTCTTCTCCCGTAAAATGAATAAATTTAATGGAATATTCCGTTGGAATATTTTGGAGAACCCTTGCCGCTTCCAAGATGACCGCGGTTCCGCTTCCATTGTCATTGGCTCCTACCCCGTTGATGGTGTCATAATGTCCATCTAAAATGATATAAGTATCAGGATAAACGGTTCCCGTTTTGGTCACAATCAGGTTGTATCCGATTTCACCAAAGACATTCACAGCTTGTTGGTCAATTTGGGTATATCCCCATGACTGGTATTTGGAAACCAGCCATTGCAAAGCATTAGCTTGCGCCGCCGTGCCAGTTTCCTTGATGCCAAACCCTACAAAGTCCGTGAGGTTATTCAAAATATTTTGGGAAGAGACCTGATTGGCCAAATTCTGGTGAAACGGATTCAGTTCCTGGGCTTTAACAAGCATGGGGAAACTAAATACCAAGACCAGTTGCAGGATTTGTTTCAGGTTCATTTATAAGTGAAATTTTAATAAAACTACGATTAAATAAAATTATTCAAAAAAGCCCTCTAATTCCATCATTAAAGGGCAAATTTATTCCGGAGGAACACTTAGACAAATTCCGCGTAAGCTTCTTTCAGGTTTTCGGCGATGGCTTGGGCACTATGCCCCTCAATATGGTGTCTTTCCAACATATGGACCAATTCGCCGTCTTTAAAGAGAGCGACTGCAGGTGAACTTGGCGGAAACGGTGCCATGTATTCACGTGCTTTTTGGGTGGCATCAATATCAAACCCCGCAAAAACAGTCGTTAAATTTTCCGGAACTTTTTCTCCGGTAAGCGACAAAAGAACGCCCGGGCGGGCAGCACCCGCGGCACAACCGCAAACGCTGTTTACCATAACCAAAGTGGTGCCGGATTTTTTAAGGGCTCCATCTACCAATTCCGGTGTCGTCAAATCTTCGAAACCGTTCATCGTCAATTGCTCTTTCATCGGTATTACAATATCTTCTGGATACATTTTTATTTGAATTTAAATTAATTATCGCAAAATTACGTCATTCTTTCTGATTTCATAGAATGAATTACCTTTGATTTAATTATGTTGCCATAAGCGGAATTGATGAAATATACACTGGGTAAGGATAAAAAGCTGAAAAGCCGGAAAGCAATTGAAAATATTTTTGCAAAAGGCAAAAGCACCTATCAGTTTCCTGTCCGAGCGGTTTATATTCAGAACCTTAATGGAGTTAAGGAAATTCGGGTCGGGGTGAGTGTTCCTAAAAAGAAATTCAAAAGAGCTGTTGACCGGAATTTAATCAAACGCAGGATGAGAGAGGCTTTCAGGTTAAACCAACACTTGCTGGAATACCGAGGGAGATTCCACATCATGTTCATTTATGGCGGAAGCGAAATGCTTTCCTATCCCGAAATAGAAAATGCCGTCAAGGCTTTGCTCGCTTTTCTAAATTCGACTTCAGGCGTTCATAACGGAGAAAAATAATACACAAAATCAATCCGCAAATCCCGGCTGCCAAACCAATTACATAGGGTCTGTTCTGGGTACCCAGAAAGGATTCATCTAAATCTAAGTAATATACATTGTATCCAAATGAAAAGAGGATAACAAAAAGCACGATGTATAAGAAGACTTTCATTTTTTAAAAATTTTGAACAAATAAATAACCGATGTTGGATGAGAATAGTTTGATGGCAATCGAAAGTAAGATGATTCCGAAAACTTTTTTCAAAACCGACATAGTGCCTGGGCCTAATAATTTCTCCAGACGCCCGGCATTTTTCAACACCAAGTAAACGATTACCATATTTAGGATAATCGCGATGATGATATTGACATCGCCGAATTCAGACCGCAGCGAAAGCACGGTGGTCAGCGAGCCTGCGCCGGCAATTAATGGAAATGCGATGGGTACGATGGATGCGGATTCCGGGGCAATATCCCGGTGGATTTGAATCCCCAAAATCAATTCCAAAGCGATAACAAAAAGCACAAAAGCACCGGCTACGGCAAAGGATTGAACGTCAATTCCGATGAATGACAAAATCTGGGTTCCGAAAAACAAAAACGAAATGAGGATAATCCCGGCGGCGATAGTGGCTTTTTCAGATTCGATGTAGCCAACTCGGCTACGGATGTTTACCAAAATGGGCAAACCGCCCAAAATATCGATTACCGCAAACAATACCGCAAAACAAGTCCCGATTTCTTTGATGGAAAATTTCACAAAAAATTCTGCCATAAGATCAATTTGTTTCGCAAATGTACAACCAACTATTTAACAGAAAAAAATTGAAGCACCAATGTTTCGGTTTCTTTTCTTTTTTCCTCCAAACCGCTTTCGGAAATCAGATTGGCATATTTTGCCTGCTTGCTTTCCAACAATAAGCCTTTCCATCTTTCAGCCGCTTCTTCGGAATAAATTTGCGACAATTTTTCGGAAACAGAATTTTCCGTAAATTCAGCCAAAGGAATATCGGTCAAACGCATTCCCATTTCTGTCAGGATTTCTTCCTGCAAGGAATAAAATTCGGTAGAATTTCCGGATTTTGAGTAGGATTTCAGTTGTTTTAGTTTGAATTTAATTTCGGTTTTAAATTCCAACCATAATTTTTTATCAGACAAGTTTTCCGTTGAACGCTTTCGGTTCCTTTTTACCACGAAATAAACAATCGGCAAGCCTATCAGGCTAAGCAAAAGCCACATCCAATTCCGGTTTCCGGACACGGAAGTCACGACTTTATCTTTTACTTCGGTAAACTTCTCGGGCACAAATAGTTTGGAGATTCCGGTAGAATCTTTTCGTTGGTGGTCGGTAATCATTTCCAATCGGGCCAAGCTATCTTCTTGGGGAGTCGTCTTGGGTGGCGGTTCCGGGCCGTCCACATTCAATGTCAAAGGATTGCTAGCCAGCGTAACATAGCGTTCTTCTTTCGGGTCAAAAAAACTAAATTTAATTGGCCCGATTGCATAATTTCCTCCGTATTGCGGAACCAAAACACTTGTTTCGGCCACTTTTCCACGCATACCGACCGGACGGGCATCAAATACATCACGGCGTTTTGGGGGATAGGTTTCAATGGTTTCGGAAATTTCAATTTTAGGCGGTTTCAACGTATTCAGATTGCCCGAACCGATGATTTCCACTTCTAAATTGACCGCTTCATTGGCCTTGACCTTTTCCTTTGAAAGCGAAGCAATCATTTTATAATTGCCTACGGCTCCGGTGAAACTCTGCGGTTTATTGTTCGGTAGTTCCCTCACGCGAAGCGACAAAGGTTCGGATGAAAGCTGGACAGCTTCTGAACCGTAATAGCCTGAAATAATCACTTCGATGGCGAAGGGGTCGATAACCAATTCACCCGATTTTTGGGGAAATAATATATAGCGCGCCAATTCTTGGGACACATAGGTCTGGCCGTTTACGATTTCTTGGCGCATGTAATCGTCGGTTCTTTCACTTACGAATTTTGTGATGAGGTTGGCAAAATCGGGTTCGCTGTAATTCCTGACCCGGTTCAAAATCGAATAATCGCGTGCGTAAAGCTTTACCACCAAAACAACTTCCTGATTGACAAAAGGGTTGGTTTCAGTAATCTCAGCGGTTAGAAACGCGCCCTGGAGCCGTTGATTGGGTTTGACCTTGGGTTTGAGTCCTTGCTTTACCGAAATTGAAATGGGCTTGGTTTTGTATCGTTTTCCATTGATGACCAGACTTGCTGCGCCGATGGTATAATCGCCTTCTTTCTCGGCCACCAAAATTACTTCAATCCCGGATTGGTTTAGGATTGCGCCGTTAACGATTTGAAAATTACTTTGTTGGGATTCGGCCAATTGGTGAAGGCCGTCGAAATGGGGGAGTTTGATGGGTTGCTCGACACGCAAATTCCCTTCGTCAGAACTCAAGATAAACTGAACGGAAAACCGCTCGTTCACAGAAACTTCGGTTTTACTTGCCCGGGCCGTAAAACTGATTTCCTGACTCCACAATGCGGAACCGGTAAGAATGAACATTAAAAACAGAAATCGGTTCATCTTCATTACCAGTCCTTTTCGGTTTTCGTCCTCACCTTTTTTGCCTTCTGACTGATTATTTTTTTCAGTGTTTCTTGCTCTTGTTGCTCCAAACCTTTCAATACGTTTTCATGGATTTCATTGGATTGGGCTTCGGGCGCCTCTTCGCCTTTTCCATCGGAGCCTTTTGTAATTTGATGTTCTTGGGGCTTTTCCCCGCTTCCTTCTTCTTCTCCGTTTTTTCCGTCTTGATTTTGAGCACCTTTGTCATCTTCTTTTTTGACAATATCTTGATCTGATTCCGTATCTTTTTCTTTATTTTGAGCGGTTCCGGTGTTTTTCTGATTCTTCTCACCACCTTGACTTTGTAAATCTTCAGGGTGTATTTCTTTTTTTGCAAGATTATAATTCTTTCTTGCATTTTCATCTTTTGGATTTAATTTTAAGGATTCTTTGAAATAATATTCTGCATTGTCGAATTTTCTTTCATCCAAATAACTTCTTCCCATATTATAATTAGCCATTTCTTTCTGCTCAGTAGTGGCTTCCGGATTATTTAAAACCCTTTGGTAATGCGTTCTAGCTTCCTCAAATTTTCCTTGTTGGTAAAGTGCATTTCCCAAGTTGTAATTGGCTTTGATGGAGTTCGAATCTTTTGAAAGTGCCTGTTTGTATTGCAATTCAGCTTTTTCATAGTCCTTTTGCAGGTACAGATTATTACCACGAATGATATGCTCTTTTGCTTCGGTTTGCGCAGCGACCGGAACAACAACAACCAAAATCAGAATTAAGGACAGTAAATATTTTATCATAGGCATAGACCTCGCAAAACTATGGTTTTCTGTTGTTAAAAACTTTATGCTCAGTTGTTAAAGTATCTATAAAAATCAACAAGAATCCCAACGCTAAAAACCATTGAAAAATATGTTTTTTGTCTTTGCGCAAAGCGGTTTCCTGAACGTTTTTGTCTAAACCGTTTAAATAAAAATGTAATTTTTGGAGTACATCATTGATGGAACCGGTTTCAATATAGGTTCCGGAAGAAGATTTCGCCAGGGATTTCAGCGATGATTCATCCAATTTAGAAAGAACTGTTTCGCCGAATCGGTTTTTTTTGTACTCTTCATACACACCGACCTGAACGGGAATGGGCGCGCCTTGTGGAGTCCCGATGCCTAAAGCTGCGATGTGAATATTGTTGTTTTTCGCCAAAATTGCCGCCTTGGAAACACTGGACTCATGGTCTTCTCCATCAGAAATGATGACCAATAATTTTCCTGTAGTCGGATTGCCGCCAAAGAGTTCCGCAGCCTTCAACAAAACGTCCGAGAAGTTGGTTCCTTGCTGTGAGATCAGCCCCGTTTCTGCGGTGTTAACATAAGACTGGATAGCGCGGTAATCGTTTGTCAAAGGCGAAATCACATAAGCATCCGCAGCAAAAATCACCAACCCTGCGCGGTCGCCGCCAAGCCTTTCGACCGATTCCGAAATGATTTTTTTCCCTTTTTCCAAACGGCTAGGTGCCACATCTTTTACGTCCATGCTGCGGGAGAGATCCAAAGCGTAAATCACATCAATCCCTTCCCGTTTTACTTTGACCTCTTCTTCGCCGAACAATGGGTCCATCAAGGCCAACACCAGAAATAGAACCCCGAAAGAACTTAGGGTCACTTTTAACCAATAACTTCTTTTGGAAATGACGGGAAAAATGAAAGGGATGAGGCTTTCGTCGGCAAATTTTTTTCTTGTCCGAAGCCGCCATCGGTAAAAATAAATGGCCAAGCTTATAAAAACAAACAAGAAGATTAACCAGACTATATTTTCAGGTTTATTCCAATCCATCAGGTGAGTACTTTGAATAAGGTTTGCCGCAAAATGAGTTCCAGAAAAAGAAAAATCAACCCCAAAGTTAGGAACCTCCCAAACAATTCGGTATAATTATAATATTTAATTTCATTGATTTCGGTTTTTTCCATTTGGTCTATTTGCTTGTAAATTTCACCGAGCGAATGGTTGTCTGTCGCACGGAAATATTGCCCTCCGGTTTCGGCGGCAATGAACTGAAGTAAGTCTTCATCGATTTCCACGGGCTGCAAATCAAAAATCAGTTCTCCGGTAAAAATGTCTTTTCGCGTAGGGAAGGGAGCCATCCCATTAGTTCCCACGCCAATGGTGTAAACTTTGATTCCTTTATCGACCGCTATTTCGGTAGCGGTTTCGGGTGAAACATACATCAGGTCGTTGGAATAATCAATGGACTCCACTCCGTCTGTAATCAAAATCACAATTTTACTTACTGCTTGGCTGTTTTTCAAATGGTTGACCGCGGTTGCCAAACCGACACCGATTGCCGTGCCATCTTCCAGTTCGCTTGTTTGGAGGTTCCTGATTTCATCAACCAAAACCCGGTGGTCAGTAGTAAGCGGCACTTTTGCGATTGCTTCACCGGAATAAGAAACAAGTCCGATCCGGTCAGTCGGACGTTGGATGGAAAAATTTTCAGCCACTTCTTTCAGTGCTTCCAAACGGTCCGGTTTTAAATCGCGCGCCAGCATACTGAGAGAAGTATCCACGACCATCAGGATATCGACGCCTTTGTCAGACTTAATGCTGGAGCTGATTTCTACAATTTGAGGCCGCGCCAAAGCAACAATAAACAAAATCATTGCGGTGATTCTGAATATAAACAAAAGCGGTTTCAGGCGCGATAAATAGCTTTCCGCTCCCGCAAAAGGACTGAGTGAAAAAATCTTCATTGCGGGCCGGGGCTTTGCTGTTTTTATCCGGATGAAGATCATCAGCGGAATAATTAGCAAAAGCAATAAGAGCCAAGGATTTTGAAACTCGAAATTTCCCATCATTTGAGTTTTCTGAATTTTTCGTTCGGCCTGATTTCCGGTGCGGTTTCATCTTCCAATTCCAAAGGTTTGATTTTTTCAATCAATTCTTCCACCCATTTCCGGTAGGCGATGTGTTGGTGTTCCTCGGGTTCGGCCTTAGCAAACTTCACTAAATCGGAATCGTATAAAAACACTTTTAACTTTTCTAAATCTTCATTGGTCAAATGGGTAGATTTCCTGAAATAATCCACCAATTCGTCCGACAATAATTCCAAGGAAGAAAAATGATAAACCCTTCCCACATAACGCCTCAGCGTATAGGACAATTCCGAATAAAAGGGATAAATCTGGCCTTTTTCCAGAAATTTTTTCTTATCGATGTTTTTCAGGGATTCAATGGCTTCTTCATAAGGGGTTTTAACGATTCGGGCATTTTCCTCTTTTCGATTTTTCGATTTCAAGAATAGAACCGCAACAACCAGCAAGGCGATGAAAACCAAAGTACCACCGACGAAATAGAGCCAATATTTATTCCAATAGTCTTTCCACGTATATTCCTCATCCATAATTGGTTTGATGGGATAACCCAATAAATTTGCGGAATCGATTTCCACGTCGAGAATTTCCACCTGAAATGAACGCGAAAGCAAAGTGTCGCCATTGATAACAACCGGAAAAGAGCGGATTAAAAACGTACCGGGGTCAAAGCCAGTAATCTTTAATTCTTGTATCCATTTTTTATTTTCACCCTCGGAAAGCGTATGGGTTTTTTGGTCTAAAATTTCGATGTGAAAACTCAGCGTATCCTTGTGTTGCGGAAGTACGACCCGGTCTTCTTTGGACGCAACGACCGTGAGTTTGTATTGAATCGGTTCGCCAATCCGGATAAGGGCGGTATCAATTTCGGTATTAATTTGCCCGAATGAAAAAAGCGAAAGCAGGAAAAAACAACCCGAAAACCAGTTTCTGATAAGGAGTAAAAAAGTGTTTAAATAGCGTGTGTAAATCATTTCAAAGAATGTTTTTTGAAATAATTCAACAAGGGTTTCACATAATCTTCATCCGATTGAATATTCAGGTTTCCGGCTCCTGAACGACTGAAAATGCTTTCAAAATCGAATTGGCTCCGTAGGTAAAAGTTTTCGTACTGTTTCCGAACAGTCGGAGAGGAGGTATTGATGAGTTTCTTTTCTCCGGTTTCGTTATCTTGAATGGTAACCAATCCGATGTTCGGAAAAGATTTTTCTTTCTCATCGAAGACCCGTATACCGGTGATGTCGTGTTTTTTGGCAGCAATTTTGAGGTTTTTTTCATAATTTCCGGCATCCGTAAAATCTGAAAGGACAAATACATTTGCTTTTCTTTTAAAGGAACTCATCAGAAACTCCAAGGCATTTCCGAAGTTGGTTTTTTTATTTTTAGGTTCAAAATTGACCAATTCCCGAATGATTCTCAAAACGTGTTTTTTTCCTTTCTTCGGCGGAATAAATAGTTCGACTTCATTAGAAAAAAGAACCAACCCGACTTTGTCATTGTAAGTAATGGCCGAGAAAGCCAGTGTGGCACAGATTTCGGCATTTGTTTCGGACTTCAATTGCTTACGCGTTCCTAAACTTTCCGAAGCACTGAGATCTACCATCAAAACCATGGTCAATTCCCGTTCTTCTTCGAACACTTTTACATAAGGCTCATTGAAATGGGCGGTTTTGTTCCAGTCGATGTTTCGGACATCGTCGCCGTATTGGTAAGGACGGATTTCGTTGAAAATCATTCCACGGCCTTTGAATGAGCTGTGGTATTCGCCCATAAAAAGGTTGTTGGCTTTACGGCGGCTTTTCAGCTCAATCCGTTTTACTTTTTTGATGATTTCTTTGGTGTCCAAAATTTAGTTTAAAAATTTGATGAATGGAAATGGGTCAATTAAGTAAAACAATTTTGCCCACAATTCTAATATATTCATTGGGGTTAGTTATGTAATATTCTACGACTTCACCTTTATTATTTGTGGCCTTTAAAATGTCGCCCTTTGAAGCTTCAATTTCGAACTTTCCTTCATGGTCAGTTTTGGTAGTTCTTTCTGTTCCAATTATTCTTATTTCAGCATCAGATTGCTCAAATTGGTTAGCATCAACAAAAATTCCTTTTACTATTTTTTGCGGCTCTTCGTTATCGGTTAAGTTTGTTGTTGTTGTGCAACTTACCGCCAGAAAAGAGAAAATGAGAAATGATATGTAAAGTGCAGGTTTCATCAGTAGTAGGAATTTATTACATTGTTTTCTTTGTTGAGCGTTACCATTTTGAATCCGTTAGAAACCAAGTAATTTTCTTGGATACCTTCCTTAAATTCTAAATCACGCGTAATTCTTAGTGTTTCCTGATTTGCGAGTTTTTCGCCTTTCTGATTGTAAAAATTTTCCTGTTGCTGACTTTCATTTGTTCGTAAATATCCATAGTCTACTACTTCATAAATCCCCGGATAAACATTGTGTATTCTGTTGGGGAAGATTGACGGCGGAATGATATGGTTTCCATTAAAATCAATTACAAAAAAATTCGAACTCACTTCACTATTTTCAACAATAACTTGTCCGTATTTGTTAAAATAAGGGTCATGCCAAAAACCGTTAATTTCGGGTAGGAGTTTAACCGTTTCAAACTGCTCGTTAATAATTTTCCAAACAGTTGTTCGTTTTTGCGGTAATGCCTTGCCATAGTAATCATATTTCTGATCTTCTGTTATAGTTTCTATGGCAATGCAATGTCCATTATAAAAATTTGTAAGTGGAATTATTTCCTTTTCAGGTTCTACTTCCTTACCCTCCAAAGTTATAAACCCGTATTCGAAAGGCGTTTTTACAATTTGATAAGTAAAAAGAGAACTTTCAACAGATAAACTTTTAACATATTTCCAAATTTCCGGAACCTTATGTTTGTTTGCCTGATAAGTCAGAATATATTTTCCTTTTTGATTTTTAACCAAATAATTTTCGGAATCCCAATAGCGCACAATACTGTCTTGTGTTACCAACAATTCTTTTCCTGAAAATTTATCTAAGACAACAGTAACTAATTTTCCTTTTTCAGTGTAATTATTTAATATCGGCTTGTTATTATCAAAATAAAAATGGTTGTTATACTTTAAATCGGTTAGGAATTCGCCTTTATTTGTAACCATTGCATATTTTCCATCTTTTGAAACTGAACCAAAATCGTCAATCTTACCGTCCCGAATGTTTGCCCAAGTCAAATCATCCAAAGGCATAAAATTATAATCATCAATGATTTTTAGTTCTTTCATCATTTCCAAAACGTGGTAATCTTTTCGGATAGAGTTATCTTTGAATGGATAACCGCATTTTTCATAACGGGCAGTATCAATGGGAGTTTGAAATCTTTTTGTTTCGTCAGGGTCAGTTGGTGGAATTATAATAGTTTCGATAAATCCGTTATCTTTTAGATGAACATATGTATATTCATTGGATTGTATTCCCTTATTATTTACGAAAACATACCCTTTTTCCATTTTTTTCAACGCCAAATACCTATTTATTTGTGTGTTGTCATTTTGCGCAAAACACAAAAAGGAAAAGAAGAATATTGCTAAATACAGTATATTTTTCATATCATCTTTTATAGTTCAGATGGTTGAAACATCAAAAAGGTTGTTTTCAAATAAGTTAAATTTACAAAATATCTCTATCTAAGGAATCGGAACTGCATTCAGGATTTCATCGATGATTTGGTCGGCGGAAATGTTTTCTGCTTCTGCCTCATAGCTCAAACCGATTCTGTGGCGCAGCACATCCTTACTCATCGCTCGTACATCTTCCGGAATGACGTAAGCCCTTCTTCTCAAAAACGCGTAAACCCGAGCTGCCAAAGCCAAGTTGATGCTTCCCCGCGGAGACGCTCCAAATGAAATCAAATCATTCAGTTTGGACAAGCCGAAATCGGCCGGTTGACGTGTAGCGGAAACGATATCAAGTATGTATTTTTCGATTTTTTCATCCATATAAACCTTCCGAACCATTTTCCGTGAACGCAGTATTTCTTCCAAAGAAATGACTTTTTCCACCTTGGGAAAAGACTCATCGATGCTGTTTCGTAAAACCATTTGCTCCGCTTCACGGTTTGGATACGTAATTACAGTTTTTAGCATGAAACGGTCAACCTGAGCTTCCGGTAGAGGATAAGTTCCTTCTTGTTCCACCGGATTTTGAGTAGCCAAAACCAGAAACGGGTTTTCTAATTTATAGGTTTCGTCCCCGATGGTCACTTGTTTTTCCTGCATGGCCTCCAACAATGCAGACTGGACTTTCGCGGGCGAACGGTTTATTTCATCCGCCAAAACGAAATTGGCAAAGACGGGGCCTTTTTTAATTTTGAAGTCGTTTTCCTTGACGTTGTAAATCAAAGTTCCCACCACATCTGCCGGGAGTAAATCCGGGGTGAATTGAATGCGGGAAAATGAACCGTCAACCGCCTCCGAAAGGGTTTTGATGGCAAGTGTTTTCGCCAGGCCGGGCACTCCTTCGAGTAAAATATGACCATTGGACAAGAGGCCAATCAATAGGTTTTCGACCATCTTTTCCTGTCCGATGACTTTTTTGTTTATTTCAGTAGAAAGCCGATAGATTATTTGGCTTTCAATTTCAATTTCTGCAGTAATTTTTTGAATGTCTGTTGACGTAGTTCCGGTTTGCATTTATTTGGTTTCAATTAAGCAGGCTAAGTTGAACATTTTGCGCCATCTAATGCGCTAATTTATTAATAGAAATATGTTAAAGTTTGTTAACGCAAAAATCTTATTGACAGCTTATAAACCGTCCTTTTTTCGTTTTGTTCTTCAAGGACAAGATAGCAAGTTTTTCGAGACCCCTTCTATCAAACCCGTATATTTGTTTTATTCAACGAGCTGATGACAAAGAATAAATTATTTATATTTTCTTTTTTCTTTTGGTTGACATGTGTGGATGCGCAGACAAGAGAGTCAGACAGGCTTTTGCAACAATCTTTTGAAACCGTTTATTCCAATCCGGATGAGGCGGTTAAAATCGCCCGGCATGTTATAAAATCTGCCCAAAACGCTGAACAAAAAGCAAAAGCGTATCTTTTAAGCGCAGAGGCTCATTATGTAAAAGGAATGTATGACCAATCCTTGGCAGATGCATTCGAAGCGAGAAACCTTTCAGCTGAAAAAAAGGCTAATAAAACTTATTCAGAAAGCACATTTATCATCGCGGATATTCTGAAATTCTTACAATTAAATCGGGAATCGGAAAAATATTTATCGGAGATTCCGATTCAAAAAGAGTACTTTCCACTAAAAAAATCATGGGAAATTAAATCTCTTATAACACGAGCCGGAACGTCTTTCCAAAAACAGCAAAATGATTCTGCCGTTGTTTTTTTGGAAGAAGCACTTTTTCTCGCTAAAAAAATCGACAACCCGTTTCTGCAGTTAAAAATTCATGAGAAACTGTCCGCTAATTTCCTTTTTTTGGATGAAAAATCGAAATACCACAGGCATAATCAGGAAGCACTGGCTCTGCATGGCCTTACCACACGGATAGAAAATAATTCATTCAACACGGCGCACCAACTGATTACCCGGGAAAAGGATAAAGAACTGGCAAATACGGAAAAGCAATTCGCCAATTTATTGTGGGGTTTTTTAACGACTGCGGGCCTCTGCCTCTTGATCCTAGTGATTTTGAAAACTCGTAACCGGAATAAATTAAAAACGTATTCCACGCTTCTTAAGTATTTGAACAAAGAAAAGAAAAAGTCTTCGGAATCTCCTAAAGAACCCACCGCTGAAGTGCAGAGAACGAAAACAATTCTGAAGGAAAGCGAAGACCAGATTTTGATGGGTCTGCAGAAATTCGAATCGTCAAAACGCTTTATAAGCAATGATATGTCACTGGGAATGTTGGCCGCTCAACTCAATACCAACACGAAATATCTTTCCGAAGTCATTAACCGTCATAAAGAAAAGAACTTCAACTCTTACATCAATGAGTTGAGGATTAATTATATAACCGAAAAAATCAAGACACAGCCCAATTACCGGAATTATAAAAGTAAGTTATCTGGCGGAAGAATGCGGGTTTTCTTCTCACAGTACATTTACAACCGTATTCAAGTCGGTTGTCGGTGTTTCGCCCATTACATTTGTTGAATTTGTTAAAAAAGAAATGTCAAAGCAAAAAGAAACTGCGGATGAGGTATCAATTTGAAACATATCTGGCCATAATTTTTTTCTTCATTCTGTCTAACTCCTTTTCGCAGAGCGTTTCAGACAGTATGTATATTGCCGCAACGCTCAACGTTTATGACGACCCCGACAAGGCCATAGAAACCGGGATCCGGATATTCGAAACCAGTAGCGGGTCTAAACAGAAAATCAACGCACTTCTACTATTGTCGAATGCCTATTCATCCAAAAGAGAATATGAAAAATCACTCGATTACGCATTGAAAGCCGCAGATTTAAGTAAAAAGAGCAAGGATTCCCGCTCTGAAATTTCAGTATTGAATAAAATCGCGGCACAGTACCACCAATTGGGAATAAACGACAAAGCACTACAATATTTGGACGAATCTGAACAGATCATTGCCGGTTACCCGCACAAGGATTCCATCCGGCTTATTTTGGGAAATAATTATGGGGTTCGGGGTTTTATTTACCGTGACCAACTCAGCTGTGATATAGCCATTGATTATTTTAACCGTTCGCTGAATCAGTTTAGAACAGAACCCTGCGACCCCAAAATGATTGCAAACATGAGTGTAATCACCTATAACAAAGGGAACTGCTTTATTACATTGGCGCAATATGACTCGGCAAGAATTAATTTTGACAGATCCCTGGCTTTTGCACAAAAAATAGAAGCCAAAAGCCTGGAAGCCTTTTCCCGAAAGGGCTTGGCTGAAGTTTTTCACCTTACAGGGAGAATATGAAAAGGCGATTGCTCAATTAAACCAGGCTATAGAAATCTCTAAAAATGTTGGAGATTTAGTGCTGAACCAAGGCCTTTACAAAGGGCTTTCTGATAATTACCTCGCAATTAACCAATGGGATAGTTATCGGGATTATTACGAAAATACGTCCGGACAGAAGCTCAGAACAAAAAAGAAGAAAGAAAGACAATCAGTACTTCCCTAACGAATCATTCGGAAGAGGCCTACCAGAAAATCCGGGAGTTAAAAACCAAATACGGAGGAGGTATTTTCATAAGCGCGCTGTTCATTTTAGCAATGGTTTCATTCATTATTTACGTGCAAATCCGATTTAATCATCGGTTACGAGCCTTAAAACAACAGCTGAACACATCAACTAAATAAATGTCTGTAGAGCAGAAGGTTAAGGTTTTATTTTGATTTAAGGATTTCGTGAAATTCAAAAATCTATTTCTTTTAACTATAAGAAAACCCTTTAATTTTACTTCAAAATAACTATATGAATAAATCTTATACAATCAGACAAACTTTAATTTTTGGAGCACTGATTCTTTCGGGCACTACCTGGGCTCAGGTTCAATTAAATCAACTATCCGATTTCGGAACTGCAATCAATGACATCAACAACCAGGGAAGCGGTGTTCACGGGGGTGGATATTATGATTTCAGCACGAACAGTTCTTCACTTCCCGAGACGGGAGTAATGCAAACCGTTGCCAACAATGACGCCGATCAGGTAGTCGGATTGTTGGACGACGGAGCCGGAAATTTCGTTCCCGGCTACAGAAATGAATGGAAGTGGGTCAGTTTTCCCGAAACGGCATTCAACCCCGCGGTTTCTTATACCGTTTATGATATTTCAGAAAACGGGATTTATGTGGTAGGCCAAACGGGATGGACCCCGGAAGACGGTGCTTGGGGCTTTATTTACAATACCCAGACGGAAAACTTCAGGTTGCTTTCCAGCGATTTGTATGAATACGGTGCCGCATATAGCGTAAACAATAACGGTATTGCAGTCGGATGGGTTGATGACCCTCCGGTCGGCACAGTGAGAATGCCCGCTTATTTTTATGAAGACGGTACAATCGTTCTGATACAGGAAACACATGGAGAAGCCAATGCGATTAATGAAAATAATGAAATAGTTGGGGTTTTTGGAGGGGAGCCATTCATTTATAAAATAGCTGAAGAAGATTTTACCACTTATTCTATACCTGAAGGTTATTTAAGTGCTTCTTTTTCAGATATTTCAGAAAACGGAGTAGTCGTGGGATACGCCGAAAAGTTTATAGACGGGGAAGGGTTTTCGAGAGATCCTATTTTATATCATGCAGACTTAGGGGCATAAGCTCAGTTTTTGACTGATGTATTGAGCGGATTTGATATCGATGCAAGCACATTGGACGGACAGGGATACAGGATTTCCTCAGACGGAAACTATGTTGCCGGTTGGACAAGCGGACCGGCTTTCATGGCGTTGGGATGGGCGGTATATTTTGATGACCTCCTGATTCCCGGAGGGCCGGAATATTGCGAGCCTGTTCTGGATTGTACGGACGGAGACCTGATTACCAACGTAACCTTTTCGGGAATTGACAATACCACCGATTGCAGTCCTAACGGATATGGCGATTATACCGACCAAGTTGCCGAAGTTGAGATTGGGAATACTTATCCTATTTCTTTGACAGTAGGTGATGGCTGGCCGTTTGAATCGGTTTCTGTTTGGATTGATTATGATAACAGCGGAACTTTCGACGAAAATGAATTTACCTATGTAGGAACGGGAACCGCAGGTCTCGTTACGGATGAAATTTCCATTCCGGACGATGCCGTTGCCGGTCTTTACAGAATGAGGGTGAGGGTTGTCGCGGTAGGAGAAGCAAGTGCGACCTGGGATATGGCCTGTGATGAGGATCAGGGCTTTGGTGAAACCGAAGATTATACCGTAAACATAGGAGAGCTTGGGATTTCAGACCTAAACAATGCTAATTTCACTTATTATCCGAATCCGGTCAAAGATGTGCTGAATTTAAGTTCGGTAAAATCAATAGAAAGCGTGTCGGTATTTAATATGGCAGGCCAGCAGGTAATGGCCGGTTCCAAAGTATCGAACGGACAAATGAATATTTCTTCACTTACGCCGGGTGTATATATATTCCGCGTAATATTGGAAGGAGGAATGGTCGAAACATTCAAAATTATTAAAAGATAATAATTGAGAGGTTTAGGTTTTTCATGGAAAGGCACTCTTTTTAGGGTGCCTTTTTTATTCCACCTTAGGATTCAGATTTAATTCCACCAGCATTTCCATCATTTGCGGGTCGTCCGCATGGATTGCATAATAATGTGCAATTTTTCCACTACGGTCGATTAGTATATAACGCGGGATCCAGTTGATCCCGATGTAATTGGTAAAATCATTTTTCCATTCGGTATTGAACCAATAATGTTCGCCTTCAATGTCATATTTTTCAATCCCGTTTTTCCACGCATCTTCTTTCCCGATTCTATCGAGTGAAAAAAACAAATAAACCACATCCGGGAATTCCTTTTGGACTTCTTTTAATTTGGGAAGCCCTTTGATGCAATCCGGACACCAGGATGCCCAGATGTCGAGTAGGACTACATTTCCTTCGTATTTTTTCAACACGTCTCCGACAGAAATTTCATTTCCTTCTAAATCAAAAATAGGCTGGTTGAGTGCAACCGAATCAAATTCCGTTTTGACTTCGGTCGGGACTTCCTGTGCAAATCCGTTCCAAATAAAGGCCATGAATAGGATGATTGAGGCGTATTTTTTCATTTTTCTTGAATTTAATCCGAAGCCAATTTACAAAAACCCAACCAAAATTCACGGTTTAAAGTTCAAGGTTCAAAGTCCAAAGTTTCTATCTTCGCAAAAAAGTTTTGAAATGTCTGAAGTAAGAGTCCGTTTTGCGCCCAGTCCCACCGGCCCTTTGCACATTGGCGGGGTTCGTACCGCGTTGTACAACTATCTTTTTGCCAAGCACCACAACGGTAAATTTCTGTTGCGAATCGAAGATACCGACCAGAACCGCTATGTGGAAGGCGCGGAAAGCTACATCATCGAATCCTTAAAATGGTTAGGATTAAACCCTGATGAAGGAGTTGGTTTCGGCGGCTCGCATGAGCCTTACAGACAGTCTGAAAGAAAAGAAATTTATGCAAAATATGCTCAGGAATTAATTGATTCCGGCAACGGATATTATGCTTTTGATACGCCGGAAGAGCTTGATAAATTTCGTTTGGAGGCTGAGTCTAAAGGAGAAACATTTATTTATAATTCACAGAATCGTAATCAGTTAAATAATTCTTTGAAATTAAATCAGGAAGAAATTCAGGCAAAAATTAATTCCGGGATTCCTTATGTTATCCGATTTAAAATTCCGGAGAATCAAACCGTTTTACTGGATGATCTGATTCGCGGAAAAATTTCCATTAATTCCAATACGTTGGATGATAAAGTTTTATATAAATCTGACGGAATGCCGACTTATCATTTGGCGAACATTGTTGATGATCGTCTGATGGAAATCACGCACGTCATTCGAGGTGAAGAGTGGCTTCCATCAATGCCTTTACATAAACTTTTGTACAAGGCTTTCGGTTGGACGGCACCCAGATTTGCGCATCTTCCGTTGATTCTCAAACCCGAAGGTAAAGGAAAGTTGAGCAAACGCGATGGCGACAAACACGGATTTCCGGTTTTTCCGCTCGAATGGACAACCGAAGAGGGGATTTCCAAAGGGTATCGGGAAGAAGGCTATTTGCCGGATGCGGTAGTCAATATGCTGGCACTTCTGGGCTGGAATCCCGGAACTGAGCAGGAAATATTTACCCTTGACGAATTGATTTCCCAGTTCAGTCTGGAAAAAGTCAGCAAATCCGGTGCAAGATTTAATCCTGAAAAAACGGTTTGGTTCAACCATCAATACATTCAACAAAAATCTGCGGAAGAAATCCTTCCGGAATTTCGAAAAGAATTGGAAAAAGAAGGAATTTCAGCTTCGGAAGAATTCAATTTAAGCGTAATTAATTTACTGAAAGAACGTGCGAATTTCATCAAAGACATATTTCAACAAGGTAAATTCTTTTACGTAGCCCCTGAAATTTACGATGAAAAGGCAATCGCCAAAGCCTGGAAAGATGATTCTGCGGAATTGTTGAAAGAATTTTCAGGCCAACTGGAAGCAATCAGTTCTTTTGAACATTCTGCAATTCACGATGCAATCCAAAACTTTGTTCAGGCTAAAGAAATCGGATTTGGAAAGCTGATGATGCCTGTTCGCCTGTCTTTGGTCGGAGGTTTACAAGGGCCTGACGTTCCGTTGATTATGGAATTGCTGGGCAAAGAGGAAGTTGTGAAAAGGCTCGGAGCTATAAGCAACAAACTTTGAAATGGGCAGGTTTTTCAAGATACTTAAAAATCTTTCCGTCAGTTTTACTTGGAAAATGTTCCGCGGGCTGATTTCTAATCCTTTGCTCTTGATTCCCACGGTTTGGGCGACCATTGAATCCATTTTGTTTTCTGAATTGCATTTTCACGAGGCTCATGGCGGCAGAGGCGTTGCCAATGCCTTTCGTCACGCTGCCTGGAATTTATTAATTGCTAAAAACTGTTCGGTCTTTACTTCGAAAGAGAAAGCCTTCGAATGGGCAAAATTCATCACCGATTTGCACGAAGAATGTTTCCCGAACGAACCTTTTGACCATGAAATGGATTTGCATAACAACCGCATCGGACGTGAAGTTTTTGAAAAATTGTCCAAAAATAAATTGTCCAAAAAACAAATGATTGCGGCTTTGGTAAAAAAATCTAATTCTGCGGTTGGTTTAACTGATGAGAAGGAGTTTGAACGATATAAAAGGGAGTTGGTTTATTTTGATGAATGAACTGATTAACGTGGTTTGGGCAAGAGATAATTTTAATTAAAATTTTTGTCATTTCGACGAAGGAGAAATCTAAAAAATCCCTAAATTGAATCTAAATTTTCTCCATCAGTTCTTCCCATTCAGACATTTTATCTTCCAGTCTGAGTTTTAATTCATCATATTTCTTCAAATCTTCATCAGATTGTGAAGATTCAAATTTCTTTTCCAGTGAAGCGATTTCAGATTCAAATCCTGCAATTTCTTCTTCCAACTTCGTAATCTTGTTTTTGATGCGCTTTTGCTCTTTGATTTCTTCCTGAGATAATTCATTTTCTTTCAACACCAAATCTGTGTGTTCTCCTCCTTTTGGACGGTTTGACGTGGCCTCAATTTCCCTGAATCCTTCGGCTTTTCTTTCAACCAGGTATTCGTTGATTCCACCCAAAAATTCAGTCACTTTTCCATCCCGGAAATCAAATACTTTTTTAGCCAATCCGTCTAAAAATTCACGGTCATGCGACACCAGAATCAAGGTTCCGTCAAAGTTTTTCAAAGCTTGTTTTAAAATCTCTTTGGATTGAATGTCCAAATGGTTGGTCGGCTCATCCATCACCAAAACGTTGAACGGCTTCAGCAGTAATTTCGCCAGAGCCAATCGGTTTCTTTCCCCTCCGGAAAGCACGGAAACCTTTTTCTCTACGGCTTCTCCGCTGAACAAAAATGCGCCTAAAACATCTCGAACCTGCTTTCGGGTTTCTTCGGTTGAAGCATATTCGGCCTCTTCCAGTACCGTCCATTTTTCGTTTAAGACTTCGGCCTGATTTTGTGCAAAATATCCAACTTCCACATTATGTCCAAGTTTGATGGTTCCGGAATGTTCCAGTCCATCCACCATCACACGCGCCAATGTGGTTTTTCCCTGTCCGTTTTGTCCGACAAAAGCGATTTTCTCTCCCCGATTGATGAAGAAATTTACGCCATCAAAGATTTGCTTTTGGCCATAAGCCTTCCCTACATTTTCCAGTTCGAAGATGATTTTTCCCGGAGTAACAGCCGACGCAAAACGGATGTTCATTTTGTGGACATCTTCATTCTCCACTTCGATCCGTTCGATTTTATCAAGTTTTTTGATTAGGGATTGGGCCGTGGCGGCTTTGGATGCTTTTGCCCGGAATTTATTGATGAGTTGTTCAGTATGTTTGATGTATTGCTCCTGATTTTTCTGAGCCTGTTCCATTTTCTCGCGACGTTCTTGACGCAATTCAATGTATTTGGAATAATTGGCCTTGTAGTCATGAACCTGCTTATTGGCAATTTCGAGCGTTCGGTTGGTTACATTGTCCAAAAACTGTTTGTCGTGCGAAACCAAAACCACTGCGCCCGGATAATCCTGTAAAAAGTCTTCTAGCCAAAGAATGGAATCAATATCGAGGTGGTTGGTAGGCTCGTCCAGCAAAAGGACATCGTGTTTTTGAAGTAATAATTTGGCCAGTTCAATTCGCATGCGCCATCCGCCGGAAAATTCATCAGTTTGACGATGGAAATCTTCGGATTTAAAACCAAGACCAAAAAGGATTTTTTCCATTTCAGCGTCTTTTGTATATCCGCCAAGTATCGAAAAGCGGTCTGTCAGATGGGTGATGTCGTCAATCAATTTGGCGTATTCATCACTTTCATAATCTGTTCGGGTAGAAAGTTGTTCATTTGTAAAATCAATTTTTTGCTGAATTTCATTCAATTGTTCAAATGCTCTTCCCGCTTCATCCCAAACGGTTCTTCCTTTTTCAAAATCAATGTCTTGGGTCAAATACCCAACACTCACTTCACCTTCGTGCACTACATCTCCTTCGTCGGAGTCCTGTTTTTTGGCAAGAATTTTCAAAAGGGTCGATTTCCCGGCACCGTTTTTCCCGGCAAGTCCTACCCGATTTCCTTTGTTGATACGAAATGAAACGTTGTCAAATAAATAATTCCCTGCGAAATGAACCCCTAAATTCTGAACTAATAACATTTTGCAAAAGTAGTCGTTTCAGGTTGATTTGAGAATTAGATAATTTGAAGATTTTGGAAAGAAATCATTCTGCTGTTTTCTTAATTTAATTTCAGGTATTCAGACCCAAAGACAGTCCTGAAAATCAGTTAGCATGTGAAATAGTAATCCGACCGCAATAATTCTCGTTTTGGGAAAAAATAACAAAACACAATAAACAGCCATTGCCGGATAAGTATGCAAAATATGATGGTTGATGCTGCATCGGTTCGGGTCAAAAATCGGATTGGAAAACAAATGATCTAAATCGACCAACATGGTTGCCAGCATAATCAGCCATGCTTTTTTCCAGTTTTTCCGAAAAAAAAGGTACGCAATCAGGCCGGGAAAAAGGAAATGCAGTCCGTAATGAACGATCCATTGAAGGATTTTCAGCGCTTCAATCATTGTAAAAATATTTGTTATTGAACCGGCTTACATCTGCTTCCGGGTCTAAAGGTTGGTTGTTTTCAGTGAAATTGAATAAATCTTCGGCCATTGCCGGGCCTAAAAGCGTACCGCGGGTTCCCATCCCGTTTAAAATAAAAAGATTTTTATGAACCGGATGAGCCCCTACAACTGGTCTGCGGTCGATAATCGTGGGGCGGATTCCTGCCGTGTGGCCGGTAATTTCAAAATTTCCTTTAAAGAATTCACGGAGATGCTGAATCATTTCTTGTTTTCCTTTTTCGGTAGGGTGGGGTGTCAAGTCCTCACGGTCATAAGTTGAAGCGGTGAAGCAGGTTTTTTGGTCAACGGGCAGTAAAAAATTATGGGCTTTCCAAATGGCTCGGGGTATTTCAGTTTCCGTTTCGATTTTCAGCACCTCACCTTTTACGCCGATAACGGGGAGGTAACTGAAAAAAGGATTTTCCGTAACCCCAAACCCTTCACAGAAAACGATTTTTTGAGCGGATATGTTTTTATATTGAATTTCATTTTCTGAGATATTCAATGCGGAATAATCAAAGTGCTCATTTCGGTATAAATCACCGTTTATCAGGTAATTTTTGAAATCCTCCAAACACGCACCTAAATTAACCCTGCCAGTGTTATTTACTTCTCCGTAACCTAAAGGAATTTTAAAATCAGGATGTGAAAATGGAATGATTTCTTCCGATAAAAAATCTGTCAATTCAGGTTGATTTGATTTTTTCTTCCATGCGCGGATTTCATTTTCGTCTTTGATAATCCGTCTTGTTGGGATTTCGTGGATGTAATTCCGATCGAGTAACTTTTCAAATTCGGAAAAATAGTCAAACATCAAATCCAACTGCAATTGGGCATTCCATATGAGTGAAAAACGCTTAAGTACAATGGGATTGTAAACGCCTACCGCAACAGAAGAAGCTTGGTTCTTATCTTCGTCAATGATTAGGAAAGATTTTTTTTCGCGCATTAATTTCAATGCGAAACAACTTCCGGCAATGCCTTTTCCAACAATCAGGTATTCAACACCTAACATTAGATATGTTTATAATTTTTTTTGTAAGTGTCATGTAAAATAAAAATAAAGTAATATATTTGACGGCTTTTCTAATTAACACACTTTAAATAATTAACACTAAATGATGAAAAAAATCCATTTAATTATCTTTTTGCTCTGTTCGGCAATCTCTTTTGGGCAAATCCGCTCAGTGTCAAATAAGATACAGGAATTGGTTTCCAAAAATCAAGAATTTCAAAGCTATGAATTATTTTCTGTAAACAATGATGTTTACAAAACAACAAAATATTTTACCTCGGCAACGGATGTGACTGTATTGAATTTGGATGAAACCCAACTGCAAAGACTTTTGGACGAAGCACCTGAATACATCGAAATCACCATCCCTTATCAAGGCGAAATGGTTGAGGTAGAGTTGTTTAAACATAATATTTTTACGGAATCTTTCTTTGCAAGAGACGAGCAAGGAAATCTGTTGGATTTTACTTTGGGTGAATATTACCGCGGAGCGATTAAAAACGACAATGCATCTTTGGTTGCCATCAGTTTTTTTGAAGGTGATGTAATGGGTGTGATTTCTTCATATGAACACGGGAACATTACGGTTGGAAAGTCTTCGGATAGACAGGATTTTATCAGTTATTCCGATAAAAACCTTTTGGGTGAAAACCCTTTTGTATGTGGTGCAGATGATTTGGAAGCGAACCAACACACACCTGCAATTGATTTTGACCCGGATATGATGTCCACAACCATGACGGAGAATTGTGTGAAAATTTATTATGAAATCGCTTACCGTCCCTACCAACAAAATAATTACAACATTCAGAATACGATTAACTGGATTACGGGAATCCACAACAATATCGGGACTTTATACGCCAATGACAATATCAACGTCGCCTTACATGAATTAAAAATTTGGACATCAGACGACCCCTATGACGGGACTTATGGAGAGAATTTAGAAGAATTCAGAAACACGGTTACCCAATTTAACGGGGACTTGGCTCATTTGGTAAACAATCCTTCAACCACGAGTGTGGCTTATATGAATTCTTTGTGTACAGATTGGAGGTATGCGTATTCCGGGATCAATATGACGTATGGACAAGTTCCTACTTATTCTTGGACTATTATGGCAATGACGCATGAAATGGGCCATTCCCTTGGGTCTCCACACACTCATGCATGTGCTTGGAACGGCAACAACACCGCTATTGACGGCTGCGGCCCCGCTGCGGGATTCAATGAAGGGTGTAACGCGCCACTCCCGACCAACGGTGGTACGATTATGAGTTATTGCCACTTGACATCTGTGGGAATTAATTTCTTGAACGGTTTCGGGCCTCAGCCCGGTGCATTAATTCGCTCTACAGTCGATTCAAAACCATGTTTGGGTTCAGATTGTTCTTGTCAATCAACGATTCAAGATTTAGGGGTAGCCTACCTCGACAGTGGTGATATTCAGGTTCAAATCACAGACGATGCTTCGACGGAATGGCAATACAAAGTATATCCTTACGGATCTCCTGAAACAGGAACTTGGCAAACAACCACAGTTCAAAACTTTACCATTTCCGGATTAGCCGATCACCAATATTATGAGTTGGTTGTAACCAATCTTTGCGGTGACATGGAAGGTGGACAAAAGAAAGAAATTTTATTACCCGGCAGTTTCTGCGACGGAACTTTATTTACAGATACCGGTGGAGCCAATGCTCCCTATGGCGATAACCAATATTTTGTAAAAACATTTTATCCGGCAACATCTTCTCATAAAGTAATATTGGACTTCGTAAGAATAGGTCTTCAGCCGAATGTTGATTTCATGTATGTTTATGATGGTAACAATACCAACGCTCCTTTATTTGAAGGTGGAACATTAACAGCCAATAACAATCCCGGCCCAACTTTTACTTCTACCCACGCAACAGGAGCCATTACTGTCGAATTCATATCAAATGGGTCTTTTGCAACCTACGGATGGGAAGCAAACGTAAATTGTGAAGGTGTTTTGAGCATTGAAGATTTAACGGCGTCCAATGGAATTTCTGTTTATCCGAATCCCGTTTCTACCGTATTGAACGTAGATTCTAAATCAGAAATCTTATCGCTCAGATTAAACGATGTATCAGGTAAAACGGTATGGAGCAAAGTTACAGATTCACTCAAAGAATCGGTTAACATAGCCCACCTGCCAAAAGGAATCTATATATTGACGATAGAACTGAAGGGCCAAACGGTAACAAAGAAAATCATCAAAAGATAATCTTTTTAAAAATTAAATATTGAAAAAGCCGCGGTTTACGCGGCTTTTTCGTGTCTTAGGCATTCATTTCCAAAAGTGGGTCTATGAACTCCCGGGTGTTGGCTAGCCTCGGAACTTTGTTTTGCCCACCCAATTTACCGCGTTGTTTCATCCAGTCAAAAAACAAATTTTCCCGCGCAACCACTATTTTCAACGGATTTAATGTGATGTTTTTATATCGTTTGGCCTCGTAGTCCGAATTCAATTCCTGCAAGGACTTGTCTAAAATTTCCGCAAAACGATTTAAATCGTTGGGTTTTTTCTCAAATTCAATAATCCATTCATGCGCACCCTTTTCTTTACCCGACATAAACACCGGTGCCGCCGAATATTCTTTGATGGTCGAATGGGTAGCTTCACAAGCCCTCTTCAATCCCTCTTCTGCATTTTCAATAATCAGTTCTTCTCCAAAGGCATTGATGAAATGTTTGGTTCGCCCGGAAACCACTATTCGAAAAGGATTCAAAGAAGTAAACTTTACCGTATCTCCAATGATGTAGCGCCAAAGGCCACCATTGGTGGTAATGGCCAAAGCATAATTCTTTCCGGTTTCTACATTTTCCAAGGTAAGCACTTTGGGATTGGCAGATCCGAATTCTTCCATGGGAATGAATTCATAGAAAATACCATTGTCCAACAGCAATAACATATCCTTTGAGCCGCTTTGGTCCTGTATTGCAAAAAATCCTTCGGAAGCATTGTAAATTTCATAGAAATTCAAGGATTTATGAGTCAATTGGCGATAAGTGTCTTCATAAGGTTTGAAACTGATTCCGCCATGGAAAAAGACTTCCAAATCCGGCCAGATATCGTCTAGATGCGTTTCTCCGGTTTGTTCCAATACGTAATTCAAGAGGACGAGCATCCAAGAAGGCACACCGGTCAGGCATCCGATATCCTCTTTTACCACCGCGTCGGCAATGGCTTTCATCTTGGTTTCCCATTCACTCATTAAGGAAATTTGCTTATTGGGCGTATTTCTCAGTTCTGCATAAAAAGGCAGGTTATCAATCAGAATCGCGGATAAATCACCGAATAAAGTATCATATTTCTGGTAAATCTCTGAACTTCCTCCCAAGCGAAGGTTTTTATTTTTGAAAATTTCCGTGTCGGGATGGTTATGGAGGTAGAGCGCAAACATCATTTTTCCGGCTGCATAGTGGCAATCTTCAAGCGATTGTTCGCTGATGGGGATAAATTTGCTTTTGGCATTGGTCGTTCCCGATGATTTTGCAAACCATTTGATCTTTCCCTTCCAACTCACATCGGATTTCCCTTTACGGGCCTTTTCAATAAAAGGTTCGAATTCTTCATATGTAACCAGTGGGATTTGGGATTTGAATGCCGTATAGGAATTCACATCATGGAAGCCATACATCTTTCCGTATTCGGTATGGCGAGCCGCAGACAGGTTTCCGAACAATATGTTTTCTTGGGTCTCAATAGGGTATTTGATGAAGTTTTCGATTTGGCGCATCCGCTTGCTCATTACCATCTCCATGACTTTATTGATCAGTCCCATTGCCGGCATAATTTTGTACTTTAGTCACAAATTTAAGCAAAGACAATGATTTTTGAAGGACAGATTCGCAAGATGATTGCTGAGTATACCAATCCCGTTCATTATTATTTGAATTTAAAGGATGATTTTCTGGATGTTAACCAACAAATCGGTAAGAAAATCAGGATTATTCACGACCACAATGAATGCCTGAATTGCGGATTAGACCATTTCATTTACCGAATGGGCTATTGCAAAACCTGTTTCTTTACGGTTCCCGAAGCCAATGAAAACATCATTCGGCCCGAACTCTCCAAAGCGCATTTGGGCATCGGAGAGCGGGATTTGGAGTGGGAAATCAAGTTTCAATTACAGCCACACATTGTTTATTTAGCGGTTTCTTCGGATATCAAAGTAGGTGTGACAAGGGAGAATCACCAAATTACCCGGTGGATTGACCAAGGTGCGTCCTATGCCACCGTTTTTGCGAAAACCGACAACCGTTACGAAGCCGGACTCATTGAAGTCGAAATGAAAAACTATGTTTCCGATAAAACAGGTTACCAGAAAATGTTGCGGAATGATGTGCCCGAAATTGACTTGCTTCAGCAAAAAGACATTTTTAAAGTGTATATTCCGTCCGAACAATCCCGGTTTTATGTTCCAGATGGTCCGGTTTATACCTTTGAATATCCGGTAACGGCCTACCCTCAAAAAGTCAAATCACTGAATTTGCTCAAACAAAAGGATTACGAAGGAAAATTGGTGGGAATCAAAGGCCAATACTGGATTTTTGAAGACGGAACCGCTTGGAATGTCCGCGGCCATGAAGGTTTTTATGTAAAACTTGAACTATAAAAAGTGCCCGGGATTACCGGGCACCTGCTTAAACAACCTAAACTAATAGAATAAATTATTTTTTAATGAATTTCCGCGTGCTTGTTTTTCCGGAAGTAGTGGTAACCTTAAGGATGTAACTTCCTTTCGTAAAAGAAGAAACATTGATGGTTGATTGGTTTGACGAGCCGATTTTTCTACCTGACAAATCAAATATTTCAACCAATTTTATAGCTTCATCACTTATAATGTTTAACTGACTTTCAGCCGGATTTGGATAAATTTTGAATGAATAAGAAGCTGAATTTACATTTTGGATTCCCATATTTGGGTCACTGAAAATAAATGCAGATCCGGCATCCATCATTTCGTTTTCTCCGTTTTCATCGAAGTCATCTCGGGGCGCACCAATGATTAAATTTCCACCATGCAAATCCATGCTCCATCCATAGAACATCTCTTCGACAGCCTGCTCTGTTTCTATAGTTTGTGCTTCTTCCCAAAGGCCGTTGTCTGTTTATGGTATATAAACACTTGTCCGGGCTCCAATCCCCAAACGTGTGGAGCGGTAATGGCCATTTGGCTGCCATCCATTTTACAAAGCCATCCGAAAAAGGTGTTTTCATCAGAAACGGGACTTGGTATTTTCTGGATTTCAACCCATTCTCCTGCATCATTTCTTTCAAAGATGTAGGCCGCAGCAATATTTCCGCCGACGCTTCCTTCCGCGTAGGCTCCTATTACCATTTGGTTTCCGTCAATGCTGATTGAATTCCCGAAATAAGCATTGGGTTGCGAATCTGAAGCTGAAATTTTCTGCACGAATTCCCAATCGCCATTATCATTTCTTTCAAAAACATAAGCGTTCCCGGCACCGTTATCTTCTCCGCTCGCTCCTGCAATCAGATAATCCCCGGAAATACTAACACCGATTCCGAAATTTCCGAAATCAACCAAATCGGGAGAAGTAATTTTGGTTTCGTTCCAGTTGTCTCCGTCTTTTTCGAAAACATAAACCGCGCCCAGCCAGTTGAATTCCCCCGGTGCCCCGGCGACAATGAAGTTTCCTTCTACGTCCAAAGTAGTGGGATTTACTCCGAGCAAAGCACCGTCACTGAAGTCAGAAGCGGTTATTTTTGTCCGGAATTCCCAAATATCTCCCGCCCGATCGTAAACATAAAGAGCACCTGCCCTCAATACGCCATTCACATCGGCTCTTCCCGCCGAAATGACCAGTAAATCATCGTTCATTTTTATACTTCCTCCGAATTCCGCCATTTCGGCTCCGTCAAAAGCAGTGATTTTTTCAGAAAACCCCCAGTCTCCGCTTTCATCTTTCCGATAAACATAAACGGCTCCGGCAGCGATAGCTTCACGCGAGGCACCTACTACGGCAAAATCATTGTTAATGGCTGCGGCAGACCCGAACTCGGCACGGCTTTCCCGGTCGCCTACAATTTTAGAGTTTTGCTGGAACTGTGCATTTACCAATGTTGACAAACAAAGAAGGGAACCTGCCCAAATAAGTTTGTGAGTTTGTAAAAATGTTTTCATCATGTGTTGTTTTTTTTGATTTTGTGAATTTGAAAAATAATTTGTAAAAACGTTTAAATTTATGAGAGACATTTTGTGACAAGGGGAGCATATTTCTGATATTCAGCTCGCTAAGTGTTTGATAAAAATATTTTCTAAATCAAAAACCCCCGGAATCTCCAAGGGGCTTTCAATTAACATGAAGGAAATCTTATTTCTTAATAAGTTTGTGCGTTTCCGTTTTTCCGTTTTTCAGGTAGATTTTTATCAGATAAATTCCTTTATTCAGTTGGGACACATTCAATTCTGAGGATGCGCCGGTCATCACCTGCTGCCCGGTCATTGCATAGATTTCAACAGAATTAATATCTTCTTTACTTTCAATATTTACAAAATCGGAGGCAGGATTCGGGTAAATCACTGCTGAATTTTCAGTAATCAAATCGGAATCGATCACTTTCAGTGTAGTTAAATCAAAGGTGTATTTAATTACACCTAATCCGGTTGTACCAACAAAAACATCAACATATTCATCATAAAAATGGAAGTCGGTTGAGGAAAAAACATGCGAAGAGTATAAGAAATGAAAATTTTCATCTTCTATAATCGTCCAGTTTTCCCCATTGTCTATAGAAACCATCACCGCAAACTCTGAAACTTCGGAATCGTGTGAAGCAGCAATGATGTGTCCGTCTGTTACGTTTGAATGTTTCAGGTTGTGTGCAAACAAATTGTTTAACTGAGACCAGTTTGAACCGCCGTCTGTAGAAGTGAAAACACCTTTATTGGTAGCGATGGACAATTGATCCGGATTCAGGGTGTTGGGTTCCAGTTTGAAAATCATATCGGCATCAATGTTCAATGTTTCCAATCCATTGCTGCTTACCGTCCAAGAGTCGCCGCCATCGGCAGATTTGTGAACACGGCTTCCTTTGACAGCGGTTACGTTAGCGGAATTTTCGGGGTCAAAGGAAATTCCCGTTACCACACCGGAAGATGAAGGCAGCGTAATGGGTTCGGACTGTACGTTGTTGATATCGGAAAAGTCAATTTCATAAATTTCAGGATTTTCTCCGAAAGAAGAGAACGAAGCCCAGATTTTATTTGAATTATCAGGTAAAACGCTAAGGGTATGTATGTGATTTGAAAATATGGAATAAATATGATCCTGGGTCTCGCCATGATCGCTGCTTACCTTTAAATTAAAGCCCATGAAACCACCGCTATAGCTAAACACTCTTCCGGGCAGGTTTCTGTCAATGAATATTGAAGTTCCCGAATTATTTGTAACAAAATTCAAGGGTAAAATATCATAAGCCCCGTTTTCACCGGTCTCTATGTTTTTGTGATTGAATCCGAATTGGACTCCATAATACAAATGCTCCTCATCGCCATTATTGAAATAATGGATGTTCCCGTCAGAATTGAAATAGGGTGTTTTTACCCTCGCAACCGTTGCGCCTTTATCCGTAGAGAACATCGGATAATAGTTTGCGCTTATGAAAATTTCATTTTCATTGAACGGGTTATAGGAAGCATCCAATCCGTAATAATATCCTTCCAGATTGTCGGACGCGTTTTCATAAACGTGGATTTCCCAGTTCTGTCCACCATCATTTGAAATGAGGATTTCATTGTCTTCGAGGACAATCATATTTTGAGGATCGGAAGGATTGAACTGAATTACATTGATACAATCCAGCAAATAATCCGTCCAGGCAATCGGAACGATGTTCCATGTATCGCCTCCATCGGTTGATTTATATAAATTCTCCGGGTTTGCGCCAAAGCTAATTCCGGTTCCAATCCATATCTCATCCGGGTTTTGAGGGTTAAATGCAATCGGATTCAGTACAATTCCCGGGATTTTCTCAACCCAGTTTTGACCTCCGTCCTCCGAAACCCATAATCCGCCATCGGTATCCGTGTCTCCGTTTCCAAGTGTGATGTACAATTTGTTGGGGTTTGTCGGATGAACGGCTACCTGGCCCGGGAAAATATTTAAATTTTCAATGGTTGCATATACTTCCTCCCAGGAATTTCCTCCGTCTGCTGTATAAAATGTCTTTTCGTAATTTGACAGCCCGATTTTATATCCCAATGAAATCATGGCTACATCGGAATCGCTTTCGGAGATGCTGTACGAATTAATCCAGTTTCCTTCCGAAGCCGGATCTGGCATAGGGGCGATGTATTCATGGGCAATCGTCCGCGTAGCGATATCCAGTAAATATAAAGTGCGCGTAGCGACCTGATTGTGCCCGTATTGCAGAAAGTAAGAAATCTGGCCGTTTCCGTAAGCTTTTAAATTGTTTTCAAGCCTTCCGAAATAACCGTGCTGTTCCGCGTAGAAAATATCCCAATTCTGTCCGTTATCGTCTGACGAAAGAATGTGGTTTCCCAAAGTAATGGCATAAAGCCTGTTTTCGGTGGTTTTGTCGTAAGTCACCCCGAAAATCCGCCCGAAATCATCGGAGCCGAAGACTTCAAATTGCGCAAACAAAAAAGGAGCGCAAAAAAGCTTAACTAATAATAAAAGTGTAATTTTTCTCATCTGTGTCATTTATTAAATCTGCTGCAAATTCACAATAAAGATTTAGAGTTCAAACTTTTAGAGAAGAAATACCACGACCGGAATCCGGAAAAAGCGTGACAATTATTTTAAACCGTTGAAAGATAGGCGTATAGATCTGTTTCTTCTGAAAGGTTCATTTTTTTAATAATCCTTTCTTTTCGCTTCCGGCAGGCTTCTACAGTGATGTTCAGCAGGGATGAAATTTCCTTGGTGGAAAGGTTCATATAGACATAGCTCAGGTAACGGATGTCGTTTGAAGTAAGGTCGGGATGAATTTCTTTCAATGACTTTAAAAATCCGTGATTTACTTCTTCAAAATGCGTGAAGAATTCACTCCAGTCCGTTTCTTTTTTCAAGTGACTCCTGAGTTCGAAGATTCGCTTTTTCAGATTTTCATTCTGGGAAATTTCCCGTTCACGCGCCAGGGAGTCGATGATGTCTTCAATCAGTTCGTTTCGCGTAAATACAGAAAGGACTTTGGCCGCTAACTGTCGGTTTTTGGATTCAATTTCATTTTTAAATTGCTCTTTTTCCAAAAGAGAAACCGCTTCCTGTTGAGCCATTTGTTGTTCGAGCAGGATTTTGTCATTTTTCTGCTTTTCCACTTCCAGCTCCGCAATTTTCTGGTTGCTTTCCGCTATGATTTTTCTTTGGCGGAGTTTAACAAAATAATTCCGCACAGCCCAGAATGTAATTAAGGTCAAAAACAAAATTCCCCCGAGAATAAAATAAAACAACTTTCGTTCGGATTTCAGCTTGTGCTGGCTTTCGGAGAGTTCATTTTGGTAATTTTGCAATTCAAATTTAATCCGGCTGTTTTCGAAAAGTTTTCCGTTTTTTATCTGATTCAGAGAATCTTTGGCCAAAATAACGGAATCCGTGTAGGCAAAAGCGGTGGAATTGTTATTCAGTTTTCGATAGAGTTCCGACAGCCGACGGAACGAGTCAATCTTGTTATCAATGCTGGCGTTTTGGTCATTTCCCGCACGGCTTGCGTATTCAACAGCGAGGGGGAGATTTCCTTCGTTTTCATAAACATTCGAAAGAATCATATACACAGAGATCCTGTGTTCGCTCCATTCGGGGTCTTTTAATTTCGGTAATAACTGAAGGGCAAGGCTTTTTGCCGCTTTGTAATCCTTTCTCAAAACCAGGTTTTGCGCATTTGTGATTCGTGTTTGAAACAATATCAGAGGATTGTTTTTAAGTAAAGGAATCGCGATGTCAATATATTCTTTTGCCTTTTCGATTTCATTTTTTTCATTGGCCACGGTCGCCAAATTGGTAGCATACAACCCTATTTTTACACTGTCCCTGTTTTCACGGGCAATGCCGTAAGCTTTAAGAAAATATTCCTCCGCTTTGTCGAACTTCAAATCTTTGGAATAGAGAATGGCAATATTGTTCAACACAATCATTTCGTGCTGAGGGTCAAGTTCTTTCAGCGCGATTTTATAGGCTTCGAGATAATTATCCAAAGCTTCACCGTAATCCAGCATGAGGTAATAATTCGCTCCAATGTTGTTGACGGCAAGGAAAAATTGTTTATGCCAATCGTTTCTTTGTGCAATGCTTTGCGCTTCCGTCAGGAGTTCGAGCGATTTTGCGTGGTTTTTATTGTTCATTTCCTGAACGCCTTCTACGATCATCCGGTTACAGTCTTCCACAGTTTGTGACTGTCCCAATGAACATAAACAACAAAAAACAAACAAAAATAATTTTTTAAAATTCCCCACTTTTTAAAAATGACCGCCTAAAGATACAATAATCGAAAGACTGTTTAAGTGGTAAAAAGTTGCGTGGTTGTATGAATACTCAATCCGACCAAACCACCGACGAGCGTGCCGTTGATGCGGATGAACTGAAGGTCTTTACCAACTTCCAATTCTAATTTTCGGCTTAATTCTTTGCCTTCCCATCCCGCAACCGTTTTGCTGATGAGGATTTGAACCTCTTCACTGTTTTTGAGAATCATCCGATAAAGAAAATGGCGAATCCATTTGTTTAATCTTTGTTTTAATTCTTCATCGTTTTGGAGTGAATCGGACAGTTTTTGAATATTTTTTTCCAGATATCGGTTCAGTCCCGAATTGGGATTTTCAATATTTTGCTCCAGCATTTTTTTGATGGATTCCCAGGCATCATCGGCATATTCGTTTAGATTTTCGGGAGAAATCAAATCCTCTTTCAGTTGGCTGAATTTTTCGTTCCATTTTTCTGAAATCAATAAATCTTCCGCAAAATTTTCCAGGTTTTCGGTTAATTTTTGTCGAACGAAATGGTTTTTGTCGGACTCAATTTCTTCAATAAACTTAGAAATCCCATCGGTCATTTCGTGGGAAATCCTTTTCCCGGCGAGAAAAGCAATGAATGGTTTGTTTTCCGAAATCCGTTCCCGAATCATGTCCTGACTTTCATCTACATATTCCCGAAGTTGGGGTAGTAGGGTTTCAAGCAACTTGAGGTGTTCTCCTTTTTCTAAAATATAATGGATTCCGGAGGATGTTATTTTTTGAAAATCAATGGTTTTCAGCGTTTCTGAACCTTTTTTAGCCAAAAAATCCCTGACTTCCCCATCATCCAAATCGTGAATGATTTTTTCAACCAAATTGAGGGTTTCCGTTCCTAATATTTCCCGGCTGCTGGGTTTGTTCAGCCAGTCGGAAACAAACTTTATCACGTCCAGTTTTTCAATGTAAGGACGTATGTTTTTGGGATTGAGAAAGTTTGTTTTCACAAAAGAACCGAGGTTCATTCCCAAATCGTTTTTTTTCCTTTCGATTAAATTGGTATGCGGAATGGGAATTCCCAGCGGATGCCGGAATAAAGCAGTGACAGCAAACCAATCAGCCAATGCACCAACCATTCCTGCTTCGGAAAAAGCTTCGACATAACCCATCCAGACCTGTGGAGATTGGTGTTGCAGATAAATCATCAGCCCATAAATCAAAGCCATGAGAAAAAACAATCCCGTTGCAATGGTTTTGTGTTTCCTGAGCTGGATTTCTTTGGTTGTGGGCATTTGAGGTTTGTTTTTTACCTTTCCGATAATTTATCAGGAGATTGGTTTGTATCAAACACGACATAAACAATTAACTCTTTTTTTGGTTCATTTATTCTGTACAGTATTTTATAATGCCTGACAATAATCCTCAAATATTTGTTGTTGTATAGCTCGTCTTCATTTTGTTGGGAAAAATGAACAGCGTTTGGAGCTTTTCTTATATCGGAAATTACATTTTTTGCGCCTTGGAGAGACTTCTTTTTAATGAAATCATAGATATCTTTCAAGTCGGTCTTCGCTTCATCGGTCCAAATAACTTTATAAGTAGCCTTAGCCATTACCAGTTTTCAATTTCTTTTGCCAAATCTTCATCTGTGGTAACCTTTCCAGCTTTGTAATCATTTTCCGCCCTCTCTAACTTTGCGTTTAATAATTCAGTCGTTAGTAATTCTCCCTTTCCGGTAGAGCCAACGGTGTCGTTGTTATCTTGCAGCATCAACTCTTTCATTTTTAGGAGCAAAGATTCCTTTTTGGTGTTTAATAAATATTGAATTAATTCCAATTTTGTTGCCTGAATATCCATAACAGAAACTTTTATGTAAAGATAGGAAAAAGTAAATATTCTTGTTTTAGAGAAAATTTTGGGTTTGTTTGAAATATAAAAGTAAAAAGAATTGATTAAATGGGGATTAATACATGAAAGTCAAAAACTCTTGAAAATTCCTTAACTTTTCTGCGGTTTTTATGAAAAGCATATTTACACTATCCTTATCCTTGTTTTTCTTTTTGGGAATATCAATGCTATTCTCACAGGAAACTACTGCTCAAAAAGGCTTACTGAAAAGAGCTAATAAAAACTATGGGTTATTGAGTACAAATCCTAAAAAAGCATTCATTGAGGCAGGCAAAATAGAAAAAGAAGCCCAACAAATAAATGCAAAGGAAGCGGAATTAAGAGCAATAGAAATAAAATATGCTTATTACGAGATAGAGAATGATTTTACAAATATGATTGTCTTTTCTAAATATTTATTTCAAAAGGCACAATCTTATAAAATGCCCGTTTATCAAACCATTGCAAAAATTCACCTTGCAGATACCTATCTGTATAATAAAATTTCAGAAAAAGCACTACAGGAGTTAAATGAGGCTACAGAGATAAGTATAAGCATAAGAGAGAACGATTCATTAGGGATTTTAGCAAAATCTAATCTTTTCATTGCATTTTCGGATTACTACTCCCTCAATGGAGAATGTGACAAAGTAATTGAATATATTCAAAAATCAATTGCGGAAAATGTTAAGATTTCTAACGACACAGCCCGGCAAAAACTTCAATATGTAAATTATGCCAATCTCGCGTCAGCTTTTATGAGCATTAATCATGATTCTGCGGAATACTATGCAAAATTATCATTATCAATAAGTGACACATATGAAAGAGATGATGTAGAATTATTAAACCTGAGTATTTTAGGAGAAATTTCTAAGAATAAAGAGGACTATGAGAAAGCTCTTTCATACTTTAAAGAAGCTGAAAAGCTAAAAGGACATAAACATCCTATAAATTATCGAAACCTATACAGTAATATTATTGAACTATATAAGGAATTAAACGATTATCAAAACGTAAAAGTATATAAAGCCAAAAGAGATTCTTTGAAACTTAATATTTCTGAAAAACAAAATATATTCCTCCACAAATTGTTGAACGAAAAAAAAGAAGGTAAAACAAATATTTACATTTATATACTTAGCATTTTGCTGTTATTCATGCTGATATTTATTCTTTTGATAATAAGAAAGAACAGAATTCTTTCTCAACAGGAAAAGACCAGCCAAAAATATTTGGAAGAGGTGGTAAAAGATCCAAAAGGAGAAGATTATTCTAAGCTTTTAAAAGCATTAAGAGAAAAAGATCCGGCATTTATGTTTTATTTTGACGAAACTTTCCCAGAATTCTCATCAAGATTATTGGAGATAAACCCGAAAATTACTCAAGCAGAAATAGAGTTCTGTACGTTGTTAAAATTAAAAATCCAATCAAAAGACATTGCGAAATATAAAAACCTTGCATATAAAACAGCTCAGAATAAGAAATATATAATCAGGAAAAAACTTAACATTCCTAAACATATTGATCTTTATCAATGGTTTGAAGGCGTGTAGTTTGTTGATTATTAGCTTTTTTTGAGGGTGTCAAGAATAAACAAGGGATAAACCGGGCAAAGATTATTAAAAACAGAGGACATGTCGGGCAATTTTTTTTTGCTAAAGTTTTCAGTATCAGGTAAACTTGTGCAAACAATTAAATTTTCAAAACATGAAGAATTTTATCTTTTTCAAAATCTTAATAAGCTTTGCTTTTTTATTTACTATTTCTATCTCGCCTGCTCAGGTTATTACAGAGCAGATTTCCAGGATTACTGATGACATAAAATACAAACGTATTTTTGACCAAGAGAACTACTCAAAATTTTTGGATGAAAATAACCGGAAAATCTATGTACAAAACCTGCCACCACCTACCCAGAATGCTACGGAAGGAGGGAACGAAACGCAGGAAGTAACATTGAACATCAATTTAATATTTGATTCAGAAGTATACGATGCGCCATGGTGGGTACTAATCTATAACGAATCAGGCTATATGAATTACGCTTTCTATGAGGGTACTAATCTTATTACCATAGATGTTCCGCCCGGAACTTACGATCTTTATGCAGATTTTTTTAATGAGACCAAGAGTAATATAGTAATTAAAGAACTGGTAAGTATCACTGATAATGTCACTATTGATATAGATGTAGCGGAAGCGAGCAATTATGTTTCAATAAACACTTTAGACGAAGACGGGAATTTTTTGGAGCCGGGTGTTTATAATCCGGAAACAGACACTTATTCGACAACTTTTTTCGAAAGATCTTTGTATTTTAATTCATATCTGCCTTTTAGCAATGTCTATATGAATACAGTGAATGCTCCTATTGAAGATTCTCCTGGATGGAATTTCTATATTAATAATGTGAGCAACCGCTATTCAATTGCCCAAAGTTTCTTCCACTCAGGAAATGAAGAAGAGAATAGGACAAATTATATTCTAAAATTTAGTACTTTACATGGCATAACAGAATCTGTCGAAATAGAAAATAATCCCGAAGACTGGTTGTTTCATATGGAAAAATTCAAGCCCTCTTCTCTCGGAGAGTCTTCCGGTGATACATATCCGGGATTTCTTACCAATACTTTATATAATGGTCTTGACAGAGGAGGGTGGACTATATGGTTCCCGGAACCTTTTGACATTGAAAGTGGCATCAAAGTTTATCTGAACAACCCTATTGATGACGATCCTGCCGACTTATTATTCTTTCCTGCCATAGTGGATCACACAGGTAATATAGACCCTGACTGGGAGGAGCCTTTTTTTATGGCAGGAAACCCAATAGTAAAAGATGAAAGTAGTGTTACATATGGCTCGGGAGCTTCTATAGGAAGTACTTTCTATTTTTTAGGTGACATTTATTATAAAACTTTAGACGGGTATATACACCTTCCTTTCCACCCGCAATTTTCATTTTCGGTATCTGAAAACCCTGATATTGTTCATGGAAATAATGTACCTGTATGTGTTACCGAAACGGATCTTACATTGCTGAATTATATTGGCCGATACGGTGAACGCAGAGACAGTGATTTTTTTGCTACCGAAGTAGAATTAAAACAAGATGGAGAAACCATTTTTTCAGGAAATTATATTACTGATGATTTCCTAAATTATGTTCTACCCGAAACAGGAAGCCTTGATTTAACGTTTATCAATACAAATATTAACGTAGACGGCCTTCAAGGAAAAAACACTACCCAACTACTGTTTGATAGAGACCAAGAGGACTTTACTTCACCCACCGTACAGCATCTGCAGTTCCGCAATGAGGACGATAAAGTAACCGACCGCTTTGCTTCCGGGGATGAAGGATTTGTACGGTTAGCGGCAGGGGATTTTCGATATACAATTATAAATGAATGGGGTGGAGGTTATTATACCTATCATGAAGGAAATACAGTAGAATTTTATTACAGTTTATATGATCAAAATAACTGGACAGAGCTCGAACTGACCGAATATCCCGAACATTTCTTTATGCCTGCATTCGGGGATTATTACGAAGCATCTTTAGAAAATGTAGTGGTTCCGGAAGAGAATTCATGGTTTGATGTGAAAATCATCTGTACCGATGCTGCCGGGAACAAACAAGAACAAATTGTTTCTCCAGCTTTCAAAATTGAGCAGGCAAATATGGGAATTGAAGAAATAAATCAATCAAGTTTTTCTGTTTACCCAAATCCGTTTACAAATGAAGTCAACATAAAACTTCCTGAAAATGTAAAAGGGAATTATACTTTTAATGTAACCGATTTAAGTGGAAGAATGGTTTATACGAAAAACCAAAGTGAAAAATCTTTCATCTGGAACGGTTCAAACTTACCAAAAGGAGTTTATATTTTGTCCATAGAAAGTAATGGAAAGTTAATTGCCAAAAAAGTAATAAAAAAATAATTGTTTTTCAAGTGTTAATTATGAAAAACCTCACAGGCTTCAAAAAACCTGTGAGGTTTGATTATTAAAAATATTATCATTTTAGTTTCCAATCCGATTTCTCGGCTTTCTTAATTCTCACCTCATCATTTAATTCGAAATAAGGCGTAATCTGTTTGGAAAAAACCGTGTCGGATTTAGCTTCTGATTCATTAATTGCACAAAATGAGTCCAGGACTTTTACGGTTTCAAATTTATTTAATTTATTGATATACAATGTTTTTTCTGATTTGATTTCATAATTCCAGAAATTACATTGATATTGAAAATAACCGTGATAAGCCAAAAACGGAATCAAAGCAAACAGAAATCCACCAACAAATAGCAGGATGTTCTGCCATTTTTTTCGGGATGATTTTATCGCAAAAATGAACAATCCGTAAATAGATGCGGCCGATAAAAAAACCAAAATCTGCGGAAACCAAGAGGCAAAACCCCGATCTGTAAAACGGATGGTAAATCGATCCCCCCAAAGGAAATACACCGCAAACCAAACGATGAAGCCAAGGCAGAGAAATTTTAGGGTATTGATTAAAATCCGGTAAAATTTGGACATTTTTTATCTATTTCTTTTATTTATCCTTCGACAAGCTCAGGAAGACATTTGGTTCTTGCCGTCAGGCTGAGTTTGTCGAAGCCTCAATCCTTCAAAAATTTATTCAAAACCTCAATCGCCGAATCCGCCAGATTGGTTCCCGGCCCGAAAATCGCGTGTGCTCCGTGTTCGTACAAAAAATCATAATCCTGACGAGGAATTACACCGCCTACCACGATGAACATATCCTCACGGCCGAATTTTTTCAGTTCTTCCACCACTTCCGGAACCAAAGTCTTGTGTCCTGCCGCAAGCGATGAAATCCCCAGAATATGTACATCATTTTCCACGGCTTGCTTGGCCACTTCTGCCGGCGTCTGGAACAGCGGAGCAATGTCCACGTCAAATCCCATATCGGCATAACTCGTAGCCACTACTTTTGCACCTCGGTCGTGACCGTCCTGACCCATTTTCGCCACCATAATTCTGGGTCTTCGTCCGAATTTTTCTGCGAACTGATTGGCTAAATTTCTTGCTTCCGCAAATGATGTATTTTGATTGGCTTCCATAGCATAAACTCCCTGAATGGATTTTGTTTGGGCTTTATGACGACCGAAAACGCTTTCCAAAGCATCGGAAATCTCACCCAAAGTTACACGTCTTCTCGCGGCTTCAATCGACAATTCCAACAAATTTCCTTTTCCGGTTTTGGCGGCTTCGGTCAGTTGAGCCAGAATTTCTTTTACTTTTTCCGAATTTCTTTCGGCTTTCATTTTATTCAATCGCGCAATCTGACTTTGTCGAACCGCTGTATTGTCGATTTCCAGAATTTCCAATTCTTCTTGCTCCAATTTGGATTTATAAGAATTCACACCGATGATGGCATCTTCGCCAATGTCGATTTTGGCTTGTTTTTTCGCAGCGGCTTCTTCAATCCGCATTTTGGGAATTCCCGCTTCGATGGCTTTGGTCATTCCGCCCAATTCTTTAACTTCTTCGATGTATTCCCAGGCTTTTTCCATCATCTGTCCGGTCAAGGCTTCGATCATAAAACTTCCCGCCATCGGATCGGCTGTTCGACAAATTTGGGTTTCTTCCTGAATGATCAATTGGGTATTTCGGGCAATTCTCGCCGAAAAATCGGTTGGTAGTGCAATGGCTTCATCGAGCGCGTTGGTATGCAAAGATTGCGTTCCGCCCAAAGCGGCCGCCATGGCTTCGATGGCCGTCCGGGTAACGTTGTTGTAAGGCTCCTGTTCCGTCAGGCTCCATCCGGAAGTCTGGCAATGGGTTCTCAACATCAGTGATTTGGAACTTTTTGGATTGAATTCTTTCATCATTTCTGCCCAAATCACCCTTGCTGCACGCATTTTGGGGATTTCCTGAAAATAATTCATCCCGATTGCCCAGAAAAAGGACAATCTCGGTGCAAAATCATCGATGTTCAATCCGGCTGCTAATCCGGTTTTTACGTATTCGTATCCGTCTGCAAGCGTATAAGCCATTTCCAAAACGGGCGTTGCGCCGGCTTCCTGCATATGGTAACCGGAAATGGAAATCGAATTGAATCTCGGGATGTTTTTGGATGTATATTCAAAAATATCGGCAATGATTTTCATGGAAGGCGTGGGCGGATAAATGTACGTATTCCGCACCATGAATTCTTTCAAAATATCGTTCTGAATGGTTCCGCTGAGCTGATTTTGACTTACACCTTGTTCTTCGGCAGCCACGATGTAAAATGCCAGAATCGGTAAAACCGCACCGTTCATGGTCATGGAAACCGAAATTTGATCCAATGGAATTTCGTCAAAAAGAATTTTCATGTCCTCAACCGAATCGATTGCCACACCGGCTTTCCCGACATCACCGACTACTCTTTCATGGTCGGAATCATAACCGCGGTGTGTGGCCAAGTCAAAAGCAACGGAAAGGCCTTTTTGTCCGGCTGCCAGATTTCGTTTGTAAAAAGCATTGGACTCCTCGGCGGTGGAAAATCCGGCGTATTGGCGGATGGTCCAAGGCTTTCGAACGTACATAGTTGTATAAGGTCCACGCAAAAACGGTGCAATTCCGGGCAAATTATTCCGATAAGGATTCTTCTCAGCGTCTTTTAAAGTGTAAATATCTTTGACATTCAAACTGTCCAATTCGGTTTCTTGTGGCGATGAAACCGCTGTACCGTTTGGTTTGTATGTTAGATTGGAAAAATCTTTTCTTGTTTTCATGAAAGCATTCTTGTCTTACGATGAAGTAAGGATTTCATTGCGCTAAAATACAGAATTTTTGAAGGAATAGGAATGCGCTTTTATTTAACTTTGCAAAATGCCGGAAGAAAAAAAATTCAAATCGGGGTTTGTAAACATCATCGGAAATCCGAATGTGGGAAAGTCCACTTTGCTTAATTTGTTGATGGACGAAAAACTCGTAATCGCCACACACAAAGCCCAAACCACACGTCACAGAATCAAAGGAATTCTGACGGGAGATGATTATCAGATCGTGTTTTCCGATACGCCCGGAATTCTGGAACCTGCTTACGAACTCCAGACTAAAATGATGGAGTATGTAAAGGAAGCTTTGGTCGATGCCGACCTGATTTTATATGTGGTGGAAGTGGGTGAAAAACAACCCAAAAACATAGAATTTTTTGAGAAACTGCAAAAAACAAAAACTCCGATTATCATTCTTCTCAATAAAATTGATACAACGACTCAGGAAAGACTTGAACAATCGGTGGAGCATTGGCATAATTTATTGCCCGAGGCCGAAATTCTCCCGATTTCTGCTTTGGAAAATGTCAATGTTGATTTGCTGAAAAGCAAAATCATACAGCTTTTACCGGAGGGCCCGATGTATTTTCCGGAAGATCAGTTGACCGACAAATCGGAACGGTTTATTGTGGATGAAGTCATCCGTGAGAAAATCCTGTTGAACTATAAAAAAGAAATTCCTTATTCGGTTGAAGTTGTGACACAAATCTTTAAAGAAGGTTTGGAAATGATTCAAATCGAAACAGAAATCTATGTAGAACGTGATACTCAAAAAGGAATTATCATCGGTCACAAAGGTGAATCACTTTCAAAAGTCGGAAAAGAAGCCCGTGAGGATCTGGAAAAATTCTTCAATAAAAAGATTTTCCTGAAACTCTTTGTGAAGGTCAAGAAAGATTGGCGTAAAAAAGACGGAGATTTGAGAAGGTTTGGGTATTAAAACTTTACTAATGTTTTATGTTATAACAATTGTTGTTCCGCTATTAATTATTATTATAAATTATTTGCTACTCGCTAAAAAAGTAAAAACTTACAGATTTTTTGTGAGATTGTATTCACAATCCTTTTTTTTCAATATTGGTTTATGCTAGCATAATATATTTTTTGGAAATTAACCATTACTTAAGCATCGGATGGCTTAGTTATTCACTTATTTTCTTTTTAATTCCTGCCTTTTTTATATTAATTATTCTAAACTTAATTAATCTTTTAAAAAAGAGAAATAATTAAAATCACCGCCGAATTCCTCTGACGGTTTCAATTGAAAAAGCCTTGTCAAGGTTTCAAACCTTGACAAGACTATACTAATTTTATTTCCTTCTTAAGTGGGATTTATTTCACACTAAAAACCAATTTGTTATCGCCTTCTTTTTCGGGGAAATAATCTATCAAAACCACGCTGTTATCATGCACATTTCCTTTTAGAATTTCTTTGGATAATTCATTTAAAACATCTTGCTGAACCACTCTTTTCAATGGGCGAGCACCAAATTGAGGATCATATCCTTTGTTGGAAATATATTCCAAGGCTTCCGGTGTGATGTCCAAAGTGATTTCTCTTTTGGCTAATTTTTTGGCCAATTCATCGATCTGAATTTTCACAATTCCCGAAATCTGTGAGTTGCTCAATGGTTTGAACAAAATGATTTCGTCAATTCTATTTAAAAATTCCGGACGGAAATTCCGTTTCAATTCTTCAAAAACTTCAATTTTTGTTTTGTCGTAAATCTCCCAAACATTCTC
>Ga0172382_10000246_pt1 | contig 99755 bp, 99 predicted proteins | sample Leawel138RmetaG_FD_122245 | JGI IMG/M metagenome (GOLD analysis project Ga0172382, IMG submission 122245) | Leachate microbial communities from a municipal landfill in Southern Ontario, Canada - Leachate well 138R metaG | ecosystem: Engineered > Solid waste > Landfill > Unclassified | place... | reverse complement strand
TCGTTTAGCGGCCAGGGAGGGGCGGGCAGAGGCCGCCGAGCTTGAGCATCCCCATCGCGATCATCGCCTCACCTGTGTGGAACCCAAACGCGCGGCGCACGATCAACCTGAGCGTCGTGTTCGTGCGCGAGGCCGCCGAGCGGTGGCCGTCCTGGTGGGATGATCGCTTCGGCCCACCGCACCAGGAGGCCGACGTCCCGCCGCTCGGCCGTCTGCGGGAGAGCCTCATGGGCCTGCGGCTGCTCCGCCGCCGCGGCCGCCGACTCCTCGTCACCAAGCGGGGGCGGGAGCTCACTGAGGACCTGGAGCGGCTGGTGGCGATGGCCCTGCCGGACCTTGGCGGTGGGGTCCGGTTCCACCAGGTGCTCGCCGCCGGGGTGCTCATCGCGCTGCAGGACGGTCCCGACGGCGTCCCGATCGGCGAGCTGATCGCGGCGGCGGGTCGCCATGCCCACGAGCACGGATGGAGGCCGGTCGAGGATGCCGGCGACCTCCTGGACCGCGGGCCGGTCCGGGAGGTCCACCAGGTCCTCGGTCACGCGGAGGCGTTCGGTCTGCTCGAGTGGCCGTCCGCTCCGCCCCGGGAGCGATTCCGCCCGCCGGTGCGGCTGCTCGAGACCGGACGACGCGTGCGGGTGCGGCTCGACCCCGACGGTGCCGCTCGCCTACGGCTGCAGCCGGTCGCCGGGGCGCCCGGGGACGTGCTGCACGTCGACGCACGCCTCGTCTCCGGATTCGGGACCCCGGTGGGAGGCGTGGCCGCCCGCATCGCGATCCGGGCCGACGACGACTTCGTCGCGTTGCACCACGCGATCCAGGAGGCGTTCGGGTGGCTCGACGATCACTTGTGGTCGATCTGGCTCGACGGACGGTTCTGGGGAGCCGCTGACCAGGAGATCCGGATTCCCGGCGGGGATGACTTCATGGATGCCGACGGGGCACGCGACGGTGACGAGCTGACGCTGGCGCAGGCCGGCATCGCCCGCCCGGGAGCGGTCGTCGCCTATCTCTTCGACTACGGTGACGAATGGCGGGTGCGGGTCACCGTCCGCGAGATCGGTGACGCCGGCGATGGTCCGCTGCCACGGGTCGTGGAGCGTACCGGCGAAGCACCGCCGCAATACCCGCCGTTGCGCGAGGTGTGACGGAGACGACCGATGTACGGTCCGCGAGCACCGACGTTCTCCGACGACGAGTTGCTCGCGGCGCTGCGCGCTGCCGCCGAGGCGGTCGGGATCGAGCCGGCGATCGGGCTGCGTGCCGCGCCGCGTCACGCACCGGCGGGTCAGCCGCCGGCGTCGTAGCGCGTGAAGAGCGCCAGGCGACGGGCGATCTCAGCGCAGGCGTCGTCGGGTGCTCGCGCGATGCGTTCCGTCAGGCGGTCGTGGCTGAGGGTCCGCACCTGGAGCGCATCGGCGTGGCTGACGCGGGTCTGGCCGCGATCCCCGGTCGAGAGCACGATCCGGACACGGGTCGTGTGCGGTGTGGTGGTCAGCGGCACGCAGATGGAAAGCGCTGCCGGGGCGTGGTTGATCTGGTCGACGCTGAGGATCAGGACCGGACGGGTCTTGGCGATCTCGCTTCCGCGGATCGGGTCGAGCTGGGCCCACCACACGTCGCCCTGGCGGGGCGTCGGCGTCAGCGCCACGAGGAGAAGTCCTCGGCCGGGTCCAGGCCGTCCATGAGCGTCTGATCCCACGCGGTCCGCTCGTCGTCGGAGGGCGGCGGGAGGGTCGCGATCGCGTCGAGCAGCAGCTGGTCCTGATAGTCGCGAACGAGGCGTTCCAGGAGCTCGATCGCGGTGGTTCCCTGGGCCTTGGCCAACTCGCGCAGCCGGTCGCGCGTCTCAGGTCGCGCTCGGACCATGACCGTCGCAGGCATACTTCCTAGTATACGCAGAGCGAAGACATTGGCGACAGACGCGCGGGGCGAACGCCCTTTGCGCGGGTGGCCTCCGGGGGTACGACCGCCCCCCTCGCCTCCGGGAATGCCCGGTCCAGGCGAGCCACACCTGGCCGACTCCGGGGTTCACACCACGTGGATCGAGAAGCCCCCGAGGACCGCGGCAAGGCACCCGAGGTCCTGCGGGTCGCTCGTGAGGACCGCGTGGCCGCGCGTCGCGGCGATGACGGCGACGGTCGCGTCGACGGCGTCGCTGAGCTCGGCACGGCCGAGCGCCTCACCCGCGCGTCGAGCGAGCGTTCGATCGACCGGCAGGACGTCGACCTCGCGAAGCAGACGGGACAGCCAGACCTGGCGACGGCCGTCGCGCCAGACCTGCGTCAGGACGGGGGCCGGCACGACGACGGGTCGACGGTGCGTGGCGGCGATCCGCAGGAACGCGCGGACACGGTCGTCACCCCGCCCGTACGCCAACAGCGCCCCGGCGTCGAGCGTGAGGCCACGGCGGTCGCTCACGCCCCGACGTCGTGCATCTCGGCAGCGACGGCGTCGAGCACGTGCGCCGGGATGCGGCCGCGCTCGGCCTCGTCCTCGTCAAGAAGGCGCCGCAGCCGCTCGGCGCGGACACGGTCGTCGAGCGCCTCGGCGACCAGAGCCGAGAAGTTCCCCCCGGGTGCGATCGCCTGGGCCGCCTCGGCGAGGTCGGCCTCGAGCGTCACGGCCTTGCGCACGAGCGTCATACGGCGATCATACTCGTGGATGGCGGTTCCGTCCAAGCGTGGCGTTCAGGGTTCCTACGCCCCCGCCCGCGCCACCCCGACGGTCAACCCGCGGCCCTCGATCTCGGCGGCGTGGGTCGTGCCGTGGTCGGCGTCGTAGGCCACGTCGAGGGACAGGGTCTCGCCGGTGACGTAGGGCTCGTGGGCGCGGGCCGCGTCGAGGAGGGCGTCGTCGCCGGTGAGCGACAGGCGGATGCGGTCGGTGATCTCCAGGCCCGCCGCCTTGCGCGCCGCCTGGATCGCGTGGACGACCTCGCGGGCCAGGCCCTCGCGGTGCAGCTCGTCGTCGATCGACAGGTCGAGCGCGACCGCGTGGCTGCCCTCACGCTCCAGCTGGTAGCCCTCCAGCGGCTCCATCCGCAGGATGAGGTCCTCCTCGGACAGCTCGTGCGCCTGGCCCTCCACGTCGATCCCGACCGTGCCGCCGGCGCGCACCGTCGCCGCGGCCCGCGTCGCGTCGAGCGCGGCGACCGCCGCGGCGACCTGCGGCATCGCCTTGCCGAACCGGCGACCGAGCGCCCGGTAGTTCGGCTTGATCTCGTACGACCCCAGCTCGTCCGCGTCGGCGACGAACCGCAGCTCGTGGACGTTGAGCTCGTCGCGGACGATCTCGCCCAGCCGCTCGATCGCGTCGCGCTCGCGGTCGGCGGCGACGATCACGGCCTCGCGCAGGGGCTGACGCACCTTGAGCTTGGACTGGCCGCGCGCGCCGAGGCCCAGCTGCACCGTCTCGCGGGCGATCTCCATCGTCCGCTCCAGGTCACGGTCGCGGCCGTCCGGGGTACCGGGCACGCCGACCGCCGCCGGCTCCGGCCAGTCGGTGAGGTGCACCGACGGCTCCGTCCCGTCCAGGTTGTCGTAGATCTCGTCGGCGACGAACGGGGTGAACGGCGCGAGGAGCTGCGCGACCGTCACGAGGCACGTCCGCAGCGTCCCGAGCGCCTCGGGGTCGCCGGCCCAGAACCGTCGGCGCGACCGGCGCACGTACCAGTTCGACAGGTCGTCGACGAACGCCGCGATCGCTCGTCCGGCGAACGTCGCGTCGAAGTCCTCCAGCCGGTCGGTGACCCGCTCGACGGTGTCCGCCAACCGCGACAGGATCCACCGGTCCATGAGCGCCGACGGGTCGCCGTCGGCCGCCTGCTCGCCACGACCGCCCGCGCCGTCGCCGGCGGCGTTCTCGTACATCACGAGGAACGCGTAGGTGCTCCACAGCGTGCGGAGGAACAGCCGCACGCCCTCGCCGATCGCGTCGGTCGAGAACCGGTAGCCGTCCCACGGCTGCTTGCTCGTGAAGAAGTACCAGCGGAACGCGTCGGCGCCGTACCGGTCGATGACCTCCCACGGCACGACGATGTTGCCGCGCGACTTCGACATCTTCTGGCCGTCGCCGTCGAGGATCAGGCCCAGGCAGACGACGTTGCGGTACGGCGGTGCGGGGGCGGGCAGCGCCTCGACCGCCCCGTCGCCGGTCGTGGTGGCCGGACGCGAACCGTCGCCCTCGGACGCCGGCCGGTCGGTCCCCCACGCCGCGGGCGCGTCGGGTCGGGCGGCGACGTCGGTCGCGCCCACCCGCACGGTCCCGTCGGCCGGGGCGCCGACCGGTACCGGCTGCTGCAGGAGCGTCGCGACCGCCAGCAGCGAGTAGAACCAGCCGCGGGTCTGGTCCTGCGCCTCGCAGATGTAGTCCGCCGGCCAGCGGCCCTGCTCGCGGACGGCGTCCTGGTCGGCGGCGTGCTGCGCGAACGGCATCGACCCCGAGTCGAACCACACGTCGATGACCTCCGGCACCCGGCGCATCGTGCCGTCGCACCCGTCCGCCGGACAGGCGAACGCCAGGTCGTCGACGTACGGCCGGTGCGGGTCGGTGAGCTCGCGGCCGGAGCGCTCCTCGAGCTCGGCGAACGACCCGACGCAGTGCAGGTGACCGCACGCCTCGTCGTCGCACCGCCACACCGGCAGCGGGGTGCCCCAGTAGCGCTCGCGCGACAGGGCCCAGTCGACGTTGCCCTCGAGCCACTTGCCGAACCGGCCCTCCTTCACGTGCTCCGGGTACCACGTGACCTGCTCGTTGGCGGCGGTGAGCTGCGCGCGGAGCTTCGACGTGGCGATGTACCACGACGGCTTGGCGTAGTAGAGCAGCGCGGTGGAGCAGCGCCAGCAGTGCGGGTAGGCGTGCTCGTAGTCGCGGTCGAGCCAGAGGCTGCCGGCGGCCCGCAGGTCCTCGACGAGCTCGAGGTCGCAGGACTTCACCTGACGTCCCGCGTACCCGGTGATCCGCTCGTCGTAGGCGCCGTCGAGGCCGACGGGGTTGACGATCGTCAGGCCGGCCGTCACGCCGAGCGCGTAGTCGTCGGCGCCGAACGCCAGCGCGGTGTGGACGATGCCGGTGCCGTCCTCGGCGGTGACGAACTCCGCCTCGAGCACGGTGTTGCCGCGCGGGCCCCACTCCTCGGACGCGATGAACGGGAACGGCGGCCGGTAGCGCGCGCCGGTCAGGCGCGACCCGGGCAGCGTCTGCAGGATCTCGACGGTGACGCCGTTGGGGACCGGCTTGTTGTCGCCGCCCATCTTCGTCGTCGGGACGACGCGGTCGAGCAGCGCCGCGGCGACGACGATCGTCTCGGGCTCGGCGACGGTCGACGCGCCGTGGCCGTCGACGGTGCGGCCGGTCACCCGCGCGCGGACGTACTCCAGCTCGGGGTGGACCGCCAGCGCGGCGTTCGCCGGCAACGTCCACGGGGTCGTCGTCCACGCGAGCAGCACGTCGCCGTCCTCGAGCGCGGACGAGCCCGGGTCGACGACGGGGAACCGCACGAACGCGGAGCGGTCGACGACGTCCTTGTACCCCTGCGCGACCTCGTGGCTCGACAGCGCGGTGCCGCAGCGCGGGCAGTACGGGACGACGCGGTGGCCCTCGTACAGCAGGTCGCGGTCGGCCATCGCACGGATCGCGCCCCACACCCGCTCGACGTAGTCGTGGTCGAGGGTGCGGTACGCGTCGTCCAGGTCGACCCAGTAGGCGATCCGCTCGGTCAGGCGGTTCCAGTCCTCGAGGAACTCGAACACCGACGCGCGGCAGCGGGCGTTGAACTCCGCCACGCCGTACGCCTCGATGTCGGCCTTGGACGTGAGGCCGAGCTCCTTCTCGACGGTGATCTCGACCGGCAGGCCGTGGCAGTCCCAGCCGCCCTTGCGCTCGACGTGCCGTCCGCGCATCGTCTGGAAGCGGGGGAAGATGTCCTTGAACGTCCGCGACAGGACGTGGTGGCTGCCCGGCCGTCCGTTGGCGGTCGGCGGGCCCTCGTAGAACACCCACGGCTCGGCCCCTTGACGGCGCCGGAGCGACTCGCGGAAGACGTCCCGCTCGCGCCAGCGCTCCAGGATCGACTCCTCCAGCGCGGGGAAGGACGGGTTGGGATCGACCGGGCGCCGCGACATGGACCGTCGATTGTAGGAACCACGGGGCGATCGCCGGTCCACGCCGCCGTCCCGGTGGCCGGCCGGCGGCCCGGTGGTCCGTCGTCGTCCGGTAGGTCCACGCCGTCGTCGCGTCGATCCGGGTACCCGGCGGGCGGGTCCGGGGCGCCAACCCCCGCGTCGCCGGTGGTTTCACCGACTGGACGGAAGGCCGGGGGAGGCGGGCGCCGGTGTTGCGTGCCGCCGGTCCGCCCGCGATGCTGGGGTGCGCAGGTCCCCTTCCCTCTACGACAAGGAGTTCCGGTGTCCACCGTCAAGCAGGATCTCGAAGCGCTTCCCCTCCACCGTCAGATCATCCTCGGATCGGGTGCGCTGCTACTCGTCGCGAGCTTTCTGCCCTGGTACAAGTTCTCGGCGGGATCGTTCAGTTCGAGCGCGTCCGGATGGCATCAGCTCGGCACGATCGCGTGGCTCTTCCTCATCGTCGCGCTCATCGCGGAGGGCGCCCGCGTCGCGCGCGTGTCGCCGCTGCAGGAGCGTCAGGCCGACCTGGCCACGACCGCGCTCGGTGGTGGCGTCCTCCTCTTCGGGGTGATCTTCGTCATCCAGCGGGTCAGTGACGGTCACCTCGGGATCGGGTTCTTCCTCGGCCTCATCGGGCTCATCGCGTTCGCCTACGGCGTGTACCTGCTCTTCCAGGCCAGCGACGGCCAGGGGGCCCTGAAGGACCTGCAGGCACAGGCCGAAGCGCGTCGTCGGCAGGATCCGCCCGCCGGGTCCTGAGTCCCTCGGAGGCGTCCCCGGACCGGGTCCGGGGACGTCCCGGGGCAGGGTCCCGACGGCGGCCCCCTCCCGTCGGGCCGGGCTCCGCGGGGCGTTAGGCTGGGAGGCACGCCACGCCGACGCGACCCGCGTGGCCCCCGCGACCATGACCTCTTCCTCCGCCCCCGCCGATCTCGAGCCGCACGGCGACCCGGAGCGCTTCCGGCACGTCCTGTCCCACGTGCCGACGAGCGTCGTGGTCGTCACCGGCACCTGTGGCGACACCGACCACGGCATGGTCATCGGGTCGTTCACGTCGATCTCGCTCGATCCCCAGCTCGTCGGGTTCTACCCGGCCAACACGTCGACGAGCTGGCCGCCGATCCGCGACGTCGGCCGGTTCTGCGTCAACGTGCTCGCGCAGGGCCAGGGCGAGCTCGCCGGCCGGTTCGCGCGCAAGGGCGGCGACAAGTTCGCCGGGCTCGAGTTCGACCGGGCGCCGCACACCGGCGCGCCGATCATCCCGGGCATCGTCGCGTGGATCGACTGCGTCCTCGACCGCGAGATCGAGCTCGGCGACCACTCGCTCGTCGTCGGTCGCGTCATGGACCTGTGCGTGTCGCAGAGCGAGCACCCGATGGTGTTCAGCCGCGGGGCGTACCCGTCGCTGGGCGACTGATCAGCGCCCGCGGCGCACGCGGAACGGCTCCTGGCCGCCGTCGAGCAACTGCAGCAGTCGCGACCGCGCGACGAGCGGGGCGCCGTCGAGGCGCTCGACCCCGGTCGTGCGTCGCTCGACGAGGGGGCCGTGGAAGTCGAGCACCGGGAGCTCCCCACCGGCCGCGCGTTGCGCGGCGAACACGAGCCGCCCCAACCGGTCGAGCGGCACGGTGCGGCCGCTGAGGACGACGGCGTCCGGCGCGATCCGGTGGAGCGCCCGGCCGAGCTCGTCGGCGGGCAGCGTCGCGCCGACGGTGATCGGCAGCACCCCCGAGCGCCGCAACGCGAGCTCCAGCGCCTGCACCCGCAGCGCGTCGAGCGTGCACGGCGCGGTGCCGTCGAGGACGACGACGACCGGCGGACGGTGGGTGGGCGGCGCGGTGCGGGCGGCGGCGGCGAGCCACCGCGACGCCCACCGCCACGCGAACGCGTACTCGGCGGACCCGGGCCGGTCGTGGTCCAGGCGCTCGACCGTCGGCAACAGCACCTCGTCGACCGAGCGCTCGAGCGACCGCAGGTGCAGCGACTCCTCGATGACGTGGTCGGCCCCGGCCTCGTCGAACCGGCGCAGCGCCCGCCGCAACCGGTCGGTCGCCGACGGCTCGCCGCCCCGTCCACCGCGACGGTCGCCGGGGGAGAGCTCGCCGGTGGTGCGGTGGCGTCGCGCGAGGGCCACCGCGGTGGCGGCGTCGCGGGACTCGCCCATCGCCTCGCGTAGCGACTCGATCTCGCCCAGGTCGTACTGCCGGTGCCCGCCGCCGGTGCGTTGCGGGGTCGGGAACCCGTACCGTCGCTCCCACGACCGCAGCGTGCTCGCGGACACGCCGAGCAGCTCGGCGGCTGCGGTGGTGCGGATCGCGGTCATGACCGCCGGATCCTCCGCGTTGGACGTCGGCGCCGCAAGCGCGGCAACGCGACGTGCGTCGGGGGCCGGGCGCCGGACGCCGGACGCCGGGCGTGGGGCGCCGGGCGTGGGGCACCGGTGGTGGAGGGTGCGGGTCCGGATCGACGTCCGGATCGACGTCGGGACCGAGACGATCCGAGATCGCCGGTCGTGCGGAACGCCCGCCGAGCCGCCATGCTGGACCGGTGCCGAGCTACGACGAGATCCCACGCCGTCACCCGGTGCTCGACGACGCCGAGGAGCGCCGCCATCGCCCGCGCTGGGCCATCCGCCTGCGCCGCCGGTTCGCGTCACCGCTCGACGTGGCGATCCTCGGCTTCGCCGTCGTGTGCGTCGTCGCGGTCGGCGGAGCGGGGATCTGGTCGCTCCTGGGGTGAGGGGAACGGGTCGGCGGGGGTGCCCGCGCGTCGCTGCGGTGGCGCACCGGGCGGGTGGCCGACGTCCCGGGGGATGACCGGCGCGTCCTCACGACGGTGCGCCACGTCGGCGTCGGTATCCGTCGCCCAGGGGGATGTCCGTTCGGAGCAGGGTGGGGTGATCCACCTGGGCGACACCCGATCGGCGACCCGGGTGGGCGGGGCGACGCTGAGGGGGATGACCGGCATGTGCGCTGGGCGGTGCGTCACCTGGGCGTCGGCTACCGGTACCCAGGGGGATGTCCGTTCGGAGCAGGGTGGGGTGTGCCACCTGAGCGACGCCCGATTGGCGACCCGGGTGGGCAGGGCGACGCTGAGGGGGATCACCGGCATGCTCGCCGGGCGGTGCGCCACGTCCGCGTTGCATTCCGTCGCTCAGGGGGATGGCCGTCCGGAACAGGGTGGGGTGATCCACCTGAGCGTCGCCGCTTCCGCCTCCCGGCCTCGCTGACCCGCCTGCCGGCCCGGCCGCCTCGCCGCCTCTCCCCGCCCGCGCGCCTCGCCCCGCCCGCGCGCCTCGCCCGCGCGCCCCGCCCCGCCCGCGCGCCCCGCTGCGTCCGCGTCACGTGACCGACGTCGTCCGGCGGTCCGGCCCGCGTCCGCGTCGCCCGCGCTCGACCCCACCGCCCGCACCCCCTACGCTCCCGCACCATGACCCGCCTGGCCGACGTCGATCTGTCGCTCTCGCTCAAGCGCACGGTGTACGAGCGGCGGTTGGCGGTCGCGCAGACGCGGTTGGCGCAGCTGCGGTTGACGCTCGGCGGGCAGATCGGGCTGCGGTCGATCGGGGACGACGTGCCGCGGCCGGACCACTCGCCGCACCCGCTCGGGCCGCCGCTGCTCATCGCGTTCGAGGGCTGGGACGCGTCCGGCAAGGGCGGGGCGATCAAGCGGCTCGTGCAGGAGCTCGACCCGCGCCACTACGAGGTCCACCAGTTTTCGGCGCCGTCGCCGGACGAGCTGCGCCACCACTGGCTGCACCGGTTCTGGGTGCCGTTGCCGGGCCGCGGCGGGATGTGCGTCTACGACCGCACGTGGTACGGGCGGGTGCTCGTCGAGCGGATCGAGGGCCTGGCCGACGAGGAGCAGTGGCGGCGGGCGTACGGCGAGATCCGCGAGTTCGAGCAGCAGCTCGTCGACGACGGCACGATGCTCGTCAAGATCTGGCTCCACGTCAGCGACGAGGAGCAGCTGCGGCGGTTCGAGCGGCGCCGCGGCGACCCGCTCAAGGCGTGGAAGCTCACCGACGAGGACTGGCGCAACCGCGCGAGGCGCCCCGAGTACGAGCGGGCGATCGACGAGATGCTCGCCGAGACGGACACCCCGCACGCGCCGTGGGACGTCGTCGCCGCCGAGAGCAAGAAGTGGGCGCGGGTGGCGGTGATCGAGACGGTCGTCGCCCGGATCGAGCAGTGCGCCCGCGACCGCGGGTTCGACGTGCCCGCGCCGCTGGAGTAGCCCGGGGCGCGGCGGCCATCGTGAAGCGGGCCACGGGTCGCGGGGTGGCCCGCACCGGACGGCAGCGCCCGCGTCGCCACCGCGGGGTCGCTCCCGTGCCGGCGGGCCGCCACCACTGGGGCCGCTCCCGTGCCGGCGGGCCGCCACCACTGGGGCCGCTCCCGTGCCGGCGGGCCGCCACCACGCCGCTCCCGGATCCGACCATCATGTGCGCATGGCCGTGCGCCCCCCTGCCGGAGATCTACGCGAGGCGCTCGTCCGGGCGGCCGAGGAGGAGCTCGAGGCGGTCGGGGTGGGCGCGGTGAGCCTGCGGGCGATCGCGCGACGGGCGGGCGTGTCCCACCAGGCTCCGGGACACGTGTTCCGCGACCGGGCGGGGCTCTTCACAGCCGTCGCGCAGGAGGGGTACGCGGCGCTGGCCGACGCGCTGCGGTCCGGGTACGACGCGGCCGGGGGCGCCGACCCGATCACGCGCCTCGGCGGCATCGGCACGGCGTACGTGCGGTTCGCCCTCGAGCGTGGCGCGATGTTCGCGGTCCTCACCCGTCCGGAGCTGCTCAACCTCGACGATCCGGCGTTGGTCGCCGCCCGCGCCCGGCCGTTCGACGTGCTCGACCGGGGGGTCCGGGCCGCCGCCGACGACGGCTGGGGCGACGGGCGGGACCCCCGGACCCTCGCGCTGCTGTGCTGGACGACGATGCACGGCCTGGCGACGCTCGCCCGCGACGGGATCCTCGCCATCGACGTCCCCGAGGCCGGCCCCGACGAGCTGGCGGCGCTCCTCTCGGCGACGCTCGTCGACGCGCTGCGGCCGGGCGGCGCGACGCGTCGGATCGCGCCCTGAACGCCGGGCTCGCGCGTGGCGATCACGCGCCGCGCCGCGCGCAGCGCCACGCGCCGTCCACCGCTCACCCCGCTGCGTGCCCCGGTCCCGCGCGGCGAGCGCGCCCGTGGTCGCCGTCGCGCGGCCCGGTCCCGCGCACCGCGGCCGCCCACGACCGGCCGCGCCGTCCTCCGCTCACTTGACACTGTCACATCACGTCTCTAGCCTGCTTGCGCATGCCCTCCGCCACGCGGTCGTCGTCCGCGTTCTCCGGCCCCGAGCGCGTGATCCTCGCGATCGTCTGCGTCGCGGTCCTCGTCATCAACCTGTCGACGACGATCGTCAACATCACGCTGCCCCGGCTGACCGAGGACCTGGGTGCGACGACGACCGACCTGCTGTGGATCGTCGACGCGTTCAACCTGGCGTTCGCGGCGCTCGTCCTCGCGGCCGGCACGCTCTCGGACCGGTTCGGCCGCCGCCGGCTGCTCGTCATCGGGCTCGTCGTCTTCGCCGTCGGCTCGATCGGCGGGGCGACGGCCGCGAACCCGACCCAGCTCATCGCCTGGCGCGCGATCGCCGGCGTCGGGGCGGCGGTGATCTTCCCGGGGACGCTGTCGATCATCTCCAACGTCTTCACCGACCGGACGCGGCGGGCGAAGGCGATCGGCCTGTGGGGCGCCGCCGCGGGCGTGGCGATCGCCGTCGGCCCGGTCGTCGGCGGGTTCCTCGTGGAGTACGTGTCGTGGAACAGCACGCTGCTGTTCCCCGGCGCGGTGGCGCTCGTCGCCCTCGTCGGCGTCGTCCTCCGGGTGCCGGAGTCCCGCGATCCGGCGACCCCGCCGCTGGACCTCGGCGGCATCCTCCTGTCGTGCCTCGGGCTCGGGCTCGTCGTCTACGCGCTCATCGAGGCGCCGGAGCGCGGGTGGATGTCCGGCGCGACCCTCGGCGTCGGCGCCGTGGCGGCCGCGCTGCTCGCGACCTTCGTGGCGTGGGAGCGACGGCAGGCCCACCCGATGCTCGACCTGTCGCTCTTCCGCAACCTGCGGTTCACCGCCGCCGCGCTGTCGATCACCTTCGCGTTCTTCGCGCTCTTCGGGTTCATCTTCCTCGTCACCCAGTACCTCCAGTTCGTCAAGCTCTACGGGCCGTTCGACACCGGACTGCGGATGCTGCCGTTCGCCGTCTGCACCGCGGTGCTGTCGGTCGCGGGGTCGCGCGTGGCCGTCGTGACGGGCACGAAGCTCGTCGTCGCCGGGGGCATGCTGCTCTTCGCGGCGGGGTTCGCCTGGGCGTCGACGGTCGACGTCGACACGGCGTACCTCACGATGGCCCTGCAGATGGTCCTCATGGGATCGGGCCTGGGGCTCACGAGCACGCCCGCCACCGAGGCGATCATGGGCGCGGTGCCGAAGGCCAAGGCCGGCATCGGGTCCGCGGTGAACGACGCGACCCGCGAGCTCGGCGGCACCTTCGGGGTGGCCGTCGTCGGCAGCGTCGCGCTGTCGATGTACCGCGACGCGTTCTCCGGCTCGCCCCTGCCCGAGGAGGCGCTGGAGTCGGCACGCGATTCGGTCGGGGCGGCGGTCGCCACGGCGGAGCGGATCGCGGCGGCCGGGGACGAGGCCGCGGCGTCGTCGCTCGTGACGCTCGCGCAGTCGGGGTTCCTCGACGGCCTGCAGGTCGGCTGCCTCGTCGCGGCGGGCGTGGCCGCGGCCGGCGCGGTGGTCGTCCTGCTCTGGCTGCCGGCGCACCCCACCGCGCCCGACGGCGGGGGCGCCGGGGATCGCGACGGGGCGACGGAGGACGATGGGACGGCGGAGGGGGCACTGCGCGCCGGCCCGGTCGCCGCGGCCGCTTCGGCTCCACCGCTCGCCCTCGCCATCGACCGCGAACCCGCGTGACCACCATGCCCATGACCGACACCGTGACCTCCACCACGCAGACCGGGGCGAGGTCGTCGTCGACCTCGACGGCGTCGCCGGACCCGCGGACCGACCGAGCCCGGCCCGCCTCCCCGGTCAGATCCCGCCGGTGATGAGGATCACCTGGATCTCGCCGACGATGCCGCCGAGGATCGCGCCGACCGCGACGATGACCCACTCGTCGTCCTTGAACGCCGGGCGGATCAGGCCCTCGTACTCGTCGTTCGTCAGGCCCTCCATCCGCTCGGCGACGAGCGTCTCCAGGTCCATCGCGGTCGTCGCGTACTGCTCGACCAGGGCGGTCGTCTCGGGCATCTTCGCGAGCACGACCTGCGCCACCCGCTCCTTCAGCTCCTGGTAGCGCCGCGACCCGACGGTGAGGTTCACCAGCGGGCGCACCGCGTCGGTCTGGTGGTCGATCGCACGGCCGACCTCGTCGGTGATGAGCGCGAAGAGCTTGTCGGACGTCGGCGCGGTCAGGACGCCGCGCATCACGACGGCCGGGGTCAGGACGTCGCGGGCGATGAGGGCGCTGTAGTCCTTCGTCACCTGGGCCCGGGTGCGGTGGAACAGGCCCTGGTAGCGGATGCCGAGGATCCGCTTCTCCTTCACCGGGCGGAAGATGAGCTGCAGCGCGACGAAGTCCGTCAGGCCACCGGCGAGCACGCCGAACGCCGGCAGCAGCCAGTGGTTGTTCGTCAGGCCGTAGGTGATCGACTGCACGATCCCGATCGTCAGGCCGAACCAGATCCCGGACTTGATGATGAACCCGAACGCGTCGCCACCGGTGTTGCGGAACAACCGGTTGACGAGGGCCTTGTTCGCGATGAGGTTCTGGACGACGACGTGCTTGAGGTCGACGACGCGGTCGATGTCCTCCCGCAGGTCGTCCATGAGGTTGCCGACGACGGTCGGCGCCTCGGCCTGCACCCGGCGCACGAGCGCGCGACGGGCCCGGTCGGGCATCGCGTCCCACGCCCCGCGCTGGTACGTGTCGACGACCTCGCGGACGATCTCCTCGATCGACTCGCGGATCGGCTCCTCCAGCTCGCGGACCATCGCGTCCGGGTCGATCTGGTCGAGCAGGTCCTGCGGCTTGAGGATCGACCCGAACACCGTCTCGGTGGCGATGCCGGCCATCTTCGCCACCCGGCGCGGGATCTGCCCCTGCCAGCCGAGCCACGGGTCCTTCCACCCGCGGAACTCCATCGGGCGGAACATCATCTCCACCGCGACGAGCTTCGTCGACCAGCCGACGAACGCGCACGCGAACGGCAGCAGGACGTAGATCCACCACGCGTGCTCGAAGATCGCCGCGACGGGGACGGTCATGCGGCCGGCCTCGTCGAGCGCCACAGCTCCGCGCCGAGGGCGGAGATCCGGACCGACCGGCGGATGATCCGGGCGGGACGGCGCCCGCCGGCCCGGGCGCGCTGTCGCGCCTCCTGCACCGGTCGGTCGGTGAGGAGCACCGCGTACTCGTCGCTGAGCGACGGGTGGCTCGGGCCGATCTCGACGAGACCCAGGCCGCGCAGGTGCGACAGGTACGTCGGGACCTGGTCGACGAGCGTCACCCCGGCGGAGCGCCCGACGCTGCTGGCGTTCTCCAGCACGATCGTGCCGTGGCTGCCGGGGGTGGCGATGTGGATCACCGCGAACGGCCGGCCGTCGGCGAGCGCGGCGAGGATGCGGGCCTCGTCGGGCACCATCTCCGACAGCAGGGTGCGGAAGAGGCTCCGGCGACTGTCGTCGCGGCTCTCGGCGACCGAGCGCTGCAGCAGCTGCTCCATCGTCGCGGTCGGATCCGCGTCGGGGGCGGCGCCGTTCGCCGTGCCGCGGTCGGAGCGACCGGGGCGGCCGTCGGACCGGGGCGCGCCGTCGTGGCCCGCGTCGCGGCCGGGCGCCGGGGCACCGCCGTCGTCGGAGCCGGCGGGGAGGGCGGGGATCTCGAGGCGACGGCGCAGCTCGCCGACGACCGCCCGCTCGATCCGGTCCCCCTGGCGCTCGAGGAACGCGGCGCCCGGTAGCCGACGCCCGATCCGCAGCGCCTCGGGCATGACGCCGGTGGGGTCGCGGGCCGCGAGTCGATCGACGAGGCGGCGGCGTGGGCGCGGGGCGTCGTCGGTCACGTCGGCAACCTAGCAACGGCCGGGCATGCTGGCCGGGGGGCGCCGTGCGACGGGAGCGGTGGGCCGCCGCGCACGATCGGTCGGGCCGCGCCGTGCGATCCCGCCGCCCCGTCACCGTGGGGTCGCCTGCCCGCTCCACGCACCGATCGGCTCAACCCACCAGGCCGGAGAGCGTGCCGAGCAGGCGCCGGACGGTCGTGCCGTCGAGGATCGCGGCGACGTCGCGCTGCAGGCGGGCGCCGAGCTCGCGGCCGGCGCGGGCCGCGTCGACGGCGGCGAACGGCTCGGTCCCGGTGGCCAGCCGCAGGCCGGCCATCCCGGCGCCGTGGGCGCGGGCGTACTCGACCTCGCGGCGGAGGTCGCCGATGCCGTTGGTCGCCGGCAACGGCAGCAGGCTCAGCGTGCTCAGGGTCCCGAGCGCCCGTCCGTCGCGCGACAGGACGGCGCTCCCGGAGTCGCCGGGCAGGCCGGGGGTGACGGTCAGCACCGGGTGGCTCCAGCCGCCCCCGGTCTGGCCCAGCGCGATCCCGGCCTTGGGCTTCAGGAGCTCCAGGCCGACCCGCAGCGACGAGGCGCCGTACGAGTGGACCGGGTCGCCGGTGGCGGTGTCGGCCCCCAGGCCGGTCGGGCCGCCCCAGTACGGCACGCTCGGGTTGACGCGACCGTGGTCGGCGGGATCGATCCGCACGAGGGCGAAGTCGTTGAACGCGCACGCGTCGGGGTCCTGCTCGCCCCGGGCCTGCATCGTCACCCACGAGCTGTACGCGATCCGGCCGGGCCGGGTGGCGCCCTCGATCGTCACCGGGGTCCCGACCGGCAGGCTCCCGGCCTCGCACCCGTCGGTGTCGGTCGCGTCCCCGGTGGTCGCGCAGTGCGCGGACTGGCCGATGAGCACGTCGTCGCCGTCGACGAAGACGAAGTTCGCGGTGCACTGGCCACCGTCGGTGCGGGTCTCCGATCCCGGACGGATCGTCGCCGAGTCCGCCGGGGCCCAGGCCGACGCGGCGCTCGGCACGGCCAGGAGCAGGGCGACGGCGGCGACCGTCGACGAGATCCGGCGCACGACGGGGGCGCGGCGCACGTCGACGGGGCGGCGGGCGGCGGGGCCGTCGTCGGTGGTGCGGCGGGTGCCGTCGGGGTGGCGGTCGCGCCGATGACGGAGCGGCGGAGCGGGCATCTGGGACCTCGGGACGGCTGACGACGAGACGGCGGGACGACGGCGACCGGTCGTCGGGGGACCCATCCCCGCGGGCCGGCCCACGCGAGCCTACCGCCGGTAGGGACGGGTGTGGGACGAATCGGTGGCGGGCCGCCGGTCCGCCCGGGCGCCGCAGGCGGCGTGGCCCTCCCGAGTGGTGGCCTGGCCGCGGTCGGGCTACCCCCGCCACGCCCCCGCCCGCGCCCACCGTCCGCCGCGGAACCGCCAGGCGGTGCCGGCCAGGCGCGCGGCCATCACGACGACGATCCCGGTCCACACCCCCGCTATCCCCTCGCCCGCGTCGTGCAGCGCGAGCATCACCGGCAGCCCGACGACCGCGGCGGCGACCATCGCCACGGCGAGGAACCCTGCGTCGCCGGCGCCGATGAGGATCCCGTCGAACGCGAACACCGCCGCGGCGAACGGGAGCATGAGCACGAGCAGCGGCCACATCTCGCGCGCCTGGGCGCGGACCGCGCCGTCGGGGGTGAACGCCGACAGGATCGGGTCGCGCGCGACGAGCAGGACGAGCCCGACGAGCGTGCCGAGCACGACGGTGAGCACGACCATCCGGCCGGCGGCGGAGCGGGCCTCGTCGACGCGGGATCCGCCGAGCGCCCGGCCGATGAGGACCTGGCCGGCGATCGCGATCGCGTCGAGGGTCAGCGCGAGGAAGACGAAGAGCTGCCAGCCGATCTGGTGCGCGGCGAGCGCCGGCTCGCCGCTCCGCGCCGCGATCCCCGCCGCCACCGCGAACGTCAGCAGCAGCGCACCGGTCCGGACGAGCAAGAGCAGCCCCGTGCGGCCCAGGCGACGCAGGAGCAGCCCCGACGGTCGCCGGTCGGCGCGCTCGCCGGGCACGGTCGGGCGGCCCGCGCGCCAGAGCAGCGCGACGAACCACGCGCCCATCACCGTCTGCCCGGTGAGCGTCGCGATCGCGCTCCCCGTCAGGCCCCACCCGGCGACGTGGATGAGCAGCGGGTTGAGGACGACGTTCACCGCGTTGCCGACGAGCACGACGAGCAGCGGGGTGCGTAGATCGCCGGTGCCGCGCAACCAGCCCTGGGCGGCCAGGCCGAGGACCGCGCAGCCCAGGCCGGGCGCCGCGATCCGCAGGTACCGGACGGCGTCGTCGGCGGTGTCGCCCTCGCCCCCGAGCGCCGCGATCCACGTCGGCCCCAGCACCACGGCGAGGACCGCCGCCAGCAGGCCCGTCCCGCCGCCGAGCCACAGCGCCTGGGTGGCGACCCGGCGCAGGTCGTCGTCGTGGCCGGCGCCCGACAGGCGCGCCACCGCGGCGGTCGTGGCGTAGGCGACGACGACCGCCAGCCCCGCGAGCGTCGCGAGGACCGACGCCGCCAGGCCGAGCGCGGCGAGCGAGTCCCCGGCCAACCGTCCGACCATCGCCGTGTCGACGAGGAGGTAGGACGGCTCCGCGGCGAGCGCCCCGAGCGCCGGCAACGCCAGGCGGGCGATCTCGCGGTCGTGGGGTGAGCGCAGCGACGGCACCGGGACGGGATGGTGGCCGGTCCGCGCGGGGGACGCCTCGCCCCGCCCGACGGAGGGCTCGACGCCCGTCGGGTGCGTCGCGCGCCGCACATCGTCGGGCCGGGCGCCGGGAGTAGGGTCCCGCGCATGGCCAGCGACCAGATCCTGTACGGCGGCGAGACGAAGAAGGCCGTCGAGAACTTCCCGATCTCCGGCGAGCGCGTGCCGATCCAGGTCGTGCGCTGGCAGGCCCGGATCAAGGGCGCGGCGGCCACCGTCAACGCCGACCTCGGCAAGCTCGACGCCGACATCGCGCGGGCGATCGAGCAGGCCGCCGCGGCGATCGTCGCCGGCGAGCACGACGACCAGTTCCCGATCGACGTGTTCCAGACCGGGTCGGGCACGTCGACGAACATGAACGTCAACGAGGTCATCTCCGCCCTGACCGGCGAGAAGGCCCACCGCAACGACCACGTGAACATGGGGCAGAGCTCCAACGACACGTTCCCGTCGGCGGTGCACCTCGCCGCGCTCGACGAGGCCACCAACCGCCTGCTGCCCGCCCTGGAGCGGCTCGAGGCGTCGCTCGCCGCCAAGGCCGACGCGTTCAAGGACGTCGTCAAGGCCGGCCGCACCCACCTGATGGACGCGGTGCCGGTGACGCTCGGCCAGGAGTTCGGCGGCTACGCCGCGCAGGTGCGCCTGGGGGCCAAGCGCGTCCGCAACGCGCTCCCGCAGGTCGGCCAGATCCCGCTCGGCGGCACCGCCACCGGCACCGGCCTCAACACCCCGGCGGAGTTCGCGCCGAAGGTCCGCGAGATCCTCAAGAAGCAGTCCGGCCTGGACCTCATCGCCGGTCCGGAGGACCCGTTCGAGGCGCAGGCCAACCGCGACGCGCTCGTCGAGCTGTCCGGCGCGCTGAAGAGCGTCGCGGTGTCGCTGACGAAGATCGCCAACGACATCGCGCTCATGGGCTCCGGCCCGCGCGCCGGCATCGGCGAGCTCTTCCTCCCCGAGCTGCAGAAGGGCTCGTCGATCATGCCGGGCAAGGTCAACCCGGTCCTGCCCGAGGTCGTCCTGCAGGTCTCGGCCCAGGTCATCGGCAACGACGCCGCGATCACCATCGGCGGCAGCCAGGGCCAGTTCGAGCTCAACGTCCGCGTGCCGCTCATCGCCCGCAACCTGCTGCAGTCGATCCACCTGCTCACCACGGCGTCGACCGCGTTCGCCGAGAAGTGCGTCGACGGGATCGAGGCGAACACGCGCGGCACCGACGGATCGGCCGGGGCGACGCTCGCCACCGCGACCGCCCTCAACGAGGCGATCGGCTACGACAAGGCCACCGACATCGTCAAGAAGGCGACCGCGTCCGGCGAGCCGCTGCGCGACGTCGCGCTCGCCGAGGGCGTCGACGCCGACCTGTACGACAAGACGATCGACCTGCGCCGCATCGCCGCGGGCAACCTCGAGGGCTGATCGCGGCCGGGCCGGCCGGCGACGTGCGTCGCGCCGGCCGGCGGCGGGTCGCTCGCCCCCGAGGCGCCTCGCACCTGCGCGGCGCCTCGGCGCTCTCGCGGTGCGCTGCGCCGGGGCGTCGACCCGAGCGCCCCGACGGCCGGTCGAGGCGGCGCTAGAGTGGCCGCCATGAACCGCCGATCAGCCGTGGTGCTCGCCGCGACCGTCGCCCTGGTCGGCGCGCCCGCGGCCGCCCCCGCCGCCGGGACGGCCACGCCGTCCGTGCCGACCGCCGACGCGACGGCGATCCGGACGATCGCCGAGAAGTACGGCCGGGCGTCGGTCCACGGCCACGCGGGACGCAAGGTCTGCGCGTGGCTGACCGAGGGCGCCCGCGCCCGGTTCGTCCGTGCGCAGCGGGCCAAGGGGCCCTGCGCCGCCGCGTGGGACCGCGCGGTGCGCACCGCCAGGCGCACCGACCGGGGTCGCAGCGCCCGCTACCAGGTGCTGTCGCTCAAGCCGCTCGGCCTCACCCCCGGGCAGGAGGGCCAGATCGCCGACCGGGTCGCGATCCGGTTGCGGTCGATCGTCACGACCCGCGGCCGCACGACCCGCGCCGTCGGTCGGATCGTCGTGCAGCGCGTCGACGGACGGTGGCTCATCGACGTCGTCGACCGCCCCGTCGTCCGGCGCTGACCGGCGCCCGTCGTCCGGCGCCGGCCGCGACCCGTCGTCGGGCGCCGGCTCGCCCGGCGGTCGTCAGCCGCCGACCCGGCCGTAGTCGCGCTCGATCGCGCGCCGCACGATCTCGGCCGCGTGGGCCGACCCCGCCTGGTTCAGGTGGATCCCGTCGGACTCGCGCACGACCCGCTCGCGACCGTCGATCGTCATCGCGTCGCGATAGCGGCCACCGGGGGTGAACGCCTCGGCCAGGTCGATCACGCGCACCTGGCGCCGGTAGGCCTCGCCGGCGACCCGGATCCCGGCGTTGACGGCGCGGGCCACCTCGCGACGCTCGTCCGATCGCGGGAGCGGCAGCAGCGCCCAGTACACGCGCACGTCACCGCGCTGCCGGTACGTCGCCATCATCGTCCGCACCGACCGCGCGTATGCGGCGGCCCAGTCCGCCCCGCAGCAATCGACGGTGCGGTCGCCGTCGCGCAGCGGGAAGCCCTCGTTGGCGCCCAGGAACACGACCACCGCGTCCGGCCCGTCCGCGGCCTGCTCCCCGGCCAGGCGGGGCCAGTCGACGATCTCCGGCTGCGAGATGCTCGTGCCGATCCGTGGATCGCGGTCCACCCGCACCCCGCCGCCGGCGAGCCGCCGCGCGAGCTCGGCGTCCAGCGGCGTCGCCATCGAGTCACCGGTGACGAGCAGCCGCCGCAGCGCCCGCGGGCGCTCCGCGGGCTCGCCGAGCGTCGTGGGATCGAACGCGTCGGCGGTGATCGCCGCCCCGCCCGTCGCGACGACCGGTGGCGCCGTCCGGGTCGGCGGCGAGCTTCCGCCGATGACCTCGTTGAACCGGTCGCCGATGCCCGAGAACGGGAGCTTGTCGGAGACCCAGCCGGTCGGGCGACCGACGGCGAGCAGGACCGTGCGGATCACCCCGGCCTCGTGGCGCTCGCCGGCGCGCTCGACGGCCTTGCCCTCGAACGCGACGAGGACGACGACGGCGACGAGCACCGCCACCAGCGCCCCGCGGGCGGTCGACTGACGGGCCGGGTCGTGCACGCCGGCCGGGGCGTCGCCGTCGCCGGGACGGCTCTCGGCGGTGATCGGATCGGGTGGCGTGTCGGACATGGCGGGACCGGGTCAGAAGGCGAAGTAGATGAAGGTCGGGACCGCGTCCCCGGACACGCTCGCACCGACGGTGGCGACGACGAGCGCGAGGACGAGGCCGAGCGGCACCGGGCGCAACCGCTCGAACCGCTCGCGGACCCGCCGCACCGGTCGCTCGGGCAGCAGCTGGGAGCCGATGACGAGCAGGACGATGAAGACGGCCGACGCGCTCCAGAGCGTCGCGGGCTGCCAGACGAACAACCGCTCGACGACGGTCGCGGCCAGGTCGAGGTCCGGCGCCCGGAACGGGATCCACGCGAGCACCACGACGTGGAACGTGATGGCCCACGCGAGCCACCCGGGCACCCGGACCCGGCCGCGCAACAGGCGCTCGACCGCCAGCGCCCCGCCGTGGATGGCCCCCCACAGGACGAACCCCCACGCCGCGCCGTGCCAGAGCCCGCCGAGCAGCATCGTGAGGAAGAGGTTGCGGTACGTCCTCCACCGTCCCCTGCGGTTGCCGCCGAGCGGGACGTAGAGGAAGTCGCGCAGGAACCGCGACAGCGTCATGTGCCAGCGGCGCCAGAACTCCTGCAGCGACCGCGACCGGTACGGACTGTCGAAGTTCTGCGGGAACACGATCCCCATGAGCAGCGCCAGCCCGATCGCGATGTCGGTGTAGCCGGAGAAGTCGCAGTAGATCTGGGCGGCGTACGCGTAGACCGCCAACGTCACGTCCGGCGTGCCGTACGCCTCCGGGACCGCGAACACCGGGTCGACGACCTGGCGCGCCAACGCGTCGGCCAGCACGACCTTCTTGACCAGGCCGAGGCAGATCAGCGCGACCGCCGGACCGACCGCCACCTGGTCGCGCCGGCGGGGGACGGCGAGCTGCGGCAGGAACTCGCGGGCCCGCACGATCGGCCCGGCGACGAGGTGCGGGAAGAACGACAGATAGAGCGCCAGGTCGATCGTCGCCGCCCGCTCGCACCGGCCGCGACGCACGTCGACGACGTAGCTGATCGCCTGGAACGTGAAGAAGCTCAGCCCGACCGGCAGCGCGATGGTGAGCAACGGGAGCGGCAGGCCCAGTCCGACCGAGCCCAGCAGACGGTCGACGTCCTCGGCGAAGAACCCGTAGTACTTGAAGACGCCCAGGACGAGCAGGTCGACGACGACCGCCGCGGCGACGATCCGACCCCGGCGCCGCTCGTCGGTCGTGCGGTCGATCAACGTCGCCGCGGCCTGGTTGGCCAGGGTCACCCCGGCCAGCAGCAGGCAGAACCGCACGTCGGCGGCGGCGTAGAAGACGTAGCTCGCGGCGAGGATGAACGGCTTCCACGCCCATGATCGCTCCATGAGCAGCCACGACACGCCCAGGACGACCGGGAAGAAGAGCGCGAACTCGATCGTCGGGAAGACCATGGCCGGGGCACGGGACGGCGGCCGCGCGCCCGGTCGTGCCGGCGGCAGGTTAGCCGTCCGGTGCGGCGGGAGGGGGTCGGTCGGGCGGGACGGGCGGGCCCGGCGCGGCGGCGGTCAGCGGATGACCGGACGGATTCGCGCGGAGCGGCCGACGATCGCGATCGTGCGGCGCGCCGACTCCCGCGCGCCGGTGGCCCGGCTCGCGAGGGCCGGGACGACCCGGTAGCCGGGCCGCGTGACGAACGTCGGCACGTACTCCACCCGTCGCGGACGGACGACGAACCCGCGTCCGGTGGCCCGGCGCCTGGCGGTCGACCGGATGCGGACGAGATAGCCGCCCTGCGAGGCGGCGTGGCAGCAACCGGGGCTCTGGTTCGACAGGAGGTTCCCGGCCCCGTACGCGACCGGGGTGCCGGCGATCCAGGTGATCGGCTGCGGCACGTGCGCGTGCTGCCCGACCACCGCGGTGATCGACGGGGACCGGGCGAGGATCCCCGCCAACCTGCGTTGCGTGGCGCTCGGGGTGGTGCGGTACTCGTCGCCGGCGTGGAGGTTGACGACGACCGCGTCAGCCCCGCGCGCGCGGGCGCGGCGGGCGTCGCGGAGGATCTCGTCCGGGCGCGCGAGCGCCACGCTCCACGGCCGCGGCAGCGGGATCCCGTTCGTCGACTCGGTGTACGACAGGACCGCGACGCGCACGCCGGACCGGGTGCGGACGACGGGGATCGCCCGACGCTCCTCCGCGCTGCGTGCGATCCCGTGCAGCGGCACCCCGGCGCGGGCGGCCGCGCGGCGCGTCGTGGTGATCCCGTGCGTCCCGGCGTCCAGGCTGTGGTTGCTCGCCGTGGTGCAGACGTCGTAGCCCGTGCGCCGCACGCCGTCGGCGAGCGCGGTGGGGGTGCGGAACGTCGGATAGCCCCGCGGCGGACCGGGCGTCAACGGGGTCTCCAGGTGGCAGATCGCGACGTGCGCCCGGCGCACGGTCGGCGAGATCGGGGCGAGCAACCGGGCGAACGCGTAGCGGCGCTCCGCGCCGGCGGACCACGCCGCGCGCCACACCGGCCCGTGGACGAGCAGGTCGCCGCCGGCCACGATCGTCAGCGGCACGGCGGTGCGTGGAGGCGTCGTCGCCGGTCGCGCGGACCGCGGCGTCGACGGGACGGCGGGGGAGGGGACGGCCAGGAGCGCCGACAGGGCGACGGCGAGCGTCGCCGTCGTCGTCGCGGCCGGTCGTGACGGACGGTCCATGCCGGCAGTCTCGACGAACGACCGGCGCGCCGGGCGGGGATCTGTCAGAGTCGCCGCGTGCACCGTCGACGCCCCCGTCGATCACGGCCCGGCGCGGTGGCCGCCTCGGTGGCCGGCGTCGTCCTGGCCCTGCTGTGGACCGTCCCGGCGGCGGCGTGCGGGCCCCACCTGCACCGGTCCGCCGCCCGTGACGCCGTCGACGGCGCGCGGGCGCCGCTCGTCATCGGGGACTCCGTCGTCGCGGGCGCCGTGCCGGAGATCGCCCGCGCCGGGTTCGAGGTCGACGCGCAGTGCGCCCGGCAGATGTCGGCCGGACTGGCGATGATCCGGGCGCGACGGGCCGCCGGGACGCTCCCGCGGATGATCGTGTGGGCGCTGGGGACGAACGGCCCGCAGCGGTACGCCGACGTCGTCCGCCTGCGTCGCGTGGTCGGGACGTCCCGCACGCTCGTGCTCGTGACGCCCCGCGGACCGGTGCCGTGGACGGGGCCCACCGCGGCCGCCTACCGCCGTGCCGCCCGCAAGTGGCGGACGGTCGTCCTGGCCGACTGGGCCCGGACGTCGAGCGGGCGCGCCGGGTGGCTCGCGCCGGACGGGATCCATCTGCAGGCCCGCGGCGCGGCCGGGTACGCGCGCATGCTCCGGGCCACCCTGCGCCACTTCCCGCGGCCGGAGCCCGCGATCGACGCGTTCGTCCCGATCCCCGGACCGCCCGCCGCGGCACGCCGGGTCGCCCTCCGGACCGCGGGCGCGACCGTGACGCGGGACGGCGCCCGCGACGCGGCGGTCGTCGGCCCGGCGGGGTCGCGGGCGGGGCGGGGCACGGTCGCGAAGCAGGGCGGATGCGGGGGCGTGCGGGTCGTCGGCCCGTCACGCCGCACCGTCCCGGGCCGTGCGCCGCTCGTCATCGGGGACTCGGTGCTGCTGGGGGCGATGCCCGAGGCGGCGCGGGTCGGGTTCACCGTCGACGCCCACGGCTGCCGGCAGATCGGCGAGGGGACCGCGGTCGTGCGGCGACTCGCCCGCGCCGGACGGTTGCCGCGCCTCGTCGTCGTGCAGCTCGGCACGAACGGGGTGGTCACGGAGTCCGACGTCCGCCGCCTGCTGCGCCTGCTCGGCCCGGAGCGGTCGCTGGCGCTCGTCACGCCCCGTGCCGCCGGGGGCGCCGACAACCGGTCGGCCCACAACATGCGGCGGATCGCCGCCCGGACGGGTGCCCGCGTGACGCTCGTCGACTGGCAGCGCGACAGCGCCGGACGGTCCTCGTGGTTCCAGCCCGACGGCATCCACCTGACGCCCTCGGGCGCCGCGGCCCTCGCCCGTCGGTTGCGCGCGCTGCTGCCGCTCGCCCGTCCGCTCCCACCCGAGCCGCCCGCGTTCCAGGCGATCCCGTGACCGTCCGACCATCCGATCCGACCCAGGACCCACCGATGACCAGCTCCATCCATCCGCCGCTCCGCCGCCTGGCGCTCCTCGCCGTCGCGCTGCTCACGGCGGTCGTCGTGCTCACCGCGTCCGCCGCGCCCGCCGACGCCGCATCGTGTCGCTACTCGGCCAAGGAGGGCCGCGCGATGGGGCCGTCGTACGTCACGTCGATCCAGGTCACGCGCACGAGCTGCGCGACCGGCAAGAAGGTCGTCAAGGCGTTCCACAAGTGCCGCGGGTCGCAGACCGGCCGTTGCCGCAAGGCCGTCGTGCGGTACCGGTGCACCGAGAGGCGCGGGAAGACGCTGCGCGGTCAGTTCTCCTCGAAGGTCACCTGCAAGCGCGGCAAGGCGCGGGTCGTCCACACGTTCACCGAGTTCGTCTGAGCCGGCGGGGAGCGGGCCGGGGCGTCGGTCCGGGCGCCGGGCGCCGCCCCGGCGGCCGGCCCGCGGGCGCCGGGCGTCGTGCGGCAGGATCACGGCGATGGCGTCGTTCACCCGTGCCGAGCTCGAGGCGTTCCGGGACCACGAGGTGCAGGACCTCCTCGGCCCGCCGCCGCCCGACGGGCCGACGCTCAAGCTCCTCTTCGTCGGGATCAACCCCGGGCTGTGGACCGCCGCGGTGCAGACGCACTTCTCGCACCCCGGCAACCGGTTCTACCCGGCGCTGCACCGGGCGGGGATCACCGGCTACGAGCTGTCGCGGACCGACGGGATGGACGACGCCGACCGGGCCCACATGCTCGAGCGGGGCATCGGGATCACGAACCTCGTGAGGCGCGCCACGGTGAAGGCGTCGGAGCTGACGAAGGACGAGCTGCGGGAGGGCGGCGAGCGCCTGACGCGGCTCGTCGCCGAGCGCCGGCCGCGCGTCGTCGCGATCGCCGGGATCACCGCGTACCGCGACGCGTTCGGCGAGCGCAAGGCCGTCCCGGGCCGCCAGCCCGACCGGATCGACGGTCCGTTCGCGGGCGCCGCCCTGTGGGTCGTGCCGAACCCCAGCGGCCTCAACGCCCACGAGACCGTCGACACGCTCGCCGTCGCCTACCGCGCCGCGGCGGTCGAGGCGGGCGTCGTCGCCGGCTGACCGGCGTCGACGTCGGACGCCGGCTCCCGCGCCACTCGGCTCCGGGCCGCCGCGCTCGCCCGGCCCGTCCGTCAACCCGTCTATCCCTATCCGGTTCCCCTCCGTTGCGACGGGGTACGGGACCCGCCAGACTCGGGTCGAGCCGTGGTCGACCGGCGACCGATCCGCACCCGGATCGGCCGCACGCGCCCCAGCGTGGCGCGGGCCGTCCGCGGAGTCCGCAAGAGCACCCGTCAACCGGGAGGGCAGAAGCCCGTGCACCCCACCGCCGTGACGTCCGAGCTCCACCACCACGCGCCCACCCGGCCCGAACGCGAACGCGACCCGGCCGGCGTCGACGTCGACCGGGCGCTCCCGTCGGACGATCCGGGCCCGCACCGTCAGCCGCTGCCCGCCGACCCGGTCGCCGCGATGCTCGCCGTCCGCCGGCGCACGCTCGCCCTCGTCGACGGGATCCCGCGCGACGCGCTGGAGCGCCAGGTCGACCCGCGGATGAGCCCGCTCGTCTGGGACCTGGCGCACGTCGCCGCGTTCGAGGACCTGTGGCTCGTGCACCGGCACGGCGGAGGCGAGCTGCTCCGGCCGGACCTCGCCGCGCTCTACGACGCGTTCGAGACCCCGCGCGCCACCCGTGGCGACCTCGACCTGCTGGACCTGCCCGGCGCGCTGCGGTACCTCGACGACGTCCGCGAGCGGGCGCTCGACGCGACCGACCGGTGCGGCGTCGACCCGCGGCGCCACGAGCTCGTCCTGCGTCACGAGCTGCAGCACACCGAGACGATGCTCCAGGCGATGGCGCTCGCCGGCCTGCGTCCGCACCTCACCCGGCCTCCCCGCGGCGCCGGCGGGCCGCTCCGCCTGGTGGAGATGCCGGGCGGCCGGGTCCCGATCGGGACCGACGACGGCGTCGACGGCCAGCGGTTCGCCTACGACAACGAGCGGCCCCGCCACCACCGCACCCTCGCGCCGTACCGGATCGCGTCGCGGCCGCTGTCGGTGGGCGACCAGCGCGCGTTCGCCGCCGACGGCGGGTACGACGACCGCCGGTGGTGGGGCGACGACGGGTGGGCGTGGCGCCGGGACCCCGACCGCGCGCCGCACCGCCCGACCGGATCGCCCGACCCCGGCCCGCCGGCGGACGCGCACGACGACGACGTCGCCTGCCACCTGAGCTGGTTCGAGGCGCGGGCGCTCTGTCGGCACCGCGGGCTGCGGCTGCCGACCGAGGCGGAGTGGGAGCACGCCGCCGCCGTGGGCGTGCTCGACGACGTCGGCGCGGCGTGGGAGTGGACCGCGACGACCTTCGACGGGTACCCCGGGTTCGTCGCCGACCCGTACCCCGAGTACTCCGAGGTCTTCTTCGACCGCGGGATGCCGGTGCTGCGCGGCGGGTCGTTCGCCGCGCACCCGCGGGTGGCGACGACGACGTTCCGCAACTGGGACCTGCCGCGGCGGTGCCAGCTCTTCGCGGGCGTCCGTCCGGCCGGGGACGTCGCATGAGCGTCCCCGAGCCCGTCGCGCTCGCCGCCGACGTCCGGTTGAGCGTCGCCGACGCGCCGGTGCCGCGCACCCTCGCCGACGACGTCCTCGACGGCCTGACCGCCCCCTTCCGCGAGCTGCCGCCGAAGCACCTCTACGACGATCGCGGGTCCGCGCTCTTCGCCGAGATCTGCGAGTTGCCGGAGTACTACCCCACCCGCACCGAGCGGTCGATCCTCGTGGCGCACGCCGGCGACGTCGCCCGGGCCACCGGGGCGGTCGAGCTCGTCGAGCTCGGTGCCGGGTACGCGACGAAGACCCGGGTGCTGCTCGACGCGATGGCGGCCGAGGGGACGTTGCGCCGGTTCGTGCCGCTCGACGTCAGCGCGATCACCGTCGAGGCGTGCAGCGCCGCGATCGCCACCGAGTACGGGACCGACGTCCACGGGATCGTCGGGGACTTCCTCGCCGACCTGGACCTCGTGCCCGACCCGGTCGGTCCGCGTCTGGTGGCGATGCTCGGCGGGACGATCGGCAACCTGCCGCCCGGCAGCCGCCGGCACGCGCTGCGCCGCATCGCCCGGCTGCTCGACGCCGACGGCCGGCTGCTGCTGGGCGTCGACCTCGTGAAGGACCCGGCGGTCATCGAGGCGGCGTACAACGACGGCGCCGGGGTGACGAGCGCGTTCAACCGCAACGTCCTGCGCGTCGTCAACCGCGAGCTCGGCGCGGACTTCCCGGTCGCCGAGTACGAGCACGTCGCGTTCTTCGACCGCGAGCGGGAGTGGATCGACATCCGCCTGCGCGCCACCCGCGAGCACGTCGTCCACGTCGAGGCGCTCGACCTGCGGGTGCCGTTCGTGGCCGGGCAGGACCTGCGGACCGAGATCTCGTCGAAGTTCACCCCGGCGCGGTTGCGCGGCGACCTGGCCGCGGCCGGCCTGCGCCTGGAGCGGCTGCTCACCGACCCGGCGGGCCTCTTCGGGCTGGCGCTCTGCGCGCCGCGGGAGTGACCGGCAGGCGCGGGGGAGGGCCTGGTCGGCAGCCGCGGCGCGCCCTTCTCCCACCAGGAGTGTGAGAAGCTCGGCGGGTGGACGTTCCGCCACCGTCGGACGGGGTGCTCGCGCAGCCCACCCGGGCGCGGCTCTTCGCGCTCCTCGGGGAGCTGCGACGCGCCGCCGGGACCGACGAGCTCGCCGGTCGCCTCGGACTGCACCCCAACGGCGTGCGCCTGCACCTGGAGCGGCTGCACGAGGCGGGGCTCGTCGACCGGGACCGGGAGCGGATCGCCCGCGGCCGGCCGCGCGACCGGTGGACGGTGAGCGCCGACGCCGCCCCGGGCGGGGACCCGCCCGCCGCCTACGCCGAGCTCAGCCGCTGGCTCGCCCGGGCGATCGGGGACGCCGGGGACGGCCCGGCCGACGTCGTGGCGACGGGCCGGCGGATCGGCCGTGAGATCGCCCCCCGGCCCGGCCCGGAGAGCGCGGAGCGACGGTTCCGCACCGCGCTGGCGGCGATGGGGTTCCGTCCGCGCCCGGTCCCGGCGGCGCCCGGGCGCGTCGCGTACTGCCTCGACAACTGCCCCTACCGCGACGCCGTGACCGGGGCGGAGCGGATCGTCTGCGCGTTGCACGAGGGGATCACCGCCGGGCTGCTCGACGTCATCGACCCCGACGGGACGCTCGACGCGTTCCGGCCCGCCGACCCGACGAGCGCCGGGTGCGGGGTCGAGATCCGGGGCCTGGTGGACGCAGCGCCGGCGACGGGGGCCTCGCCGGTGGAGCGGGCGCGATGAGGCGCAGCCCGGCGCTGGCGTCCCTGTCGCGCGACCACCACGTGGCGCTCGTCGTCGCCCAGGCGTTGCGACGTGCCGACGCGGCCGGGGCTTCCGCGGCCCGCGAGCGTTTCCTCGCGTTCTGGCCCGACGGCCGCCGGCACTTCCGCGACGAGGAGGAGGTGCTCTTCCCCGCGTACGCCCGCGACGGAGACGCCCACCATCCGCTCCTGGTCCGCGCGCTCGGCGACCACGTCGCGATCCGGGCGCGGGCCGATGCCGTCGCCGCCGACCCCGACGCTCCGCCAGAGCTGCTGCACGACCTGGGGGAGCGTCTCGCCGCGCACGTGCGCCTGGAGGAGCGCGAGCTGTTCGCGCTCTTCGAGGCCGAGATGGCTCCTGACCGGCTCGCCGCGGTGGCGGAGGCGCTGGAGCGGGGCTGAGGTGGCCGTGCGCCGGTCTCGAGCCGGTCGCGCCCACGACGTCGGTGACCGGGCGACGTTTACACATCATCATTGTGAAAAGGGCGGGCCGGCGCTACGCTCGATCGGTGACCGACGTGGTCGAGCCGGCCGTGGCCCGGGCCCGCAGGTGCGGGCCGTCATCGCCGTCGAGACCCTGCTCCTCGCCGCGATCGCCACCGCGATCGTCGCCTGACCCTCCGACCCGGTACCGACACCCATGGCCTACGTCATCAGCGAACCCTGCATCGGCACGAAGGACGCCTCCTGCACGGAGGTCTGTCCGGTCGACTGCATCCACCCCACGCCGGACGAGCCCGGCTTCGACACCGCCGAGCAGCTGTTCATCGACCCGGACGAGTGCATCGACTGCGACGCGTGCGTCGAAGCGTGCCCGGTGGACGCGATCTTCGCCGAGGACCAGGTCCCCGACGAGTGGCGGTCGTTCATCGAACGCAACGCCGCCCACTACCGGACCTGAGCCGGGTCGGCGTCGGGCTCCGGGCGTACCCGGCCCGGTCGGCCCGAGGTGCGCCCCGCCGACGACGTCGGGGAGCTCCCCGATGCGCACCGGGGACGGCGCCGCGACGCTGCCCGGGTGCGACATCCGACCACCGATCCATCACGGCCCCGCCGCATCGCGGGTCTCCTCGTCGCCGCGACGCTCGCCGCGTCCGCGGCGACCCCCGCGCTCGCCGGCGCCGCCCCGCATCCGATCCGGGCACTGTCCGACGGTGCCCCGCTGCTGTCGGAGACGGCCGCCGCCGAGCGGCTCGCCGCGGCCCGTCCGGAGGTCTGCAAGGGCAAGGCCGACCGGCGACCGACGCCGAGCCTGAAGGCCGCCCGCGCCGACGCCCGCAAGCTCGTGCGGCGGGGCAGGGGGGCCCGGGCCGACAAGCGGTTCCGCAAGTCCCGCCTGGCCCGGTCGTTCGACGGGTCGATGCGCGCCGCCGCGGCCGCACTGACCGCCGACCAGCCGGTGGCCGCGCTCGCCGCGCTGCTGCGCGCCGCGGAGCTGCGCCCCCGTGACCGACGGCCGCTGGAGGGCGCCGCCACCGTCCTGACGCAGCTCGGCAAGCCCCGGCAGGCGCTCGCCCACGTCCAGGCCGCCGGTCGACTGAAGGCCCCCGGGCGCGCGCCGATGGGGCATCCGCCCAAGGCGCTGCTGACCAACGCCCGCGGGTACGCCCTGCTGGGCCTGCGCCGGTGGAAGGACGCCGGCAAGGCCCTGACCGCCGCGGTCAGGAGCGCGCCCCGCCTGACCGAGGCACGCGCCAATCTGGCCCACGCCCAGCTCTGTCAGGGCGATCGCGCCGCCGCGGCCAGGACGGCCGTCGCCGCGACCCGCCGTACCCCGCCCGCCGCCAAGGACGTCGTGCGCAACGATCCCGAGATCTCCGGCACGCCGCTGGTCGAGCAGCTGTCGCCCGCGGTCTGGCTCGACGTCGCCCAGGGCGTGTACCCGGTCCTGCCGAGCTGGCCGGTGCCGCGCAGCGAGGCCGAGGGCGCCGCGCTCTTCCACGGACTGCGAGACCGTGAGCGGGCGTCCCAGCAGCGCAGCATCGCCCTGTCCGGCCAGGTCCCGGCCCTGAACCAGGCGGCCGCCGCGTCGCTGGCCCGCCAGAGCCCCGCCACCCGGGCCCGGGTGTCCGCGATGCGCACCGCGATGGGCCGTTCGACCCTGGTGCCCGGGCTGCGCGAGCTGTACGCCCGTCATGGCGCCACCGAGGACGAGGTCGGCCGGATGCTCACCCGCTACGGCAGCGGGCAGGCCGGGCCGACCTGCGGGGCGTTCGGGGCGTGGCGCGCCGCCTACCTCGCCTACGAGGACGCCACCCGGACGTTCGTGCGCGAGCAGTACCGCTGGCAGACGGCGATCGCGGCCAACGTCAAGGACCCGGCCGTCCACGCCGCGATGATGCGCGACGTCCGCGGGACCGCGGTGATCTACGTGTCGGGGATGCTCCAGCACGCCGCGGCGCTCGCCTACAACGGGTTCGTCTGCGACGACTCCGGGACCGACCCGACGGGGGCCGGCGCCGACGACGGCGACATGCCCGACGGCCCCGCCTGCCCCACCGGCCTGAGGTCCGCGGCGTTCCGCGTCGCGCTCCCGGGGGTCGAGCTGTCGGTGAGCTGCGAGACCGTCGGGTTCGAGCTCGAGGCCGGCAGCGCCTGGCTGACCGGGTTCGTCAACGTGTCGCGCAACGTGCGCAAGGGCGAGACGACGGTGTTCGTCGGCCCGCGCGCCAAGACCCCGTCCGGACCGTTCGGCCCGAGCGCGCAGATCGAGGACGGCGTCTACGTCACCGTCGGCCCCGACGGCGTGCGGGACGCCGGGATCCGGGTGGCGCAGACCCTCGTCGGACAGGCCGGGCCGGCCAGCGTCGCGATCTCGGGCGACTCGATGGACTTCAGCTTCGTCGGGATCAGCCCGGTCGGGGCGATCCTGGGGCGGTGACCCCGGCCAGCTCCCGGGCCAGCTCGGTCCGGGAGCGCAGCCCGAGCTTGCGGTAGATCTGCGACAGGTGGTGCTCGACCGTCTTGCGCGACACGAACAGGTCGGCCGCCACCTCGGGGTTCGTCCGGCCGTCGGCGACGAGCAGCGCCACCCGCAGCTCGTGCGGCGTCAGCGCGTCGACGGGGACCGCACGTCGCTCGCCGGTCGGTCCACCGGTCGCGCGCAGCTCGTCGCGGGCTAGGTCCGCCCAGCGGCCCGCGCCGGACCGGTCGTACCGCTCGGCCGCCTGCTGGAGCGGCTCGCGGGCCGCCAGGCGGCGCTTGGCGCGTCGCCGACGCGACCCCAGGTCCAGGCGCACGCGGGCCGCCTCGATCGCGTCGCCGGCGTCGTCCAGACGGGCGATCGCGGTGCAGAGCAGCGCGTCGGCCGCCTCGTCGTCGGTGGCCAGCAGCGCACCCGCGCGGTCGACCGCGGCGAGTCCCCACGCCGTCGGGGAGCGGGCCACCGCGTCTCGCAGCACGTCGCGCGCGGCGGCCGCGTCGACATGACGATCGGCGCGCACGAGCGCCTCGACGTGGTCGACGGCCCAGCGGTTGAGGTTCGGCTCGGTCAGCCCGGTGCGCTCCGCCGTCGCCCGGCACCGCTCGAGGAGCACCAGCGCGGCGTCGGTCCGACCCAGGCCGAGCTCGAGCCGGCCGAGGGCCGCGTCGGCGGTGAAGGTGACGAGGGTCGCCCCGACCCGGTCCGCGGCCCGGAGGGCGATCTCCGCATGCTCCCGGCACGCCTCCTCGCGTCCGAGCGCCGCATCGGTCTGGGCCAGCATCGCGGCCGCGAGCGCGGCGATGAGGTCCTGCCGGGAGTCGGTGCCGAGCGCGAGCGCCTCGCTGCCGGCCGCCAGCGCCGCCAGCGGACGGCCGCGGCGCAGCTCCAGCTGCCCCCGCACCGCCAGCGGGTACACGAGCGCGGTGATCGCCCCCTCGCGCCGCGACCGCTCGATCTGCCGGTCCAGGTAGCGCTCGGCACGGTCGTACCGCTCCGCCCACACCGACATCTGGGCCGGGGACCCGTGCACCTCGTACCCGGGCTGGGGCAGATCGTCGCGGTCCAGCACGTGGCGGCTGTCGCGCAGGATCGCCTCGGCACCGGCGGCGTCGCCGCGGGCGCAGCGGACCATCGAGCGGAGTAGCCCGCTCATCGCCACGAGCGTCGGGTCGTGACCGGCGGCGACGTCGCGGGCGTCGTCGAGCACCCGCTCCATCCGGTCGGTCTCGCCCGCCATCCAGTACGCGGGGGCGGCGCCCAGCAGCAGCAGGGCGGCCCGGGGCCGGTCGGAGGAGGCGACGCGGGCGGCATGGTCGCGCAGGCGACCGGCGCGGCCGTCGGGGTCGCCGGACCGGCCGAGGATCGTGCCGCGCAGTCGCTCGAGGTCGGCCCGCAGGCCCGGATCGACGGGTGGTGGTGCGAGCGCGGCCTCCACCACCGCCCGTGCCGTCGGGAGGTCGCCGGTCTGGAGCGTGAGCTCGCCGGCGGTGAGCGCCCGCCGGGCGCCGGCGACCGGATCGGGGGTCAGGCCCACCGCCCGGCGCATCTCCCGTGCCGCGGTGGCCAGGTCGCCCCGCGACGTCGCCACCGCCGCGGTGCGCTCCAGGGCCGCGGCGACGTCCTCGTCTGGACCGTCCGCGGCGGCCGCGCGGTGCCACGCGGCACGGTCCGTCGGCAGCGTCGCGGCCAGCGCGGCGTGGGCCGCGGCGCGCGCCGGAGCGCCCGCGGCGTGACGGACCACCGCCTGCAGCAGCGGGTGACGAAATCGCCACCGCAGGCCGTCCCGCTCCACGACCCCGGCCGCCTCGGCCGCGCCGACCGCATCGGCGGACAGCCCGAGCGCGCCCAGTGCGGCGGTCGCCTCGGCCCGCGACGCGCGCTCGTCCGCGGCGAGCACCACGAGCGCCGCCCGGGTGGTGTCCGGCAGCGCGGCGAGCTCATGACGGAACGCCCGCTCGATCGCGTCGGTCGGGCGCCACGCATCCGGTTCGGTTTCGGGCGGCACGGGCGAGCGGGCGATCTCGACGAGCGCCAGCGGCGAGCCGGCGGCCAGGTCGAGGATCCGGCCGATCCGGTGCGCCGACGATCGGTCCGGGGCCACGCGACGGAAGAGCGCCCGGGCCGCGGCGTCGTCGAGCGGCGCCAGGTCGATCCGTCCGAGGGCCCGGTCGGTGAGCCCCCGACCGGGATCGGGACGTGCGGCGATCACGAGCACGACGCCCTCGGCGTGCAGGCGCCGCGCGACGAAGAGGATCGCGTCGAGCGACCCCTGGTCGAGCCACTGCGCGTCGTCGACGAGCACGAGGATCGGTCCGTCCTGGTCGGGCGCGGATGCGAGAAGCGCCAGCAGGCCGAGCGCGACGGTGAACGTCGACGGCGGCGGGCCCGCGGCCAGGCCGAGCGCGACCCCGAGCGTGTCGCGGTGTGGCGCCGGCAGGCCCGGAACGTGTCGCAGGATCGGGCCGAGCAGCTCGTGCAGCCCCGCGAACGGGACGTCGGACTCGGCCTCGGCGCCGCGGCAGCGCAGCACGGTGCCGTGGAGGTCGACGGCCCGGAGGGCGGTGGTCCGCAGCAGCGTCGTCTTGCCGATCCCGGCCGGTCCGGTGAGCAGCACCGTGGAGCTGCGCCCCCCGACGGCGGCGTTGAGTAGCGCCGTCAGTCGTTCCAGCTCCGGTCCGCGTCCGATCGGCTCGGGGTGCGCGTCGCTCACGGCGCCCGATGGTACGCGCCGGCCCGGGTGGCGACGGGGCCCGGGCGGGCGGGAGGGACCCCGCCCGCCGCGCGGTTCACGGGCGGCGGGCCGAGGCGATCGGCGGGGCCACCCACGGTGGGTCGCAGCGTGCGACGGTGGCGCCCGACGGACGATCGTCTAGCGTGGGCGCGTGGCCGTGCCCCCTCCCGCGTCGTCCGATCCGCCGCGCATCCGACGCGTGACCCTCGCCACCGCCGACGTCGCCGCCGAGCGCGCCTGGTGGAGCGACCGACTCGGCCTGCCCGACGCCGACGACCCGCCCGTCGGCGGGTTCGCGGTCTGGGCCGGGGACGGCGTGCTCGCGTTCGCGCCGGCGCCGGAACGGGCCGCCCGCCCGTGCCACCACCTCGCGCTGGAGGTGGCGCCCGACCGGCTCGTCGAGGCGTCGGAGTGGTTGTCGACCGTGTCGCCGCTGGTGGTGCTCGACGACGGCGAGACGATCGTCGACTTCCCCAACTGGGCGGCCCACAGCGTGTATGCCTGCACGCCGACGGGGCACGTCATCGAACTCATCGCGCGTCACCGTCGACCGTGGTCCCCGGGGCCCGACGACCGGCGTCCGGCCGACGTCGCCGCCGGGCATCCGTCGTGGTTCGTCCGCGGGTTGAGCGAGGTCGGCGTCTGCGCGCCCGACGTCGGAGCGCTCGTCGACCGGCTCGACGGACTCGGCCTGCCGTTGTGGTTCGGGGATCCGCGGACGGGGTTCGCGGCCGCGGGCGAGGAGTCCGGGCTGATCATCTGCGCCCGGGAGTGGCGCCCGTGGTTCCCCACCGACCGGGCCGCCGCGCCCGGACCGGTGACGATCGAGTTGGAGGGCGTCCCCGCCCTCGCGCACGGGGACGCGGTGCCGGTCGGGACCGCGACCGTGCTGCGCGCCGCCCGGGCCTGACGGCGCGCGACGTCGGCTACTCGGCGACGCCCTGGGTGCGGGCGGCGCGGGCGAGGGCGTCGTGGACGACGGACACCGCCGGCTTCGCGCGGCCGGTGTAGGTGAACAGGCCCTTCTGGTTGAGCCCGCGCACCAGGCGCATCGGGCCCTTGTAGACGTTGCGGATCGACCCGCCGAGGAACGTCGGCGCGACGCCGAAGTCGCGCAGGTTCCACACGATCGTGCCCGACACGTCGTCGTCCTGCGCATACGTGTCGATCGTCGTCTTGAGGAGCCGGGACTGGTAGCCGTACCCGCCCGGCTTCGACGACGAGTTCTCGCCGTTGGCCTCGGCGCCGAACTCCGTCACCGCGAGCACGCGGTCGGGGTACGTGCGGTGCACCTCCTTGAGGTACGCCTGGATCCGACGGCGGATGTAGCCCATCGACGCGCCCGGCTCGCTGTACCAGCCCTCGTAGTTCGTCAGCCCGATCGCGTCGATGTGCTCGTAGACGGGTCCGAGCTCGTTCGGCAGGCGCGTGTCCCAGTAGTAGCGGTTGCGGCCGTTGGGCCCGCACGACGGGCTCTTCGGCCCGCGCCACACGTCGATGGTGACCATGTCGCCCTTGCTCGTGCGGCAGAGCTTGCGCGGGGTGCCCCAGATGTCGAGCGCGACGAGCTTGCCCGGGTCCTCGCGCTTGAGCTTGCGCGACATCGCGCGGATGTACGGCACCTGGCCGCCGGTGTTGCCGTTCTTGGAGATCTCGTTGACGAGGTTCCAGACGACGATCGACGGGTGGGTCTGGAGCTGGTCGAGGCTCGTCTGGACGCGGGACCGGGCGACCTTGGCCTTCGCCGCCGTGTCGCTCTTCCACGACCCGGGCGAGTCGGTCGGGCCGATGCCCTGCCAGATCATGATCCCGGCCGCGTCGAGCCGCTCCATGAGCGCCGGGTCGAGCGGGTGCTGCGCCCGGGTGGCGTTCGCCCCGATCCGCTGCAGGTCCTTGATGAGCTCGTCCATGTCGGACGGGCGCAGGCCGGTGCCCAGGCCGGGCGCGTCCTCGTGGATCGACGCGCCACGCAACGTCACGCGCTTGCCGTTGAGGAGCAGGTGGGTCCCGCGCTTGGACACCTCGCGCAGGCCGATCCGCGACTGGTAGGCGCTCTCGCCCGCGACGGTGAGCGTCAGGTCGTAGAGGTTGGGGGAGCCGGGCGCCCACAGCGCCGGGCCGGGGACGGTGATCGTCGTCTCCACCCGGCGGGACTCGCGCTCGCCGAGGCGCAGCGGCGGGAATCCGATCGGGATCTCCTGGCCCTCGCGGCGCAGCAGGCCGACGAGCCGCACCTCGCGGGCTCCCGCGCGGTTGGTGACCTCGGCGCTCACCTTGACCTTCGCCGAGCCGTCGCGGTCGAGCGTCGTGGTGACGTACGGGGCGCCGATGTCGCTGTTGCCCAGCCGGCGCAGCGTCACCTCGCGGTTGATCCCGCCGTAGTTGAACCACAGCCGGTGCCAGCCGTCGGCCTTCATCTTCTCGGGGTCGCGCCAGTCGGCGCGGACGACGAGCGAGTACGTGCGGCCGGCCTTGAGGGTGCGACGGACCTCGAACGGCAGGAACTCGCCGGTGTGCCGACCGGCGACCCGACCGTCGAGCCACACCGTCGCGCGGTGGTTCACCGACCCGAACCCGATCGCGTACACGCCGTTCTGCGGCACGGTGATCCGGGTCCGGTACCACGCGATCGACCCGCGGTGGCTGATGACCCCGCGCGCACCGGTGATCCGCGACGCGTTGGGCACGTACGGCAGGTCGACGGTCCTGCCCTTGAACGCGGCGCGGTGCCAGTTGCGCGACGTGCCCTGGTTGCGGGGGTCGTCGGCGACGACCCACGGGCCGGTGATCGCCGTGCGGCCGTACGGCCCGCCGAGCGCGGCGGGGGCCTTGTCGGTCGCGGCGACGACCTCCTGCGCCACGGCCCCTGACGGGACGGCTGCGAGGGCCATCGTGCCTGTGGCGATCACCGCGGCGACGCGGGCGACGAGGGCGTGGGGGTGGGGACGGCGGGGCGGGGCGAGTGGCGGCATGGCGAGGCGGTCGACCGTCGGACGGCGAGGGCGACCCGCGCGAGCGTAGCGGAGGCGCCCCGGCCGGGACGCCGGTCCGGGGTCGCGCGCTACCGTCGGGGGGTGGACTCGGCCCGCGCGCGCACCAGCACGTCCCCGTCGAGGACGGTCGTCCGCGTCGTGCTCGTCGCGCTCGCGGCCGCGGCGTCGTCGACGGTCGCCTTGACGCCGGCCACGGCGGCGGAGCCGCGGCTCGTCGTGCGGGGCGCGGGGTTCGGCCACGGCGTCGGGATGAGCCAATACGGCGCGTACGGCCTGGCCCGCCGGGGGCGTGACGCCGGACGGATCCTGCGTCACTACTACCCGGGCACGCGCGTGTCGCGCCTGCCCGGCGCCCGACGCGTGCGGGTCGCGCTGCAGTGGGGCCGCGACGACGCGACGATCTGGGGCGCGGTGCGGATCGGGGGCCGCAAGGTCTCCCCGGCGCACGGCCACCGCATCACGCGCGACGGCTCCGGGCTCGTCGTCCGACGGGTCGCGGGTCCCGGTGGACGACCCAGGGCCCGCCGGGTCGGTCGGGCGCCGGGAGCGGTGCGGATCGAGTCCGGCGCCGGGCTGCTGCGGGTCGCCGGCGCCTCGGCGGACGGGGTGCAGGACGGGGCATACCGGGGGCGGATCGACGTCCGGCCGGACGGCGACGGGGTCCTCGTCGTCAACGACCTGCCGCTCGACGAGTACGTGCAGGGCGTCGTGACCGGGGAGTCGCCGGCGCACTGGCCCGCGGCCGCGCTGCAGGCGCAGGCGATCGCGGCCCGGACCTACGCGATCACCACCGCGATCCAGGGCCGGCCGTTCGACCAGTGGCCGGACGTGCGCTCGCAGGTGTACCGCGGCGTGAGCGGCGAGAGCGAGCAGGGCAACGCGGCGGTGCGGGCCACCGCCAGCCGCGTCGTGACGCTCGACCGTCGCCCGGTGACGACGTACTACTTCTCGACGAGCGGCGGGCGGACCGAGGCGGTCGAGCACGTCTTCGGCGGCGAGCCGCGTCCGTGGTTGCGCAGCGTGCCCGACCCGACCGACGCCGCGTCGCCGCTGCACCGGTGGACGCGCACGTTCTCGACCGAGCGGGCCGGGGCGCGGCTGAAGGTCGGCGAGCTGCGCCGCGTCGACGTGCTCGAGCGGGGCGACTCGCCGCGCGTCGTGCGGGCACGGGTGGTCGGGACCGACGGCGAGCGGACCGTCGACGGCGGCGAGCTGCAGCGCGCCCTGGAGCTTCCCGACCGCTGGGCGCACCTCGCGACGGTGTCGGTGTCGGGCTGCCTGCGGGTCGATCCGGGGATCGGGAGCGGGTCGACCGCGGGCGCGGGCGACGGCGGGGGCTCCACCGATGGCGATGCCGATGGGGCGGATGGGGCGGAAGCCGCCCGCGGGGCGGAACGGGCGAACGCCGACGCCGGCGGTGCGGCGACCGACGCCCGGGGGGCGACCGGCGACGTCGCGCAGGGCTCCGCCGCCGACGCCCCGGCGGCCACCACGCCGTCGGCTCCGCCGCTCGACCTCGTCGGGGCCGCGGCCGAGCGGGCGCTGCGCCCGGTCGGCCGGGCCGGCGAGGGCCTGCTGGCGCGGATCTCCCGGGCCGAGGCCGCGCGTCGCTGCCGGCTCGTCGGCGGGATCCGGCCCCGCCCCGCCGGCCAGGCCCGGCTGCAGCGACGCGACGACGGTCGCTGGAGGACCGTCCGCCGCGTGCGACTGGACCCCGACGGTCGGTTCGACACGGTGGTCCCCCGCGGTCACCGATGGCGCCTCGTCGCCGCCGGCTTCGCGACGCCGTCGACCCGCTGACGCGGTCGACCCGCTGACGCCGCCGCGGCGGGGCGGCTGACGGCCGGTGGATCGCCGGTGGATCGGGTGGTGGTGGGTCGCGTCCCGGGCGATGTGACGAACGCCGCCGCTTTCGGCGGGGTTCGTCACATCGTGGTGGTGGGCGGTGGGCGTCCGGGGCGGTGTGACGTTGGCCGCCGCTTTCGGCGGGTTTGGTGACACCGCCGCCCTGCCGCCCGCCGCCCCGCCGCCCCGCCGCCCGCCCGTGGCCCTGCCGCCCGCCCGACCCGGTGGCCGCGCCCGTCAGTTCGTGTGCTTGACGGTGATGACGTCGCCGTCCTGCATGACGTAGTCGCGTCCCTCGATCCGCAGCGTGCCGCGGTCGCGCGCGCCCGCGTAGCCGCCGGAGTCCAGCAGCTCCTGCCAGCCGACGACCTCGGCGCGGACGAAGCCCTTCTGGATGTCGGTGTGGATCTCGCCGGCGGCGTGCCACACGGTGAGGCCGCGGCCGAGGTGCCACGACTGGCCGCGCACCCCGGATCCGACGGTGAAGAACGTGATGAGGTCGAGGAGCTCGAACGCGCCGCGCGCGATCCGCTGCAGCCCGGACTCGGCGAAGCCCATCTCCTCGCGCATCGCCGCCGCCTCCTCGTCGTCCATCTCGGCGAGCTCGGCCTCCAGGCGCGACGACACCGCGACGGCCACCGCGCCCATCGCCGCCGCGTGCTCGGCGAGCGCCGCGGGCACCTCGCCGGACGCGTCGTTCTCGTCGACGTTGGCGACGAACAGCACCGGCTTGGACGTCAACGGCTGCAGGTTCTGGACGACGTGCGGGTGGTCCTCGGGCGTCGCGACCGTCCGCGCGGGACGGCCGTCGTTGAGCGCGGCGATGAGCTCCTCGAGCCACGCGAGCTCGGCCTTCGCCTCGGCGTCGCCGCCGCGGGCCTGCTTCGTCACCCGCTCGATCCGGCGCTCCGCCTGCTCGAGGTCGGCCATCAGCAGCTCGGTCTCGATCGTCTCGACGTCGCGCAGCGGGTTCACCGACCCGTCGGGATGGATGATGTTCGCGTCGTCGTGGGCGCGGACGACGTGGACGATCGCGTCGGTCTCGCGGATGTTCGCCAGGAACTTGTTGCCCAGCCCCTCGCCCTTGTGGGCGCCGGCGACGAGGCCCGCGATGTCGTGGAAGTCGATGTGGTCGTAGACGATCTCCGACGCGCCCATCTGCTCGGCGATCCGGTCCAGGCGCTCGTCCTGCACCGGGACGACGGCGACGTTCGGCTCGATCGTCGTGAAGGGGTAGTTCGCCGCCTCGGCCCCGGACTTCGTCAGGGCGTTGAACAGCGACGACTTGCCCGCGTTGGGCATGCCGACGATCCCGATCTTCATGCGGAGGGTCCTTCGGAGGAGGTGGAGGGGGCGTCCGTGGCCGGCCGGTCGGCGTCCGGGTCCGGCGCGGCGGGCGTGGCGGAAGGCGTGGAGGTGGAGGGCGTCGCCGACGGGTCCGGCGCGGGCACGGTCGACGTGTCCCATGGCGGGCGACGGCGGCGGGCGGCGGCACGGCGGCCCCGACGCCACCGCTCCAGGGCGACCTTCGTCGCCCGACCCGACAGGGTGCCGAGCGTCGCCCCGACGACGATGTCGGTGGGGTAGTGCACGCCGAGGTACACGCGAGACGTGCCCATCGCCCCGGCGGCGACGACGAGCGGCGTGCGGGGCACGAGGTCGCCGTAGACCGCGGCGGCGGCGAACGACGATGCGGCGTGCGAGCTGGGGAAGCTCAGCTGGGTGGGGGTGGGGATGAGCGGCGGCAGGTCGCGGAGCTGCGGCCGGGGGCGGCGGGCCACCTGCTTGACCGTCGTGTTGGCGACGTAGGCGACGCCCACCGCCGCGATCCCCTCGAGCCACCGGGACCGCCGGTCGCGGTCGACCGTCGCGCCGACCGTGCCGAGCGCCAGCCAGACCGCGCCGTGCTCGCCGCTGCGCGAGAACCGGACGATCGCCCGGGCGGCCCCGTCGGACGGCGCGGCGGAGCGGACGAGGCGCATCCCGGCCAGGTCGGCGCGGGCGAGCGCCCTCCAGTGCGGTCCGCGGAGCGCCCGGGCGAAGAGGCTGCGACGGGCGTCGCGGGCCTCGCGACGGAGCCGCGGGTCGAGGGGGCTACCGGGGCGGCGGAGCACCCGGTCAGGGTAGGCGGTGACGGCGGGGAACGGCCGCACGGTCCGGTCGGGCAACATGCGGGGGGTGAAGATCGCCCTCGTCGCCAATCCGGCGTCCGGATCGGCGCCCCCCGTCGAGGACCTGGTCCGCGACCTGTCGGCAGGCGGGGCGGACGTCGAGGCGTTCACGCTCGACGACGCCGCGGCCGCGGCCGGGTCGGGCGTCGACCGGGTCGTCGTCGCGGGCGGGGACGGGTCGATCGGGACGGTCTTCGCCGCCTGCGCCGACCACGACGTCGCGCTCGCGCTCCTGCCCGCGGGGACGGCGAACGACTTCGCCACGGCGATGGGCGTCCCGGGCACGGTCGAGGAGGCGCTGCCGCTCGCGGTCGACCCGCAGGCGACGACGCGCGCGGCGTGGGGTGGGTGGATCGACGACCGGCCGTTCGTCAACGTCGCGTCGATCGGCCTCGGCGTGTACGCCGCCGAGGCGGCCGCGCCGATGAAGTCGTGGCTCGGGCCGGTCGCCTACGCGGCCGGGGCGGTGCGTGCCGCGGTGGCGGGCCAGGCGACGCACGCCCGGGTGCTCGTCGACGGTCGCGAGGCGTTCGCCGGGGACGTGTGGCAGATCATGGTCGCCGCGTCCGGGTCGTTCGGTGGGGGCGTGCAGCTGCCGATGTCCGATCCGGGCACCCCGGCGCTCGAGGCGTTCGTCCTACCGGCCGGCCCGCGTGCGTCGCTCGTGCGGCGCGTGTGGGGGATGCGCCACGGTGGCCGTCGCGGCGGGGTGGCGGTGCACCAGGGCCACGAGATCGTCGTCGACCAGGATCCGGACCGCCAGTGGAACGTCGACGGCGACGTGCACGACCTGGGGGACGTCACCGTCCGGCCGTTGGGGCCGGTGCCGGTGGTCGTCCCCGCCGATGCGAGGGGACGACGGTGACCGACGACACGAGCCCGCGCGAGGGCGACCCGACGACCCGCGACGACGCGTCGGTCCCCGACGATCCGTCGCCGACGATCACGGGCGCCGACGTCGGACCGGAGCTGCCGGAGCACCTGCGGATCAGCCCGGACGACCCCCACGCCCGTTCCAGGTCCCGCAGCCGCCTCACGCTGCTGCTGCTGTTCGGGTTCCTGCCGCTGATCGTCGTGTTCATCATCATCCTGCACTCGCTGTGGTCGGGTCCGCCGGCGATGGACGACCCGGTGCGCGGCGGCTCGAGCAGCCGCCTGGCGATGGTGACGCGCTACTGCGTCTACACCGCCACGGACGACGACGACTACTACGACTGCCTGGACGAGACCGACGGCCGCGTCCCCGAGCGCGACCCGGGCAACGCGGGCCGGTATGCCCGCGGCGAGCTCACCCGGTGCCTCGAGGACGCCGGCTACCGCTGCACCATCCGGTAGCCGGGGCAGGGCCCCCGGAGGCACGTCTCGGCGTGGGGCCGGATGGCGCTCGCGATCGGTCGGCGCGGCCGGCCGAGCCCGTCAGAGGCCGAAGCCGAGCTTCGACTCCTCCTTGTCGACGCGGATGAAGACGACCTTGTCGAGGTTGAGGTGCACCTCGGCGTCGTCGGCCTCCACGTCGGTCCAGCCGCCGTCGGCGAGGGACTTGCGCAGCGTCTTGAGCTGCGATGCGGTCAGGCGCACGGACAGCGGCGGGGCGCTGTCGAGGCCGATCGACACGCGGAGCTTCTCGTCGGACATGGGGGGAGCCTAGATGGTCGGTGGTGCGGGCCTAGTGGTGGGCCGGCTCGGTGAGCTCGGTCAGCGTCTTTCCGGTCGACCTGGGGTGCAGGAACGCCACGCGGCTGTTGCGGATCCCGGTGCGGGCGGCCTCGTCGATGAGCCGCACGCCACGCTCCTTCAGCGTCGCCAGGGCGGCGTCGATGTCGGACGTCTGGTAGGCGACGTGGTGCAGCCCCGGGCCGTTCCGCTCGAGGAACTTCGCGACGCCGGTCTCCGGACCGAGGGGCGAGATGAGCTCGACGTGGTTCTCGCCGACGTCGAACAGCACGGCCTCCACGCCCTGGTCCTCGACCGTCTCGCGGTGCACGAGCTCGAACCCGAGCGTGTCGCGGTAGAGGGCGATCTGGTCGTCGAGGTCCTCGGGGGCCACGGCGATCCCCAGGTGGTCGATGCGGTCGAACATGGGGCGGGAGTGTAGGTGCGGTCGCCCGGCGGACGTGGCGATGCCGGAGCCATCCGGGCCGCGCGAGGGGCCCCTACCGGTCCGGATCGTCGAACAGGTCGTCGTAGGGCTCCAGCTCGTCCTCGTCCGGAAGCTGGTGGCCCGCGTACCACAACCCGAACGCGACGAAGGCGACCGGCGCGAAGTACAGCACCGCGTGGATCCCTCCGACGTGGGCAAGGGTCATCGACGGCCCCGGGTCCCACGCGGCGATGGCCGGCGATCTCGCTGGACGGACCTCTGGGGTACGGGGCGTGGCGTTGCTCTCATGGTGGCCCTACCGCGAGCGATGCGGCGGCGAGAGCCGGCGCCGCAGTCGAAACGGGATTCTCCTACAGTATGTAGGATGATCCCCGCGGGTCGTCCTGACGGCGGGCTCGCGGGAGCCCCGGACGCACGTCCTGGCACTCCGTGACGGCGCTGTCGAGGACCGGGGGGCACGGCGTCCAGCACGTACCGGTCCGGAGCCTCCGCACGCGCGTCCGCTGATGCCTCCGTTGGCCGCCATCGATCCGACGGTGTTCACGGCGTTCGCCGCCGGGATGTTGTCCTTCGCCTCCCCCTGCGTCCTGCCGTTGGTGCCGGGTTACCTCTCCGTGCTCGGCGGCGGTGAGGGGCTTCGCCCCACCGGGGAGCGCGGGCGGGGCGCGATCCTCGGCCCCGCGCTGCTGTTCTGCCTTGCGTTCGTCCTCGTGTTCGTCGCACTGGGGATGTTCGCCAGTGGGATCGGAGCGCCCCTGCTCGGATCGATCCGGACGATCGAGGTCGTGTCGGGCGCCGTGCTCATGGCCATGGGCGCGCTGTTCGTCCTGACGCCGTTCGTCTCCCGGATCAACGTCACGATCCGACCCACGGCGCTGTTGGAGCGTGCCGGCGCGGGGAGTCCGCTCCTCGCCGGCCTGGCTTTCGCGGTCGCCTGGACCCCGTGCACGGGGCCGATCCTGGGGGCGATCCTCGGAGCCGCGGCGACGCAGAGCGGTGTCGGCGGCGGCGCGTTCCTCCTCCTCGCATATGGCCTGGGCCTGGCGGTGCCGTTCCTCGTTTCCGCGATCGCCTTCGAGCGGATCGTCGGAGCCGCGCGCGTGATCCGCGATCACTACCACGGCATCAGCATCGCCAGCGGGGCCCTGCTGATCGTGGTCGGCTGGCTCGTGGCCAACCACGAGATGTACCGGCTGGCCGCCGAGACCCGCGGCGCCATCGATGATCTCGGCCTCGGCGGTGTCGTCCGGTTCTTCGAGCGATAGCGACGAGCGGCCGACTGCCACGGACCGAGGTCCTGGCGGTCTTCCCGGGTCAGCGTCCCGACGTCCGGCGCGCAGCGGCGATGCGCTCCCTCCAGTCCGGTCCCCAGATGCGGTCCCGGAGGACGAAGACGAGGGCCGCGCCCAGGCCGATCGCGATGACCGTCCGCAACGTGCTGGAGTCGACGACTGCCGAGAGCCCTGTCCAGACCAGGGCCTCGAACAGCACCAGTACGCACACCCAGAAGACACGGCCGGGACGCAGCGGCTCAGGCGTGTGCTCGTTGGAGTGTGGCGGGACGGCTGGCCCCGGCGGGCGCCCCTCCCGGCGGCGTGCGCCCCGTCGTCGAGAGGGTCCGTCGGCCGTCGCCGACCGAACGCGTCCGCTTGAGTCCGGCACGGCGGACATCCTACACAGCGTAGGAGGAGGTTTCGGTCGGGTTCTCGGCCGTGGCGCGAACGATGAGCCGCCCGAGGCTGCGGGGCGTTCGCCGGGTCGCGCAGCAGGACGCTGCCATACTGGCGCGGTGGCCGACGGCGGGATCCAAGGCGAGCTCCAGGAGCAGATCATGTTCGCTCTCTGGCGCGCGGGCGAGGGGACCGTGGAGCAGGTCCGCGAGCGTCTGTCGGGAAGCCCGCGCAGCGCCTACACCACGGTTCAGACGGTCCTGAACCGCCTCGCCGAGCGCGGGCTCGTGAGCCGCTCGCAGCGGGGGAGGGCGCTCGTCTATGCGCCAACCCTCTCGGAGGGTGCCTACCTGACGCGGGCGCTCGCCCGCACGCTGGAGGGCGCGTCGTCGGAGGCGCGCCGGACGGCGCTCATCGAACTGCTCGGCGGCATCGGGGAGACCGAGCTCCGGCAGCTGCGGGCGCAGGCGCGCGAGATCGCCGAGAGGCGGGGCGCCCAGCCGTGAGCGCCGCGGTCGCGTTGGCGGGCGTCGCGGCGCTCCTCGCCGTTCTGCCGGCCCTCGCCGGCGCACGACGCCGCGCGCCGGCGACCGCGCTGGCCATGTGGTCGCTCGCTCTCGCGGTCCGTGCCGGAGCGATCGTGCTGATGGCCGGCTACGTGCTGCTGGTCTTCCCCGGGACGGCCGCGTTCGCGGCGATCACCGACTGGTGCGTGCACACCGCGATCCCGTTGCTGGCGACGCGGATCGACCTGGCCGGGCACCGCGTCGGAGACCTCACGATCGGCGTACCGCTGCTGGCGCTCCTCGTCGTCGTGGCCTGGGCGCTGGCCCGCGCGATCCGTGGATCCCGGTCGCTTCGACGAACAATCGGGGCGGAGGCCGTCGGCGCGGGTCCCGGCGGGACGGTGGTGCTTCGCGGACGGGAGGTCTTCCTGGCCGCGGCGGGCTTCCGCAGGCCGCAGGTGGTGGTCACCGCCGGCGCTCTGCTGCATCTCGACGAGCAGGAGCTCGCCGCGGCGATCGAACACGAGCGCGGCCACATCCGGCGTGGACACCGGTACGTCCTCCTCTTCGCGGAGCTGAACGCCGCGGTGGCCCGGCGTCTGCCCGGCACGCGGACGGCGCTCGCCGAGATCCGGCTCCACGTCGAGCGCGACGCCGACGCGTGGGCGCTCCGGCAGTCGCACGACCGCTTCGCGCTCGCGAGCGCCATCTGCAAGGCAGCGCTGTCTCGCGCAACCACTCCCGCCATGTCCGCGCTCGGGGGTCCCGGAGGGGCCACGGAGCGCATCGACGAGCTCATCGCGCCAGAGCGTGCCGCCCCCGCCGTCGGGGACCGCGCGCTCCTCGCCGTCGCGGCGTCGGGCGCCATGGCGATGGTCGCGTCGCTGGCGGTGGTCGTACCCGCGTTCCTCGCGGAAGGGGGATCGCACGCGGTCGCCGCCGTCCGTCTCGCCTGCGGGTTCTGACCGACCCCACGCCGATCGCGTGGTCCGGGTGGCGACTGCGGGGCGGTCAGCAGGCCCCGGGGTCGGTGGGCGGATCGCCGGGGCGGACCGTGCTCGCCCGGCGGCGACCGCCGGTGCCGTGCACGTCGTCTGATCGCGGTGGTGCGGCGCGCACTGGAGGGCGTCGAGTCGAGGGGTACGACATCGACCGCACGACCGGAACGCGTCTCCGACGATCTGTAGGAACTCGCGTCGGATCCTGGTACCTTTCCCGCTGCCGAGTCTCCGGGAACCGTCCCCGGGGAGCGGGGGACCCAGGTGTTTGGGGCTTGTCCACGGTCTTCGTGGAGGCGCGACTCTTTCAGCGCCAGCCCGTCAGCTAACCCCGTAGGCCGACGAGAGAGCAGCTGCAGATGCCACCACGCTCGGCGCGCCGCGCCGCCCTGACAAGCGCCCTGACGATGGTGGTCGCCGGCGGGCTCCTTCCGCAGGCCGCCTTCGCGAACGGCACCCCCGGGGGCGGCGGGATCGTCGCGCCGACCGCGGCTCCCGCACCGGCTGCCCCTGCGTCTCCGACGGTCTCGGAGACGCAGACCGTGAAGCTCACCCGCTCGCAGATCAAGAGCGTTCAGCGGCGAGCCAAGGTTCGTGCCGACGGTGCGCTCGGCGCGAGGACGCGCGCGGCGCTCAGGCGGTACCAGGCCAAGAAGCGCCTGGCCCGTACCGGGCGACCGAACCTGCAGACGTTGCGGGCGATGAAGCTCGCGTTCGCGGAGAAGATCGAGAAGCAGCTCGTCGCCAGGCAGCGAGCGCCCGGAGCCAGGACCGTCGCCGGGTACGCGTTCCCCATTCGAGGACGCTGGTCGTTCGGTGGTTCGGCCACCGGCTTCGGCGATCGCGGCGGTGCGCACCAAGGCGTCGACCTCCTGTCTGCATGCGGCACCCCGGTCGTGGCCGCTTCGAGCGGGTCGGTGAAGGTGAAGAAGCGGCATGGGGCCGCAGGCAACTACGTCGTGATCACCGGCACGCCTTCGGGCGAGGACCAGGTCTACATGCACCTGCAGTCCGCCTCGCCGCTGAAGGTCGGTGACCGCGTCGACGCCGGCTCGCCCGTCGGATCGGTCGGCAGGACCGGCAACGCGACAGCCTGCCTCCTGCACTTCGAGCTCTGGAGCGCCCCCGGCTGGTACGAGGGTGGCGAGCCGCGAGATCCGCGCAGGGATCTCAGGTCGTGGGGTGGCGCCGCCGCGCACTGACGATCAAGCGCCGCCGCGCGCCGATGCCGTGGTCACGGAGGGCGAGAACCCGGGGCGTTGCTGCCCCGCTTCCCCAGACGGACACCGCGCGACGGGGTGTGTCGAGTCGCCCTTGCCGCGATGGCGCTCGGTACTCCTACGATCTGTAGGATCTTCGCTCATGGTCGAGAGCCGACGGCGGTCGGGACGCCTGGCGTCCGTACCGACGAGCCGAAACGTCAAGGTGTCCGCTGGTCTGGTCGCCCTCTTCGTGGTCGTCGTCGCAGCGGTCGCGATCCTCGTCGGTGGGGGCGACGACGGCTCGGACGCCCCGAGCGAACGTGCGTCCTCCACCACGACCACGGCGACGTCGGAGACCAGCGCCGACGCGGCCACGTTGCCGCCGGTGGTCACCGACGACCCGAGGCTCCTCGGGGCTCCCGGTAGCTCGGGGGTGACGTTCACCGAGTTCCTCGACTTCGAGTGCGAGGGGTGTCGCGCCGCGTACCCGGCGGTCGAGGAGCTCCGCAAGGCCTACGCCGGACGGGTCACGTTCAACATCCGCTACTTCCCCCTCCCGGGCCACCAGAACTCTCGGCCGGCCGCGATCGCCGTCGAAGCCGCCTCGCAGCAGGGCAAGCTCGAGGAGATGTACCGCAGGATGTTCGAGACGCAGGCCGAGTGGGGCGAGAAGCGCGAGTCGCAGGCCGGCACGTTCCGAGGATTCGCCGAGGATCTGGGTCTGGACATGAAGCGCTACGACGCCGCCGTCGCCGACCCCGCGACGCTGCGACGGGTCGAGAGCGACTTCGCGGCCGGCTCGGCCCTGGGCGTCCAGGGCACCCCCACGTTCTTCGTCAACGAGCGACGGATCGATCCACGGTCGGTGGACGACCTGCGCAACGAGATCGACGCCGCGATCGCGGGATCGTGACCGCGGCCCCCGCCGGCACGAGCTCCGACGCGGGCGTTCGCCGCCTGGGCCTCGTGCTGCTGCTGGCCGGGATCCTGGGACTGGCCGCGTCGGCCGAGCTGGCGATCGAGAAGTTCCGGCTCCTGGAGGATCCGCTCTACGTGCCGCCCTGCACGCTGGGTGGGGCGGTCGACTGCGGATCGGTGATGACCAGCGACCAGGCGTCGGCGTTCGGCTTTCCGAACCCGTTCCTCGGGCTGGCCGGGTTCGCCGGGGTCCTCGTGGCCGGCCTCGCGGTGGCGTCCGGCGCGCGGCCCGGGCGCTGGTTCTGGCTCGTCGTGCAGGCGGGCATGGCCTTCGCCGTCGTCTTCGTGCACTGGCTGATCTTCCAGGGCCTCTATCGCGTGGGTGCGCTCTGCCCGTTCTGCATCGCGGTGTGGGTCGCGACGATCCCGGCCTTCTGGTACGTGACGCTCCACAACCTGCAGGACGTCGCTGCCCGGCCGAGCCGGCTCGGCGCCGTCGCTCGCATCGCCCGCGAGAACCACGGCATCGTGCTGACCGTGTGGCTGCTGCTCGTCGCGGCCCTGCTCGTCGAGCGCTTCTGGGCACCCTGGGATTCGGTGTTCGCGTGAGGCGGCGCCTCACGGGGCCGCGCCACGCCGCCGGCCCCCGGGTGGGCCCAGCCGATGCTCTGGGACGCTGCTCTCCCTGGGCGATGCTCCTGCTCGGTCTGTCGACCGCGATGGTGGCCGGCGTGCTTGCGTCTCCCGAGCCGGCGTCCGCGCACGGCTTGTCCGGGGGGCGCCAGATCCCGATCCCGGAGTGGCTGTTCGGGTGGGCGGCCGCGATCGTTCTCGTGGTGTCGTTCGTCGGCCTGAGCGTCCTCTGGCCCCGTCCGCGACTCGAGGCCATGGCGCGCGGGCGCAGCGTCGCCGTACCCGCCGCCCTGCGCCGTACCGGCCGCGTGCTCCTCGGCGTGCTCGGGGTGCTGCTCTACGGCACCACGGTCTGGGCCGGCCTCACCGGAACGCAGGACGCTCGGACCAACCTCGCGCCGACGATGGTCTTCGTCGCCCTGTGGGTCGGGATTCCGGTCCTCTCGGTCTTCGTCGGCAACGTCTGGCGGGCGATCAGCCCCTGGCGGGCGATCGCCGACCTGGCGCGCTGGCTCGTCCGGCGAACCGGGGCCTCGGCTCCTCGACCGATCGCGTGGCCTGTCCGCCTCGGCATGTGGCCCGCTGCCGGCGTACTGCTGGCGTTCGGCTGGCTCGAGCTCGTCGCGGCCGACCGCGACGACCCCTCGCTGATCGGTCTCGTCGCGTTGGTGTACGGCGTGACCATGCTCGTCGGCACCGGGGTCTTCGGCACCACCTTCCTGGACCGCGCCGACGGGTTCGGAAGGTACTTCCACATCGCGTCGACGCTCGCGCCCGTGTTCTGGCGTGACGGACGGGTTGGACTGCGGGTGCCCGGCAGCGGGCTCGGAGAGCTCCGCCCGGCCCGTGGCCTCCCCGCAGTCGTTCTGGTCCTCATCGGCACGACGACCTTCGACGGGCTCTCCGGCGGAGAAGCCTGGACCTCCGACGGCTCCCTCGGCCCCATGCTCGAGGATCTCTTCGCGAGTCTCGGGCTCGGGGCCACGGGGGCCGCGACCGCTGCCAGCACGACGGGGCTCCTGCTCTGCGTGCTCCTGGTCTCGGGGCTCGTGCTCGTCGGGATCGCCGGCATACGCCGCGTCAGCGGCAGGACGCTGGGGACCAAGGACCTGCTCGAGCGCTTCGCTCCGAGCCTCGTCCCGATCGTCCTCGGGTACGCGATCGCCCACTACGTCTCGCTGCTGGTCATCAACGGACAGGCCTTGGGGTTCCTCCTCTCGGACCCCCGTGGCGACGGTTCGAACCTGCTCGGGACCGCCGGATGGACGATCGACTACGACGTGCTGTCCCCGGAGGCGACCTGGTACCTCCAGGTCGTTGCGCTGATCGGCGGTCACGTCGCCGGCCTGATCGCGGCCCACGACGTCGCCGTCAGGACGTTCCGTGGGCGTCGCACCGCAGCCCGGTCCCAGTACTGGATGCTCGCCGTGATGGTCGGCTTCACCTCGATCGGACTCTGGTTGCTCTCATGAACACACGGGCCATCTCCCCCCGTATCGTCTCGCCCGACGGCGCGACGCCGACCGCGCGACCCAAGCACGCCGCCCGCGCCCGGTGCGTCCGCCGGGAGGCCCTTCGACGCGTGCGAGCGTTCGCGACGTCGGCCGCCGTAGCGGTGCTCGCCCTGCCCGCCGCGGCCGACGCCCACGGCGGCATCAGCGTCGCCGAGGGGGGCGGCAAGGGCGTGCGGATAGCGGTGCAGGGCTCGGAGGCCGGGCCCAGCAACGTCGACTTCGCAACGACCCTCGCGGGTCCGGGGACCGGCGACGGCTCGAGGGTCGTCTACTGGATCCGGCCCGCCGGTCGTGAGCGAGCCGTACGTGTCGCCACCGAGCGCGACGAAGGGGGAGTTCACCACGCCGAGATTCCAACCGAGGGCCGCGGCTCCTGGCAGGACTGGGACGTCTCCGCGTACGTCACGCTCAACACCGGCGGACGACTCCGGGTGACGAACGACGAGCGCGACCCGCCCGGACCACTCCAACGGTCCGATGACGCCGAGGACGACGCTGCCCCACCGGGGACGAGAGCGGCTCCGATCACCGACGCCGCGGCGCCCTCGGATGCGGCGGCGGACTCCGTCCAAGACGTCTCCGGCGAGAGCGACGGAGCGCCCGGATGGGTCGTCCCGAGTCTCGTCGCGCTGATCGTCCTCGGGGCCGTCGCCGGCGCGCTCGGACGGCGTCGGACCCGGGCGGAGAACGTCGATTGACGCGAGGGAATCGGCGTCGCTAACCCAGGCGGCCGATGCCCGGGAAGAATCGGCCGGAGGTGGCGGCGTAGTCCACGTACGCGGGCCCGTGCGCTCGGCGGAGGTAGGGCTCTTCGGCGTAGCGGACCTGGAGCTCGATGGCGAGCAGGAGCGCGGCTGTGCCGGCCAGCGCGACGACGTTGGGCGTGATGAGCGCGAGGCCGATGGCGACGGCGAGCATCGCGGTGAAGACGGGGTTGCGAACGCGCGCGAAGACGCCGCGGGTCACGAGGGCCGTGCGCTCCTGCTCGTCGATGCCGATGCGCCAGGTGTCGCCCATCGCGGCCTGGGCCACGAGGGTGCCGGCGATCCCGGCCACGGCGATCCCGGTGCCGATGACGGCGATCCCGGTCGTGTCGAGCGCGGCGAGCGGCGGGGTCGCGCCGGCGAGCTGCAGGACCGGCGCGACCAGGCCGGCGACGAGCGCGACGGCGAAGAGCACGCCGCCCCACCACTGCGCTTGCGCGGGGGTGCCGCTGATGCCGTGGAACCCGCTGGTGCCGGCCCGGGTGAGCATGAGCCACGTGCGCCAGCCGAACGCCAGGCCGAGGTAGAGCAGGTAGAGCGCGAGCGCGAGCCAGGGCATGTCAGGTCACCGGGGTCGGTTGACGGGCCACCGCCTGGGCAGGCGGCGGGTTGGTCGAGGACGTCGTGGCGGCAGCGAACGCGCCGCGGCGCGCGGCACGCAGGCCGTTGGCGATGACGAGGACCTCGGCGAGCTCGTGGATCGAGACGACCGCCGCGAGGCCCAGGATGCCGGTCGCCGCCAGCGGGACGAGGGTGATGATGATGGCGGCCGAGAGCGCCAGGCTCTGGCGCATGATCCGATTGGCCCGTCGTGCGTGGTGGATCGCCCGCGGCAGCGTTCGGAGGTCGTCGCCCATGAGCGCGATGTCGGCCGTCTCGATCGCGACGTCGGTGCCGATGGCGCCCATCGCGATCCCGACGTCGGCGCTAGCCAGTGCGGGCGCGTCGTTGATGCCGTCGCCGACCATCGCGACGGTCCCGTGCCGCTGACTGATGAGCTCGTCGATCGCGGTGGCCTTGTCCTCGGGGCGCAGCTCGGCGCCGACGTGGTCGATCCCGGCCGTGGCTGCGAGGGCGCCGGCAGCGAGGGCGTTGTCACCGGTGAGCATCGCGATGCCGGTCACGCCGGCCCCGCGAAGCTCGCGGATGGCGTCGGCGGCCTCGGGGCGCAGGTCGTCGCGGATCGCGATGGCGCCGACGAGGTGCTCGTCGGCGGCGACGAGCACGACGGTGGCGCCCTGGCGCTGCAGCGCGGCGACGCGGTCGCCCCACGGGCCGGGATCGAGGTAGCCGGGCCGACCGACCCGCACCCGACGGCCATCGACTCGGCCCTCCAATCCATCGCCGGGGTGGGCGTTGACGTCCTCGCCGCGGTGGACCTCGGCGGGTGGGGCGGCCGTGAGGATCGCCGCCGCGAGCGGGTGCTCGCTGCGGGCCTCCAGCGCGGCGGCGAGCGTCAGGACCTCGGCGCGGTCGTGGTGCTCGTCGTGCAGGACGTCGATCACGCGGGGCTCGCTGCGCGTGAGGGTGCCGGTCTTGTCCAGCGCGACGGTGCGCACCTGTCCGAGGGCCTCCAGGGCGGCCCCGCCCTTGATGAGCACGCCGGAGCGGGTGGCGGCTCCGATCGCGGCCACGACGGTCACCGGCGCGGAGATCGCGAACGCACAGGGCGCCGCCGCGACGAGCACGACGAGCGCCCGCTCGACCCACGTCCCGGGATCGCCGGACGCGATACCGCCGAGCACCGCGATCAGCGCGGCCACGACGAGGATCCCGGGCACCAGTGGCCGCGCGATCCGGTCCGCGATCCGCTGGCCACGCCCCTTGCGGGTCTGGGCCTCCTCGACGATCCGCACCACCCGGGCCAGCGAGTTGTCGGCCACCGTCGCGGTGACCTGCACCTCCAGCGCGCCCCGGCCGTTGATCGTCGCCGCGAACACCTCCTCGCCCGGTCCGCGCCAGACCGGTACCGACTCGCCCGTCACCGGCGACTGGTCCAGCGCCGAGCGACCCTCGACGATCCGGCCGTCGGTGGCCACGCGCTCCCCCGGACGCACGACGAGCACGTCGCCGACGCGCAGCTGCGTCGGGGACGTCTCGACCTCGTGCCCGTCACGCCGGACCCGCGCCCGCTCGGGGACGAGTCCCAGGAGCGCGCGCAGGCCCTGGTGCGCTCGGGTCAGGGCGTAGTGCTCGAGCGCCTCGCTGATCGAGAACAGGAACGCGAGCATCGCCGCCTCGGCCACCTCCCCCAGCAGCACCGCCCCGATCGCCGCGATCGCCATCAACGTCCCGACCGACAGGCGTCCCGCCAGGAGCCCGCGCACGGCCTGCGGCACGAACGTCAGCCCGCCGACGAGCAGCGCCACCACCTCCGCGGCTCGGACCCACCCACCGTCGGCCCCGGCCAACGCCAGCGACAGCGCGGCCAGCAGTGCCAGCCCCGAACCGGCGGCCAGGCGGATCTCGCGCACGTCCCACAACCGTGCCGGTGGCCCCTCCGACAGATCCGGGATCTCGCACCCGCACGCGTCGAGCTGCACTCCCGCCCTCGGACGGGCTGCCGGCTCCGCCGGGGCGCAGCACGACCCCGCGGCAGGCGCCGTCGAGGCATCCTCACCGTCGGGCGCGCAGCACGCGCACGCCTCGGCGTCGACCTCGGTCTGGGGGAGCTCCAGCATTGGGAGGGGCACGCTTCCGGGCTCGTCCGGGCGGGGTGGCCGAGCGGCGCTCACGACGCCACCTCGTCGGCCACCGCCGCCACCGCGTCGACCAGCGACGTGCCAGCCGGGGTGAGGCGGTAGAGCACCATCTTGCCGTCGCGGCGACCGACGACCAGCCCGGCCGCGCGGAGCTTCCCGACGTGGTGCGACACGAGCTTCTCCGACCGCTCCACCACCCACGCCAGGTCGCACACGCACAGCTCCTCTCCCTCCCGCAGCGTCGACGCGATCGTCAACCGCGTCGGATCCCCCAACGCCGCCGCCTGCTCCGCACCCCGTTGCGTGACCGCGGGCTCCGGCCGTGCCCGCCGCAATGCCTCCGCCCGCGGCAGGTCCAGGCAGAGCAGGTCGCATCGGTCGACGCTCATTCCTTCATCCTAACGGATGTTGGTATGAGAGCCGACGTCGAACCCTCGGATTCGTGGAGGGTCGCGTTCGTCCAGGCCAGGTGCCTCGGCGCGGCGAGGGTCGTGCGCGGTGGCGGGCTCCTAGAGCTCGCCGAGCGGCTCGAGCCAGCGACCGGTCTCGGGCAGGCTCTGGAAGGTCAGGCGAGGCAGCGGCTGCTCGAACAGGCCGGGGACGTCCTCTAGGTCGACGACGTCGATCCCGTCGACCTGGACGAGCTGGTGGGCGTGCTCGGGGAAGACGAGCGCGGTGACGGTGATGCCGGACGCCAGCAGCACCTTGGCCGCCTCGGCCAGGGCGTTGCCGTCGTGCGACATGAGGATCGCTTCGCGCAGCCCGCCGCCGTAGCGACGCTCCTCCAGCAGCGCCAGGATGTCCTCGTCGACATCGCTGTCGGGGCGCGACTTGGGCTTGAGGAACATCCGGAACCCGGCCTGACGGACCGCCTCGGCCCAGCCCAGCACCCCGTTGAACGTCCGCTCGGTGACGTTGGCGAACACCGCCGCCTCGATCTTCGCCCGATCGCCGTCCCCGTCCTGCGCCCGTTCGCGGAGCCAGTCGGCGAGTGCGTCGATCCGCGGCCGCTCCCGACCGGTGGGCTTGCGCCGGAGGATCAGCTGCCCGAGCACCATGTCGATGTTCGGGGAGTCCCACACCAGGAGGATGCGCTCGTCGGTCACCCGGCCATCGTGGCAGGTGACCGGGCCACGGTCCGTGCCAGGGGCGGGTCGGCGCTCTCACCCCAGCAGCCGCACCACCACGTTCCGGTAACAGGCGGCGGCGAGGTCGAGGTCCTCGACGGCGATCCGTTCGTCGGCGGCGTGCATGAGCCCGGCCTGCTCGCGCAGGTCGATCGTGCGGTGGGGGAAGAACCCGTAGGCCACGCAGTCGGGAAACGTCGACCGCCACGCCCGGGAGTCGGTGAACCCGGGCAGCAGCGTCGGGACGATCTGCGCGGTGGGCGCCTCGCGGCCGACCCACTCGTGCAGTGCGTCCATCAACGGGCCGGCGATCGGGGACGCGCTCCCGGGCACGATCTCGGACAGCTCCAGCTCGACGTCGCCGTCGAGGTCGAGCATCTCGCCGGGCAGCAACAGGACGGAACCCGGGCCGAGTGGCCCGGTCGCCTCCTGCGGCCGGGCGCCGGTGGCGGCCGTCGTCCCCGCGCCGACGCCGGCACCCGCACCGGCCCCGCCACCCGCACCCGCGGTTCCGGCACCGTTCCCGCCACCCGCACCCGCACCGACCCCGCCGCCCGCGGCGACGCGTTCCACTCTTGCCGGGTCGCCGCCGAGCGCGGTCACGATCCGGCCCAGCACGTCCTGTGGCTCCAGTCCCGGCGGCACGCGGCAGTCCACGCGCAGCTCGGCACGGTCGGGGATGACGTTGATCTTGTCGCTGGCCGAGATCCGGGTCGGGCTGACGGTCACCCGGCCCATCGGCTCGATCGCGGCGGCCAGCTCCGGGGCCTCGGAGCGCAGCGTCGCGTACGCCTGCTCCGGATCGTCGGACCCCAGGCCGAGCCCGTCCAGCAGCGCCGCGATCGCGGGGTGCAGGTCGACCGGGAGCCGGGCCTCGGCCAGGCGCGTGATCAGCGGGGCCAGGCGGACGAGCGCGTTGTCGCCCAGCCGCGGGGTCGACGCGTGCGCCGCACGGCCGTGGGTGCGCAGCACGAACCGCATCGGGCCCTTCTCGCCGACGCAGACCCCGTAGTGGTGGCGGTCGCGGAAGTGGATCGGCGCCCCGGCCCCCTCGTTGAGGAGCAGGTCGCAGCGGGCCAGGTCGGGGCGCTCGCGACAGAGCCAGACGGCGCCGTCCGCGCCGCCGGTCTCCTCGTCGCTGACGACGATGACCTTGAGCGACCCGCGCGAGGGTCGCCAGCCCGACGCGGCCAGCCCGACCGCCGCGGTGACCTCGGCCGCCGTCTGGGACTTCATGTCGATCGCGCCGCGCCCCCAGATGACGCCGTCCTCGTCGAGGTGCCCCGACCACGGGTCGTGACGCCAGTCCTCGGGCGACGCGAGGACCGTGTCGACGTGCGACAGCAGCCCCAGGACCGGGCCCGCCGCACGGGCGTCCGGGTCCTCGGCGGCCAGCTCGGCGACGAGGTTGGGACGCTCCGGCGTGCGACCGTCCTGCTCGACGGCGAACCCCGCGGCCTCCAGCAGCCCGGCGAGCAGCTCGATCGCCGGCCGCTCGTTCCCGGGAGGGTTGACCGTGTCCAGCCGGATCAGCCGCTGGAGCAGATCGGCGGCGGAGGGCACGGGGACCGACGGCATCGGTCCAGGCTAGTGCCCCGACCGCGGCCGGGTCAGGCGCGCGTCGGGGCCGGTGCTCCGCGCCGACCCCGCGCTCCCGGCGGCCTGGCTCAGAACCCCTCCTGGCACGCCTTCGCCGTGCCGTTGTACCCCAGGATGAACGCGGCCTGGCGCTGCTGGCGGGTGCCGTGCGAGCGCGGGTCCAGCCACTGCGACGAGCCGGCGCTGTAGAGCCAGCTCAGGACCGCCGGCGCGTCGTCGGGCTCCTCGATGAGGGCGCCGCTGCGCAGGCTCGCGTGGAGGAACACCCCGGCCAGGCAGTCGGCCTGGATCTCGTCGCGGTAGTCGTTCGCGCCCGGGTCGATCCCCTGCTCGTCCCACGTGTCCTGCACCGCGTGGCCCCACTCGTGGGCGAGGATGAGGAACGTCGTCGCGCCGCCCGGGTAGTCGGCCAGGTAGCCCTGGAACCAGTCGAGGTCGAACGCCACCCGCTCCTCGTCGTCGGCGGAGCAGTAGAACGCGTTGGACGCCGTCTGCTCGGGCGGGATCGGCCCGCCGCAGGTCATGCCGGACGTCGGGCCACGGTACGCCTCGAACGTCCCGGGCACGTCGAAGGTCACCCCCCAGGTCCGCTGCAGCTCGGCGGTCCAGTACTCGTTGAGCAGCCGGGCGACGTAGCCGGCGTCCTCGAGGACCTTCTTCTCGCGCTGCTCCCGCTGCTGCGGGTCGGCGAGGACCGACGGCGGGGCCTTGACCCGCTCGGCGCCGCACACGCCCGGGGCGATCGCGCAGAGCGTCGGGCCGAGCTCGCGCTTGAACGGCTGGCCCGCGGTCGTCGTGCTCGCGGGCACGTCGCCGGACGACGGGGCGTCGGCGGGCGTCGTGGTGGTCGTCCCCGAGTCGCTGCACCCGGTGATGGCGAGCGTCGCGGCGGCGGCCACGGTGGCGAGCAGGGTGAGCGGTGAGCGGCGGGTCATGCGTGGGATCTCCGGAGGGGACGGCGGGCCGCCCGGTGGAACGGTCGTCGGATGACGACGGGACGACTCTACGACGGCCGCGTACCGCCGCTCGACCCCCGTGCGGGGGGCGGTGACGACCCGACGTTCGGCGGATCGCCGCCGGTCTGGGCGTGGCGGCCGGCCGCGCGGGTCAGGGCGTGTCGGACGACATCTCGCGCGCGGCCGCGAGCAGCGTCGCCGGCACGTTCGCGGCGGGGTCGTCCAAGACGAGCTCGAGCAGCGCGCGCAGCGACCGGCCGACGTCCGGGCCCCGCAACCCCAGGCGCATGAGGTCGTCGCCACCGATCGCGAGGTCGCCGAGCGTCACCGGGGCGGTCCGCTCACGGGCGACGACCGCCTCGAACGCCGACAGGTCGCGGTCCCAGCCGGCCGGGGGGCCCTCGGGACGCTTGCCGGCGCGGTCGCAACGGCGCAACAGCAACTGGTCGTCGACGCGATCGCGGCCGATCCGGTGGACGAACCGCCGCGCGATCCGTCCCTGCGCCCGCTCGTCGAGGTCGGCGAACCCCTCGTCGTCGGGGTACATGTGCTCGGTGATGAGCGCGGCGACCGCGTCGATCCTCCGGCGGGGGGCGCGCAGGCGCCGCAGCGCCGTCGCGGCGGCCCGACCGCCGAGCCAGGCGTGGCCCGGCCGGCCGTGCTCGGGGCGCGGCGAGTAGCGGCGGCGGCCGTCCGGGCCGTCCCAGGCGGCGGCGGGCTTCGCGACGTCGTGGAGCAGCGCCGCCCAGCGGACGTCGAGCGTCGCGGCGGCCTCGGTCGCGCGGCGGAGCGCGAGCAGCAGGTGGTCGTCGAGCGTCAGGACGTGGTTGCCGCTGCGCTGCTCGTAGCCGACGGTGGGCGCCCACTCCGGGATCGTGCCCGACAGGATCCCCAGGTCGCGCGCGTACCCCAGCGCCCGCGCCGCCTCCGGACCCATGAGCGTCTTCTCGAGCTCGATGAGGATCCGCTCCGGCGACAGCGGCCACCGGTCGGTGTCGTCCGGGTCGTCCGGTCGGAACGCGACGGCGTGCTCGCGCATCGCGTCCCACGTCGCCGGGTCGATCCGCAGGTCGTCGTGGGACACCCGGGCCAGGCCGCGCAGCACCCGCAGCGGATCCTCGGCCAGCGTCCGCGGTCCGACCATCCGCAGGATCCGGCGCTCCACGTCGGCGCGACCGTCGGACACGTCGACCCAGTGGCCGTCGTGCAGGTGCCGGGCGAGCGCGTTGACGGTGAAGTCCCGGCGCCGCAGGTCCTCCTCGATCGACACGTCCGCGCCGGCGCGGATCGCGAAGTCGGTGTGGCCCGGGCCGGTGGACACCTCGGTGCGGGCCAGCGCGATCTCGATCCCCTCGGGCGGGGTCCAGCGGGTGCGCAGGCGCACGCCGATGAGCCGGTCGGCGACGACGAGGCGTTGCGCGCGACCCTCGCGCCGGGCGCGGGCGAGCAGGTCGTCGGCGGTCACCCCGACGACCGCCAGGTCGATGTCGGACGGGGCGCGACCGAGCAGCTCGTCACGGAGGCACCCGCCGACCTCGTACACCTCGTCGAGCCCCATCCGGCGCGTCGCGTCGCGGAGGCGCTCCCGCAGGGCGTCCACGCCGTCGACGGCGGTGTCGGGGGCGGGCGGCACGGCCGGAAAGCGTAGACGAGGCGACGAGCGCCCCGGGGCCGCGCCGGCCGTCGCGGGGACGATCCGGCCCCCGTGCCATCCTCGAGCGGTGGACCGCCTGTTCGCCCCCGATCCCCCGGACGCCGTCGGGCCCGCCGACGGGGGCGCGGCGGGCGACGCGCCGCTCGCCGCGCGGTTGCGGCCCCGCCGGGTCGACGACGTCGTCGGTCAGGCCGGGCTGCTCGACGAGGGCCGGCCGCTGCGGGCCGCGATCGACACCGGTCGCCCGCACGCGATGCTGCTGCACGGGCCGCCCGGGTCGGGCAAGACGACGCTCGCCCGGATCGTCGCCGACGCGGCCGGGGCCGCGGTCGAGCGCCTGCAGGCCGTCGACGCCGGCAAGGCCGAGGTCCGCGCCGCCATCGCGCGGGCCGAGCAGCGCCGCGCCGCCGGTGGGGCCACGGTGCTCTTCATCGACGAGATCCACCGGTTCAACCGCACGCAGCAGGACGCGTTGCTGCCGGCGGTCGAGGACGGCGTCGTGACGCTCATCGCCGCGACGACCGAGCCGCCGTGGGCGGCGGTGAGCCCCGCGCTGCGCTCGCGGCTGCGGATCTACCGCCTGCGCGCGCTCGACGAGCGCGACGTCCTGACGCTGCTGCGACGCGCGGTCGACGGCGACGCGCTCGGCCCGGGCGTGACCGCGCAGGACGACGCGCTGGCGCTCCTCGCCGCGCGCAGCGCCGGCGACGCCCGCACGGCGCTCGGCGCGCTCGAGGCCGCCGTGGGACTGGCGCGGGCCCAGGTCGCGCGACTGCTGGGGGAGGACCCGGACGACGACGACGGGGATGCGGTCGGGATCGACGCGCCGGACCGCCCGCGGGCACGGCCGGTCACCGTCACCCCGTCGCACGTCGCCGCGGTCCTCGACCGGTCGGTCGTCGCGGCCGGGCCGGACCAGCCGCACGACCTGCTGTCGGCGTACATCAAGTCGATCCGCGGCAGCGACCCCGACGCGGCCGTGTACTACCTGGCCGGCATGCTCGCCGCGGGGGAGGACCCGCGGACGGTGGCGCGGAGACTCGTCGTGTCGGCGAGCGAGGACGTCGGCCTGGCCGACCCGCACGCGCTGCCGATGGCGGTCGCCGCCGCCGAGGTCGTCGACCGGGTCGGGATGCCGGAGTGCCGGATCGCCCTGTCGCACGTGACGGTCCGCCTGGCCCTGGCCCCGAAGAGCAGCGCCGCGTACCGGGCGATCGACGACGCCCTGGCCCACATCGAGGAGCACGGCGTCGCGGCGCCGCCGCCGTACCTGCGCGGCAAGGCGAGCGACGGTGCGGCGCCCGGGCACTACGACTACCCGCACACCAACCCGGGCGGGGTGTCGGATCAGGAGCTCATGCCCGCCGGCCTGGAGTCCCGCCGGTTCCTCGCGCCCGCCGACCACGAGCACGCGTTGCTGGAGCGCCTGGCCGCCACCCGGCGGGCGCGCGGACGGGAGCCGTAGACGTGGCGCTCGACCGCATCGTCGCGCGAGAGTACGAGGCGGAGCTGCTCGCCGAGATGGTCGAGGGCATGGGGCAGAACGCCGACGATCCGGACCTCGTCGCCTGGGACCGGGCCGTCGGCGACGGCCTCGACGACCTTCCGGGTTGATGGCCTCGACGTCGCCGGGCCAGGGCGAGATCTGGCTGGCCGACCTCGGCCCGACGGTCGGCGACGAGGGCGGCCGCCGGGTCGGATCAGCGACGTCGCCGGCCATGTCGGTGCCCGCGACCGCGACCGCCGAGCTCGGGCGGTGCCGGGTGCTCCCACGTGACGGTCAGATGGTCGCCGGGCCGGAGGGCGTCCCAGGCCGCGGCGGACTCGCGCAGGCCGCGGCAGGCGGCGTCGAGACGGTCGGTGGTGATCGCCGGGTCCCACCACCGCGGCCCGACGGCGGTTCGGAGCGCGGCCACGTTGCGCGGGCGCCCGTCACGGTCGGCGTCGGCGACCGCGCGGACGAGCATCTCGGCCTGCGACAGGCGGTCTCCCGCGGCATCCACGACCGCCTGCCCGCGCCGCGCGGCGTGCGGGGGTTGTCGCCCCGCGACGACCCTCGTGTGGTCGAACAGCCCGCCCGCCGCGATGACGCCCCACAGCCCCGCGACGAGGCCCAGCCGGTCCTCGACGACGAAGTGCGCCAGGTCGTGTGGGACGCGGTCCACCGGTCCGCCGACCTTGTTGTACCCGCCGCCGTCGAGCTCGAGGACGACCCCGTCGGAGCGCCGCACGACCGCCCGGTATCGCGTCCCGGCGCCGCGGACGAACACGATCGGGGTGGGCGCGACGGACGGCACCACCGCACGGTCGCACGGCCGGTGGTCGCCCGCCGCGATCGGCCGAGGACGCGGCGGGGTTCGAGTCCCACGACCCCGCCATGGGGCGAGCGGTCGTGGAGCGGGCCGTTGTGGGGCGGGCCGTTGCGAGACGACCCGCGCCCCGCGACGGACCCGCGTCCCGATCGGCCGCCCGGTGCGCGACGATCCCGGCGTGCGCCCCTCGCCCCGCTCGCTCGTCCCGCCGTTCGCGGTGATGGAGGTCCTCGACGCGGTGCAGCGCCGACGCGACCGCGGGCTGGAGGTCTTCTCGCTCTGCGCCGGCGAGCCGTCCGGCGGCGCGCCGACCGACGTCCGCGAGCGGGCCGCGGCGCTGCTGACCGCCGGCGACCCGCTCGGCTACACGCCGGCGCTCGGACTTCCCGAGCTGCGCCGCGCAATCGCCGGCCACTACGGCCGCTGGTACGACCTGGACGTCGATCCCGACCGGGTCGCCGTCACCACCGGGTCGTCCGGGGCGTTCGTCCTGGCGTTCCTCGCCGCGTTCTCTCCCGGCGACCGGGTCGCGCTCGCCCGACCCGGCTATCCCGCCTACCGCAACATCCTGCGCGCCCTCGGGTGCGACGTCGTCGAGCTGCCCGCCGGTCCCGACGAGCGGTACCAGCCGACCCCGGCCCTGCTCGACGCGGCGGTCGCCGACGGCGGGCCGATACACGGCCTGGTGCTCGCGTCGCCCGCCAACCCGACCGGGACGATGGTCGACCCGGGCGAGCTCGCCGCGCTGTCGGACTGGTGCGCCGAGCACGACGCGGTCCTCGTCAGCGACGAGATCTACCACGGCATCACCGCCGGAACGCGTGACCAGGCGTGCGCGTGGACGCACGACGACCGGGCGATCGTCGTGTCGTCGTTCTCGAAGTACTGGGGGATGACCGGGTGGCGCCTGGGCTGGGCGCTGCTACCCGGGCCGTTGGTCGGGGCGGTCGACGCGCTCGCCGGCAACCTCGCGCTCTGCCCGCCGACCCCGGCCCAGCACGCGGCGGTCGCGGCGTTCACCGACCGCTCCTACGCCGAGTGCGACGCCGCCGCCGCCCGCTACCGCGACCACCGGGCGCTGCTCCTCGACCGCCTGCCCGCGCTCGGCTGGGGTGCGTACGCGCCGGCCGACGGCGCGTTCTACCTCTACGCCGACGTCGGCGACGCGATCGACCGCGCCGGGTGCGACGGCAGCGTCGCCTGGTGCGCGCGACTGCTCGAGGAGACCGGCGTCGCGTTGACGCCCGGGGCGGACTTCGACGGGATCGACGGCGACCGCTGGGTGCGCCTGTCCTACGCCGCCGACGGCGCGGTGCTGCGCGAGGGCCTGGACCGGATCGCCGCCTGGCGCTGACGCGTCCCGGGGCGCCCGGGGCCCGGGTCGAGAGCGGGTCGCCCGACCGTCGTGGGGCGACGGTGGACCGACCCGCTGTCGCGCGACCGCCGTCGCCTCCCGTCGACGTCGGCCGGGAGCTACCCTGTGTCCATGCCTGCCGCCGCGTACGCCGGGAAGGAGTGCGTCTGCCAGTTCAAGCGCACGATCTGCGACCAGACGTGCGTGAGGGACATGCTCGACACGCCGTTCTACATCGCGTGCCTCAAGCTGCGCGACCGGTCGTGCCTCGTGATCGGCGGCGGCGAGCTGGGGCTCGAGAAGACCGAGGGCCTGCTCGCCTGCGACGGCAGCGTCCACGTCATCTCGCCCGAGGTGCTGCCCGAGGTCGAGCGCCTCGCCGAGGAGGGCTCGATCACCTGGGAGCGGCGCGAGTACGCCGGCGCGGAGGACCTGGAGGGTCGGTTCCTCGTCATCGCCTGCACCGACGACACCGACACGAACATCCGCATCTACGAGGACGCGGAGAAGCGGGCGATGCTCGCGAACATCGTGGACGTGCCGCCGCTGTGCAACTTCATCCTGCCCGCGATCGTGCGGACCGGTCCGCTGGCGATCGCGATCTCGACCGCCGGTGCGTCGCCGGCGCTCGCCAAGCGGATGAAGGACGAGGTGTCGCAGCTGTTCGGCGAGGAGTACGCCCGCCTGGCGGTCATGCTCAACGACGTCCGCGGCTGGGCCAAGGGCACGCTCCCCACGTACCAAGACCGCAAGGTGTTCTTCGAGGGGATCGTCAACGGCGACCCCGACCCGATCGCGCTGCTGCGCGAGGGCCGCGAGGCCGATGTCCGCACGCTGATCGACGCGGCGCGCGACACCGCCGAGGCGCGCCTCGAGCGGGCGTAGGTCCGCCGGCAGGCCGGCCCGCGGACGTTCGGGCCGCCACCCTGCGTTCAGGTCCCCGGCGCGTGCGCGCCGTGCGGTCACGACATCGCTCCACTTCCGCCCGGGTGCCTCCCGCGCCGACCCGACCTCGACCCGCGTCAGCGCACCGGGCTGCCGAACCGGCCGAAGAACCCGCGCAGGGTCTGGTTCAGCAGGTGGGCGCGCTCCCACTGCAGGAAGTGCCCGGCGCGCGGCACGACGTACGGGCCGGTGAGGTCGGTGAACGCCACCTCGCACCGCTCGGGGAAGTCCGGCCACACGACGTGGTCGTCCGGCCCGTACAGGGCGACGGTCGGCACGTCGCTGCGCACCCCCCACGCCGGGGGCGCGGCCACCGGTCGGGTGCGCATCGCGGCCTCGTAGAGCCCCAGCCCGGCGCGGAACCGCTCCGCGTCCCCGAACGGCTCGGTCATGAAGTCGACCTCGTCCGCGGTGAACGCGCCCGGCGTCGCCCAGAACCGGTGCCCGTACGCCTCGCCGACGTAGCGCCGCCGGCGCTCCGGGGTGTCGAGCTCGGCGGCCAGCCCGTCCGCGTCGGTCCCCTGGCGGACGAAGTAGTCCGACGCCATCCGGCTGCGCTCCGGCGTGCCCGGCGCGATCCCCGCGTGCGCGTAGGCCTCGCGCAGCGGCGGCAGGATCGTGTTGAAGAGGCACTGCGCGGTGACGAAGCCCGGGTGCCGCAGGCCCAGCTCCTGGACCACGACCCCGCCGAAGTCGCCGGCGGCGGCGAAGCACCGCTCGTGGCCGAGCGCGTCGTGGAGCAGGTGGTGCAGGTCGATCGCGTTGGCGGCCGCGTCGTAGAACCCGTCGGTCGCGACCGACGAGTCCCCGAACCCGCGCAGGTCCGGCACGATGACCTCGAACCCGGCCGCCGCGAGCGGGGCGACGTTGCGCCACCAGATCCGCTTCGTCTCGGGCCACCCGTGGACGAGCAGCAGCGGGGTCCCGCCCGGGTTCTCGCGCAGGTACGCCAGATCGCCCCCGGACGGGGTGCGGTGGCGGTGGACGGCGAACCGGTCGGGGGAGAGGTCGTCGGGCATCTCGGCGGGTGGTCGGGCGGTCGGGGACGGGGCGGGGCCAGCCTCCCACGTCGTCACGACGCGTTCACCGACGCCCGTCCGGCCGCGTTACAGTCGCGGGTCCGATGTTCACCACGGGGCAGCGGTCGCTCGGCGGCCGGCACGATCGTCCACCGGCGCTCACGGCCCGGCGGTCGCCCCGTGCCCGCCCCGCCGTCCTGCTCCTCGCGCTCCTCGCCGCGCTGGTGCCGGCCCTCGCGGCCGCGAGCCTCGCCCGGGCCGACGACTTCTCGTGGGTCGACGCGCGGTTCCTGCACCAGGCGCACCAGGGCGGCGAGAACGAGGTGCCGACGAACACGATGTACGGGCTGGCGTACGCGCTGACGCACGGGGCGGACATGCTCGAGATCGACGTGCACGTGTCCAAGGACGGACACGTCGTCGTCGGGCACGACCAGACCGTCGACCGCACGACGAACGGCGCCGGCCGCATCCAGGACATGACGCTCGCCGAGCTGCGCCGCCTGGACTCCGCCCACTGGTTCGTCCCCGGCCGCTCGACCGTCCACGGCCTGCCCGACGACGCCTACGTCATGCGCGGGATCCGCACCGGGGCCAAGCCGCCCCCGGCCGGGTACGACGCCGACGACTTCGCCATCCCGACCCTGCGCGAGGTGCTCGACGCCTACCCGAACGTCCCGTTGAACGTCGAGATCAAGGGCGCGGACGACGCGGAGAAGTTCCGCGTCGCCGACGCGCTCGCGGACCTGCTGGCCCCGCTGGGCCGACGCGACGTCGTCGTCGCGTCGTTCGTGCAGGAGGCGATCGACCGGTTCAAGGCCCGCGCTCCCGACGTGCCGGTGTCGGCCGGGGTGGCGGCGTCGGTCGGGTTCCTCCTCCTCGGACAGGACCTGCCGCCCGGCACCGTCGCGTTGCAGCTGCCGTTCGCGTTCGACCCGGGCAGCATCGGGATCAAGGGCCCGGTGCTCGACGACCTGCCGGTCGAGCTGAACCTCGCGCAACGGTGGGTCACCGATCGCGCGCACGCCGCCGGGGTGGCGGTGCACTACTGGCAGGTGCCGGAGACCGACGCCGCCTACCGGCAGGTCGTCGACGTCTGCGGCGACGGGATCATGACGACGTCGCCGACGGTGCTCGAGGGGTTCCTCGAGCGGGCGGACGTCCCGCGGATGGGCGGCCAGGGCGCGGCGCGCGGCGCCGACGGGTGCCCGCACGGCCCTCCCGAGCCGCCTCCCGGATGCCGGCTGCGCGTGGCGAAGCTCGTCGTCCCGCGCGACGGCCGGATCCCCGTGCGGATCGAGCGTCACGGCGACCTGCGCACCGCGTGCGCCGGCGTCGTCGAGCTGCGCACCGCCGACCCGGTCGCGGTGCCCGGGGCCAAGGCCCGGGCCCGGCGGGTCGCCCGGCGGGCCCGCCACCGCGTGCGGGTGGCCGACCGGCGCGTGCGCCGTGCGCTGCGCGCCGCCCGCGGCCGGGAGCGGACCCCGGCCGTGACACGGCGGATCCGGACGCTGCGCCGCCGGGCCGCGCAGGCCCGACGGACGTCGCGCCGGGCCGCGCGCGCCGCCAAGGCCGGACCGTCGCGGGTCGTCCTCGGCACCGCGCGGTTCAGCGCGCCCGCCCGCCGGATGGGAACGACGGTCGACGTCGTCCCGACCGCCGACGGCCGCCGGATCCTCGCGGCCGGCCCGGCGATCGCGGTGCGGACGACCGTGGAGGGCTCCCGCCGCGACGCACGGACGCTGCCGCTGCGGACCCGGTGATCGCCGACCCCGGCGCCCCCACGACACGTCGATAGCGCGAACGCGCCAACTTGCTCAAGGTCCTCCGACGGGCTGCCGATCCCCTCCGTGAACGCCCTGCCGGGACCCGGCGGGGCGCTGTCGTTCCGGGGCCGGGAGGCGGCCGCGGAACCGGCGTCGAGCCCCCGTCCCGCGGACCCGACCGGCGCGACGGAGGGCGCACGCGCGGGGTGTACGTTCGCGTGATCCGGCGGCCCGCCCCGGGTCGCCGAGCGAGGAGCGGACGATGCGTCGCACGGCACGGTTCCTTCCGGTGGCCCTCGTGGCCGCCGGGCTCCTGCTGCTCGCGACGATGCCCGCCGGCGCCGCCGCGCAGTCCGTCCTCACCGCGGCCGGCGCGTCCCCGAGCGTCGCGATCGACGAGTTCGGGGCGGCGCACGTCGTCTGGAGCGAGGAGCGTCCGCTCGCCGAGGGCGCCGTGACCCACTACTGCCACGTGCCCCGGGGCCGGTCCCGTTGCGACGTCGAGCGCCGCAGGCGGACGGGGCCACCACCGACGCCGTGATGCTGCGGACCTTCCGCGACGGGACCCTCACGGCCGCGACGCCGATCGCGTCCCGTCGCCCGGCCGGCGCGATCCACCAGCTCGAGGTCGTCGCCGCCGACGACGGCGGCGGGTTCGCGATCTGGTCCGACCACGCCGCCGGCAGCGGACGGGTCACGATCGCGCGGTTCGGCACCTCGCGCGCCCGGCGGGTGATCGACGCCCGGATCACCGGGATCGAGCTGAACCAGGGCGTCCAGCGGACCGCGCTGCCGCCGCGCAGCGCCGACCCGCGCGCCCCGATCCGCTACGCCGGCGTCAACCCGGTCGCGCGCCGCACCGGCGTGGTCCGGGTGTACGCCGGGGTGCGCGAGGGGACGCCGGCGGTCGAGCCGCCCCAGGTGACGCTCCGGGCGTTCCGCGGCGGCCGCGGGATCTATCCGGGGGTCGCGAGCGCGCGCGGCATGCCGACCGACCGGCTGCGCCCGGGCCCGCGTGGCACGGTGACGCCCGCGGACCGCACCGGCACCGCCAGCTGCTGTGGAACGGCCGTCGGCCGACGTTCCTCTACGACGACGTGCTCGAAGGGGCGGAGGCGGTCTACCCGTTCCCGCTCGACGTCCAGCCGTACCAGGCGTTCCTCGACATCGGCGAGGCGATGAAGGGCACGGGCGACGCCACCGAGCGCGGATCGGCGGCGCTCGAGGTCGTCGACGACTGGGCGGACGACAACCGGCCGCAGTCGCGGTACTGGGTCGTCGGGGTGTCCCCGCCGCTGCCCGACGACCAGCGCCTGCGCGGCGGCAACGTCGGGGTCCTGTACTCCGACCGGCAGGCGGTCGCCGTCGTGCGCGAGGGTCGCCCGCTGCGGACCGTCGCCCACGAGCTCGGGCACGCGATCGGCCTGCCGCACGCCGACCGGGTCTGTGGCGGCGCGTCGGACGGGCAGGTCGGCGAGTCGTGGCCGCCGGACGACATGGGCGGGCTCGGCGACGCGGTCGGGATCGACCGTCGCACCCCGCCGCCGTACCGCGTGGTGGCCGCCGGGGTCCGCGGCGCGCCCGCCCGCCTCTTCGACCTCATGTCCTACTGCGGGTCCGGATCCGACGACGACGCGTGGATCTCGCCGCGGACGTGGGAGCGCGCCGTCGCGTTCCGCGCCCCGGCCCAGCCCACGCCGCGCGCGGCCTCCCGGCGGACGGCGACCCCGCGCCAGGCCGGCGGACGGACGCTGCGCGTGTCCGGGTTCGACGCCGGCGCGCCGCGCATCCGCACCGTGCGCCCGGACCGGGGCGCCGCGACGCCGACGGCGACCGGCTGTCCGCCGTCGTCGACTACTCCACCGACGGCGGACGGCGTTGGCGCACCATCGGTACGTCCGCCGGCGACGGGTCGGTCGCGCTCCCGTCGCGGGCGCTGGCCGGATCGCGACGGGCGCGGATCCGGGTGCGGGTCCGCGACGGGTTCCACGAGGCGAGCGCCGTGTCGCGGACGTTCGTCGCCGTCGGCCGCCCGCCGCGGGTCCGGATCATCGATCCCGGACGCCGCGCGCGGGCGGCGGCCGGGGGCTCGTTGAGCCTCGACGGGGTCGCGTTCGACGACGCGGGACGTCCGCTCGGGGGCCGGCGCCTCACGTGGCGCGCGGGCCGACGCGTCCTCGGCCACGGCCGGCGCGTCACCGTCGGGCGGGGGCTCCCGGCGGGACGTGTGCGGGTGAGCCTCGAGGCCCGCGATCGGCGTGGGCGTCGGTCCCGTCGCACGGTGACCGTCAGGGTCGCCGCGGTCCGGCCGAGGTTCACGCGGCTCGACGCGCCGGCGACGGTGGCGCGCCGGGCGCGTCGGGTGACGTTGCGCGTGGCGTCGACGGTGCCGGCGACGTTGCGGATCGGGCGGCTGCGGCGGTCGGTCGACCAGCGCACGTCCCGGGTGACGGCGCCGCTGCGCGGTCGCCGACGTACCGTGCGGCTGACGGTGCGGCTCTCGTCCGGGCGGCTGAGCACCCGGACGGCGGTGACGATCCGCCGGCGCTGACCGGCCTCGCGCGGCGTCGTCGGCCGCCGTCAGCGCCCCTTGCGCTGCTGCTGCTTGCGCTGTTGCCGCTCGCGCTCGGCGGCCATCCGCTCGCGCCAGTCGGCGCCCCAGATCCGCTCGCGGAACGCGAACACGAACACGCCCGCGACGACGAGGGCGGCGATCGTCGCCGCGGTCTCGGAGTCCGCGACGACCATGACGACGGTCCACACCGCGATCTCGAGCAGGACGAGCAGGAACACCCAGAAGAAGCGGCTGCGCTGCGGCTGCGCGTCGGACGGTCCGGCGGACTTGCGGGGCATCGTCGGCCCATCGTAGACGGGTGGCAAGGCGCCCGGCCCGTGGTCCGGCCGTCCCGGACGGCGACGATGCAGCAGACTCAGCGCGATGTCCGTGCCGCCCACCGACGCCGGAGCGGTCCGCGCCCCGGGCGCCTCCCGCGGCGCGGATCCCGGTCCCGACCCCGCGGTCGCGCTCGACGGCCTCGTGCGGCGACGCGGCGAGCGGCTCGTCCTGCGCGACGTGACGCTCGACGTCGCCGCGGGCACGACGCTCGCGCTCCTGGGCCCCAACGGCGCGGGCAAGTCGACGTTGCTGCGGGTGCTGGCCGGGCTGCTGCGGCCGTCGCGGGGCGGCTGCCGGGTGCTGGGCCACGAGCTACCACGCGATCGGCGCGCGCTCGGGGGGCGGGTGGCGTACCTCGCGCACGAGCCGATGCTCTACCGCGACCTCACCGTCCGGCAGAACCTCGAGCACCGCGCGCGGCTGCTGCGCGTGGCGCCGGCGCGCGTGGAGGCGCTGCTCGAGGCGACCGGGCTGGAGCGCCGCGCGGGGTTCCCCGTCCAGGCGCTCTCGCGCGGCCTGACCCAGCGCGCCGCGGCCGCCGCGACGATGCTCGCCGACCCGGACCTGCTGCTCCTCGACGAGCCGTTGGCGAACCTCGACCCGACCGCCACCGCCCGGTTGCGCGACCTGCTCGCCCCGACGTCGCCGACCGCCGCCGACCCGACGCGCGCCCGCACCCGGATCGTCGCCGGGCACGATCCCGACGCGGCGCTCGCGGAGGCCGACCTCGTCCTGGGCCTGCGCGACGGCCGGGTGGCGCTGCTCGCGCCGCCGTCGGCGATCACCGACGTCGAGATCGGGGAGCTGTACCGGTGAGCGACCGTCGCTCCTCCGACCTGCGGACCCTGCTGCTGCTGGAGTGGCGGCGCGAGCGCCGGGTGCCCCAGGTGCTGCCGACGATGCTCCTCTTCAGCATCGGCGCGTTCGTCCTCTTCCGCTTCGGCCTGCAGGACGGGCGGGTCGAGGGGCCACTGGCCGCCGGCGTCCTGCTCGTCACGACCCTGCTCGCGGCGCTGCTCGGGATCGGTCGGTTGTGGGCGGCCGAGGAGGAGGAGGGGGGCCTCGACGCGTTCCGCCTGACCCCGGCGTCGCCGACGGCGCTCGTCCTCGCCAAGGCGCTGGCGCTGTGGACGTTCCTGCTGGCCCTCCACGTCGTGGCGGTCCCCGCGTTCCTCTTCCTCCTCGCCCCGCACGTCGACGTCGCCGCCCTGCCACGGCTGGCGGCGGTGCTCGTGCTCACCGACCTGGGGATCGCGGTCGTCGGCACGCTCGTCGGCGCGGTCGCGGCGGTCGCCCGCTCCCGCGAGCTCCTCGTCCCGCTCATGGCGGTGCCGCTGCTCATCCCGGCGGTGGCGATCGCGTCCGAGGCGCTCGCGCCCCTGCTGGAGCGTGACGCGGGGTCGATCGAGCCGCGATGGTGGCTCGTGCTCGCGCTCTATGATGCGGTGTTCGTCGCCGTCGCCTGGGCGGTCTCGGACGGGATCGTCGAGGACTGACCCGTCGCCGCCCGGCGCGATCCGGACCCTGCCGCATGCCCCACACCCGTCGCCTCGTCCCGCTGACCATCGCCACCGTGGTGGCCTGCGTCGTCTGGATCGCGGTGGTCGTGCTCGTCGCGCCGACGCAGCAGGTGGCGGGAGTCGACGAGGGCGTGCGGTCCAAGCTCACGTTCCTCCATCCGGCGCTGGCGATCATCACGATCGCCGCGTTCATCGTCGGCGGGGTGTTCGGGTGGCGCCACCTGTCGCACGACCGGCCGCTCGACGACCTGCGCGCCTACGTCGCGATCCACCTGGGCCAGGTGTTCTGCGTCATGGCGCTCGTCACCGGGGCGATCTGGGGCAAGGCCGCGTGGGGCGTGTGGTGGGACTGGGGCGAGCCGGTGCTCGTGTCGTTCCTCATCATGTTCCTGCTCTACGCGACGTACCAGCCGATGCGGTTCGCGATCGAGGACCCGGAGCGCCAGGCGCGGACCGCGTCGGTGTTCGCGGTGACCGCCGGCATCTTCACCCCGGTGTGCTTCGGCGTCGCGCGGCTGACGACGAACTTCCTCCACCCGCAGCCGCTGAACGACCCGGGCGGCAGCTTCGGCGCGGAGGCCGGCCTGGCGTTCGTCCTGTCGATCGTCGCGATCGGGATCCTCTTCATCACCCTGTGGCACCTCGAGCTCGTCGCCAAGGCCACCCGCATCCGCCTGCGCCGCGTCCAGCGCGACGTCGAGGGCGAGGAGGCGGTGCCGCTCGTGGCCCGCGCCTCGTCGCCGGTCACGCTGTAGCGGCGCGAGCCCGCGCGGTCCGGCACGCCCGTTCGTCTCGGGGCGTCGACGTCGAGCCCGTCGGGGAGGTCCGCGGCCGTCGCCCGGGCACGCCTCGGTGGAATCCCGGGATCGGCGCCCGACGATCGGTCCTTCCCCGGGCGCGTCGGCGTCCGGGGTCCACTAAGGTCCGTGGCACTCCCGCCGATGGAATCGGGCAGGGGACGCCCGGGAAGCCGACCGTGAACGCCATCGCCACCGCCCTTCTCGCCCAGACCGACGACGGCAGCCCGACGTACGTCGTGGCCGCGGTCCTCGCCGTCGGCGCGGTCCTGCTCGTCTACCTCGCGATCGTCGCGATCCGGGTGCGCAACCAGGCCCAGCGGCTCGAGGCGCTCGAGGAGCGCCTCGCGACGGCGCGCTCGGCCGCCGAGGACCGCGTGCCCGAGGACGTGGCGTCGTGAGCGAGCTCGTCGTCCTCGGGGTCTCGCACAACACCGCCCCCGTCGGGGTGCGCGAGCGGCTGTCGTTGACCGAGGCCCAGATCGAGCGGGTGCTCCACGAGCTGCACCGGACCGAGGACGTGCACGAGGCCGCCGCGGTCTCGACCTGCAACCGGTCCGAGGTGTACCTCGTCGTCGGCGACCCGGTGCGCGCCGAGTCCGAGCTGCTCTCCGGCATGGCGTCGCGGGCCCGGATCCGCCCGACCGAGCTCGCGGGCCTCGTCTACTCGCCGCGCAACTGCGATGCGGCGCGGCACCTCTACCGCGTCACGAGCGGCCTCGACTCGATGGTCCTCGGCGAGTTCGAGATCCAGGGGCAGGTCAAGCGCGCCTACGACCTGGCGCTCGACGCCGGCACCACCGGCCCGCTGCTCAACCGGCTCTTCCGCGCCGCCCTGCAGACCGGCAAGCGCGTACGTGCCGAGACCGGCATCGCGCGCCGTCGGGTGAGCGTCGCGTCGGTCGCCGTCGAGCTCGCCGCGAACACCGTCGGGCACCTCGAGGACCGCAACGTCGTCGTCATCGGCGCCGGCGACATGGCCGAGCAGACCGCCGGCGCGCTCGCCGCGCAGGGCGTCCGCACGCTGTTCGTGTCCAACCGCCACGCCGACCGCGCCCGGGGGCTCGCCGAGCGGCACGGGGGCCGGGTCGGATCGCTCGACGACCTGCCGTTCCAGCTCCAGGAGGCGGACATCGTCGTCTCGTCGACCGGGTCGCCGCACCCGATCCTCGAGGCCGACGAGCTCGAGGCGGTCATGGCGGGACGGCGCGACCGGCCGCTCGTGCTCATCGACATCGCCGTCCCGCGCGACGTCGACCCGGCGTGCGCGGGGGTCGAGGGGGTGTCGCTCTACGACATCGACGACCTCCAGGCGGTCGTCGCCCGCAACCTCGCCGGCCGCCAGAACGAGGCGCACGCCGCCGAGGGGATCGTCGAGGAGGAGATCCACCGGTTCGCCCGGTGGATGGGTCAGCTCGACGTCACGCCGACGATCGCCGACCTGCGCCACCGTGCCGCCGACGTCGTGACGTCGGTGCTCGCCGACAACGCGGGGCGTTGGGCGACCGACGACCCCGCCGACCTCGACCGGATCGAGCGGGTCGCCCGCGCGGTCGCCCAGCGCCTGCTCCACGAGCCGACGTTGCGGCTCAAGCAGATCACCGACGCCGAGTCCGCCCACGGGCACGTCGAGGTCGTCCGCGAGCTCTTCGGCCTGGACGAGGCCGGCGCCGACCCGCTGCGCGAGGCGGTGCCGGACCACGCCCGCGCCGGCCGCGCCGCGCCGCCCGCCGCGCCCGCGTCGAGGCCGGCCGGCCCGGACGCCGAGGCCGGCCCGTCGGTGGCCGCTACCGCGACGGTCGAGCACTGCCCGATCACCGGCGCCCCCGCCCCGGGCCCCGAGGCCTGCCCGGTCGCCTCGACCCCGGCCCCGCAGGGCGAGGACCGCACCCGCGCCCGGGGCACGCGCGCCCCGCGGCCGTGATCCGCCTCGGCACCCGCCGCAGCCCGCTCGCGCTCGCCCAGGCCACGACGGTCGCCGACGCGCTGCGCCGGGCGGGCCACGACGTCCGGATCGTCGAGGTCGTGACCCTCGGCGACCGTGATCGCGCCGCGCCCGACAAGGCGAAGTGGGTCAGCGAGCTCGAGCGCGCGCTGCTCGCCGGCGACGTCGACGTCGCGGTGCACTCCGCCAAGGACGTCCCGGGCGAGCTGCCCGACGGCCTGGCCCTCGTCGCCGCCGGCGTGCGGGAGGACCCGCGCGACGTCCTCATCGGCGTCACCGACCTCGACGCGCTGCCGGACGGCGCGACCGTCGGCACCGCCAGCCTGCGGCGCGCGGCCCAGTTGCTCGCCGCCCGTCGCGACCTGCGGATCGTGGAGATCCGCGGCAACGTCGACACGCGCCTCGGACGACTGCGCCCCGCGGCGCCCCGCCGCGTCACCTCCGGCGCCGACGGCTCGCCCGACGCTCCGGCGGCGCCGCGGCCGGGCTCCCCGTCCGACGCCGCGCGCGAGCCGGTCGACGCGATCGTGCTCGCCGCCGCGGGCCTGCGCCGGCTGGGTCGAGCCCCCGGCGCGATGGTCCACCTCGCGGGCGGGACGTTCGTCCCCGCGCCCGGCCAGGGGATCGTGACCCTGGAGGCCCGCGCGGACGACCGCGCCACGATCGACGCCGTCCGGGCGATCCATGACGAGCGGTCGTGGACGGCGCTGCGGGCCGAGCGCGCGCTGGCCCGGGCGCTCGGCGCCGACTGCACGAGCGCCGTCGGCGCCCACGCGACGGTCGACGGCGGCACGGTGCGCCTGTCCGGGTTCGTCGGCGCGCCCGACGGCAGCGGCTGGGCGATCGACCGACGCGAGGGCGACGATCCCGAGGCGCTCGGGCAGGAGCTCGCCGCCCGCCTGCGTCGCGCCGGCGCCGACGAGCTGCTCGACGCGGCCCGTCGGACCGCCGATCCCGCCCGCCGCGCCGCGGCCGCGGCCGACGCCACGGCGTCCGCGGTCGACGGTCCGCGCGATGACGGCCGCGCCGACGACGCGGCCCGTCCACCCGACGACGCCCGACCCGACGAGGCCCCCCGATCGTGACCCCGCCCGACGCCCCGGCCCCCTCCGACCGTCCCGGCGATCCCGCGCCGGGCACCGTCTACCTCGTCGGTGCGGGCCCGGGCGATCCCGGGCTCATGACCGCCCGGTCGCTCGAGGTCATCGCGTCGGCCGACGTCGTCCTCTACGACCAGCTCATCCCGCCGACCGCGCTCGACGGGGCCCGCGTCGACGCCGAGCTCGTCGACGTCGGCAAGCGCGGCGGGGGCCGCCAGGTGCCGCAGGCCGAGACCGAGGAGCTCCTCGTCCGTCACGCGCTCGCCGGCCGGTCGGTCGCGCGGGTGAAGGGCGGCGACCCGTTCGTGTTCGGCCGCGGGGGCGAGGAGGCGTCCCGCCTGCGCGCGCTCGGCATCCCCTACGAGGTCGTGCCGGGCGTCACGGCCGGGATCAGCGGTCCCGCCTACGCCGGCATCCCCGTCACGCACCGGGCCCACGCGCCCGGGGTGGCGTTCGTCACCGGTCACGAGGACCCGTCCAAGCCGGAGTCGACGATCGACTGGGCCGGCGTCGCGGGGTTCCCCGGCACGCTCGCGTTCTACATGGGCGTGCGGCGCCTGCCGGAGATCACCCGGTCGCTCATCGACGCCGGCCGTCCCGCCGACGAGCCGGTCGCGGTCGTGCAGAGCGGCACCCTGCCGACGCAGCGCACGGTGACCGGCACGCTCGCCGACATCGCCACGATCGCGGCCGACGCCGGGATCAAGGCCCCGGCGATCACCCTCGTCGGCGCGGTCGCGGGGCTCCGCGACGAGCTGCGCTGGTTCGAGGACCGGCCGCTCTTCGGGCGCACGGTCGCGGTCACGCGAGCCCGGGCCCAGGCGTCGGGGCTGGCGCGCCGGTTGCGGGCGCTCGGGGCGGCGGTCGTCGAGACGCCGACGATCCGCACCCGCTCGCTCGACGCGGAGCTGCCCGACCTCGCCCCGTTCGGGTACGTCGCGGTGACGTCGCCCAACGGGGCGCGCGAGCTCATGGCGGCGCTGCTGCGCTCCGACCGCGACGGGCGCGACCTGTACGGCACGACCCTCGCCGCCGTCGGGCCCGGCACCGCCCGGGCGCTGCGCGCGGTGGGCCTGCGGCCGGACGTCGTCCCCGACACGTACACCGGCGAGGCGCTCGCGGCGATGCTCGGCGCCAACCAGCCCAACTGGCAGGCGCGCAACCCCGACACCCCGCGCCGGGCGCTCCTCGTGCGCGGATCGAGCGCCGGCGACGCGCTCCCCGACGGCCTGCGCGCGGCGGGGATCGAGGTCACCGACGTGCCGGCGTACGAGACGCTCGCCGAGCCGCTGGACGATCGCTCGCTGTCGGCGGTCGCCACGGCCGACTACGTGACGTTCACCTCGGCGTCGACCGCCCGGTTCCTCGCCGACGCGGCGCCGGGCCACGACGGCCCGCACGGACGGCTACCGCTGGGCGAGCGGACCAGGATCGTGTCGATCGGACCGGTCACCACCGCCGCCCTGGCCGGGCTCGGCGCCACCCCGGCGATCGAGGCCGACGAGGCGACGATCGACGGCCTCGTCGCCGCGCTGCTCGCCGACGCGACGCGCTGACGGGCCGCGCGCTGACGGGCCGCTCGCGGTCGGACCGCCACGCGGGGGCCGGACGACCACGCCGGGGCGGCGACCCCCGGTCCGCGCCGGTCGCCGCCACCCCTGCGGCCCGGACCGGGCGGGCGGTCAGAACGCCATGAAGAGGATCTCGTCCCGCGAGTACTCGTGGTCGGGGTGCTTGTCGGCCAGGTGGGCCTGGACCTTCTCGACGAGGTCGTCCTCGTCCTTGCCCTCGATGTGCTCGCCACAGGGGCAGGTCAGCTGCGTCTTCATCGTGCTCCTCCGGTTCTCGGCCCGACCGTGCTCGCGGGCCCTTCGGACATCCTGCCGGACTCCCCGGGAGGTGTCCACGGAACCGCCGTCGACGGGCATCGCGCCTCCGGGCTAGGATCGCCGCATCAGCCGTCCGACCATCACGTTCCTCTCCGACTACGGGCTCCAGGACGAGTTCGTCGGCGTCTGCCGTGCGGTGATGTACCGCATCACGCCGGACGCCCGGATCATCGACGTCAGCCACGGCGTGCCGTCGTTCGACGTCCGTCAGGGCGCGATGCTGCTGCAGCGCACGCTGCCGTTCACGGAGCCGGGCGTGCACCTCGCCGTCATCGATCCCGAGGTCGGCGGTCGGCGCCGGCCGATCGCGCTGCGGGTGGCGGAGGAGGACCGGGTGCTCGTCGGGCCGGACAACGGCCTGCTGTGGCTCGCGGCGCAGCGGTTCGGCGGGATCGTCGAGGCGGTCGACCTGACCCGATCGCCGTTCCGGCTGGAGCCGGTGTCCGCGACGTTCCACGGCCGCGACATCTTCGCGCCGATCGCGGCGCGGATCGCCGGGGGCCTCGACGTCGCCGACGTCGGCGATCCGCTCGACCCGGACGAGATCGTGCCCCTGCCGATGCCGCTCGCCGAGATCGGCGAGGACGAGATCGTCGCGCACGCGGTCGCGTTCGACCGGTTCGGCAACGTCATGCTCGACCTCGAGCACGAGGAGCTGACCGCGGGCGTCGGCCTGCGCCTGGGCGAGCCGGTGCTCATCAACGGCGTCAGCGGCGTCTACGCCTCGACCTTCGCCGACGTCGAGCCCGGCACCGTCCTGCTGTACCAGGACGCCAACCGCGCGATGGCCGTCGCCGTCAACCGTCGGTCGGCCCAGGAGCTGCTGGAGCTCGCGGTCGACGCGCGCGTGCGGATCTCGCGCGGCTGACGCGTCCCGTCCCCCTGGCCACGGACGCCGGCGCGCCCTCGACGCCCCACCCGGCCACGCGGATTCCGCCGCGCGGCCGACGGGCCGCGAACGGTCACACGTACTTCTCCCATCCCGGGACGGGTTGCGGCTAGGCTGGGTCAGCAACCATTCGTTTGGTCGATAAGGAGAGAGAATGATCAAGCTCGTCGGCACCTGGCACATCCCGGACGAGAAGACCCCGGCCGAGATCGATCGGCTGTACTTCGACGTCCACGTCCCCAACGTCCGGGCGCTCCCCAAGCTGCGTCGGCACGTCGTCCTGCGCGCCGTCGAGACGCCCGAGGGCGGGGAGACCCGGACGTGGCGGGGCGCCGAGATCTGGTTCGACAACCGCGAGGACTTCGACGCGGCGATCGCCTCGCCCGAGTGGCAGACGATCGCCGACGACGGGTTCATGCCGTCGGTCGCCGGGCTCGAGATCGACGTCTTCGACGTCGAGGAGGAGTACAAGCCGGCGGCCTGATCCGCGGCTGGGGCGGGGTCCGGGGGCGGGCGTGCCGGCGGCGCGCCCGCCCCTCCCGCGTCCGCGCTCGGACCTCCGTGGGTTCCGCCTTGACACGACGGCCGTCGCGCGGCTACATTCGTCCAACCAAACGGAAGGTCAAAAACCTTCCGCGATACCCGGCGCCGCCCCCGGGGCGATGCCACGGAGCCGTGCAACGCACGGAGAGGAGATGACCATGGGCAACAGGACAGGGCGAGCGTTCGCCCTCGCCGCGTGCGCGTCGCTGGCGCTCGGCGTGGCCGCGTGTGGAGACGACGACAACGACGAGCCCGCGTCGAGCGGCTCCTCGGCCGCGACCACGACGAGCGCGTCGTCGACCCCGGAGTTGGGCTCGAAGATCACGCCGATCGACGCGGCCGCCGCCGGCAAGGCGCAGGCGGGCGAGCCCACCGACGCGCCGAAGGGCAAGACCCTCGGCTATCTCACCGTCGTCGGCGGCATCGACTCCACCGTGCGCGACCGCAAGGCCCTCGAGGCCGCGGCCGGCGTCATGGGCTGGAAGGTCGTCTACTGCGACGGTCAGGGCGACACGAGCAAGACCGTCACCTGCATGAACACGCTGCTCGCGCGCAACGTCGACGCGATCCTCACCGACGGCGTGGCGTCGAGCCAGGTCGCTGGCCCGCTCCGCGAGGCCCGCAAGCGCGACATCCCCGGGATCGTCTTCTCGGGCGAGAACCCCGGCTGGGACGCCCAGTACGGGCCGGACGAGGGCCGCAAGGGCGAGGTCCTGGCCGAGTACTTCAAGCAGCGCCTCGGCGAGATCGACGGCGAGGTCAAGATCGCCGTGTCCGCGTTCCCGCAGCCGTGGGCGTCCAACCGGACGGCCGAGCTCGAGAAGCTCGTGAAGGACGAGGCGAACGACCTGAAGATCGTCGCGACGACCGCGCCCGACCCCGCCAACCTCATCGAGGGTGGACGCAAGGCGGCGCAGGACCAGCTGACGCAGAACCCGGACATCAAGGCGTTCTGGGTCGACTACGACGCCGTCGGCCAGGTCGTCGGCCAGACCGTGGCCGCGAAGTTCGCGGGCAAGTCGTTCCCCGACCGTCCGCTCGTCGCGACCTTCCACGCGGACGCCGGCACGAACAAGCTCATCCGCTCCGGCGCGATCGACGTCGTCGCGGACGCCCCGTACGACGCCGCCGCATGGGTCGCGGTCGACCAGCTGGCGCAGCTGTGGGCGCGCGACGAGCCGCTGAGCCAGGAGCTCGCGCCGTCCTACGGCGACGAGGCGGGCGACCTCTACACGTACCAGGTCATCACGAAGGACAACGTGCCCGAGGAGGGCGAGACGGCGACGGTCAAGGCCGACGCCGGCGAGTTCTTCCGGGCCAAGTGGGCCGCGGAGTTCGGCACGAAGTGAGCGGGACGGTGGCGGCCCGGGGACGACCCGGGCCGCCACCGCTCGAGACCCTGACCCCTCTCAACGGAACGACACGACGATGACAGTCGACGACCCGACGGTGACCCGGCCCGCGACAGCGCCCGCCGGCGATCCTCCGAGCAGCTCCGACGCCGCGCCGCCCCCGGGCGCGCACCGAGGGCTGCAGTTCCTCTCGCGCTACGGCGTGATCGTGGCCTTCGCCCTGATCATCGTCATCTTCAGCATCGCGCGTCCCGAGACGTTCCCGACGACCGAGAACCTCCAGGCGATCCTCGCCAACGCGGCCGCGGCGATGATCATCGCCACCGGGCTCACCGTGCTGCTCGTCATCGGGGACTTCGACCTGTCGTTCGGGTCGATGATCAGCCTCGCGGGTGGCGCGGCGGTGATCCTCATGGCCAACCACGGCGTGGCCTGGCCGGTCGCGTTGCTCGTCGGCATCCTGCTCGGCGTCGCCGGGGGCGCCGTCAACGGCCTGCTCACCGCGTACTTCGGAGGGTCGTCGTTCATCATCACCCTCGCGATGGGCACGGTGCTCACCGGGGTCGAGTTCGCGATCACCGACCAGAAGACGATCTTCGAGGGCGTCGATCCGAGCTTCGCGAGCATCGCCCAGAACGAGTTCCTGGGCCTCAGCAACATGTTCTGGATCGCGGCGGCGATCGCGGCGATCCTCTGGTTGTTCCTCGACAAGACCGAGGCCGGCCGCTACATGTACGCCATCGGCGGCAATCCGGAGGCCGCGCGCCTCGCCGGCATCCGGACGAAGTTCCTCCGGCTCGTCGCCTTCGTCATCGTCGCCGTCACCGCGGCCATCGTCGGCCTGTTGCTGTCGTCGAACTCCGGCTCGTACTCGCCGAGCTTCGGCGCGTCGTTCCTGCTCCCGGCGTTCGCCGCGGCGTTCCTCGGCTCGGCGATGCTGCGGCCCGGGCAGTTCAACATCCCGGGCACGGTCATCGGCGTGCTGTTCCTCGGCGTCATCCAGACCGGGTTGACGATGCTCAACCTGCAGACGTTCGTCATCAACCTCGTCCAGGGCGCGATCCTCATCGCCGCGGTGCTGCTGAGCCGGCTCGGGGAGCGGACGACATGACCGGCGGCGAGCAGGTGCTCCAGGTTCGCGGGGTCTCCAAGCGGTACCCGGGCGTGCTCGCCCTCGACGGGGTCGACCTCGACCTGCGGGCGGGCGAGGTCCTCGGCCTGCTCGGCAAGAACGGGGCGGGCAAGAGCACGCTCATCAAGATCCTCGCCGGCGCGGTGCAGCCGAACGAGGGCGAGATCCGCCTGGACGGCGAGCCGGTGTCGATCGGCTCGCCGCAGCAGGCGACCGACCTCGGCATCGCCGTCGTCCACCAGGAGCTGGCCGACGTCCCCAACCTGTCGGTCGCCGAGAACATCGAGCTCGGCCTGGGCTACCCGCGCCGGCTCGGCGTCTTCGTCGACCAGCGCGGGCTCCGCCGCAAGACGCTGGCGATCCTCGAGCGACTGGGGGTGAAGGCGAGCCCCGCGACGCTCGTCGAGGACCTGTCGGTGGCCGAGCGCCGGATGGTCATGATCGCCCGGGGCCTGGCGGCCAACGCGCGGATCCTCGTGCTCGACGAGCCGACGGCGTCGCTGTCGGACGAGGAGATCGACCACCTTCACGACACGGTCGCGTCGCTGGCCGCCGACGGGGTGGCGATCGTCTACGTGACCCACCGCCTGGCCGAGGTGTTCAAGATCACCGACCGGATCACCGTCATGCTCGGTGGCCGCACGGTGTTCGACAGCCCGACGTCGGCGGTGTCGTCGCGCGAGCTCATCGACCAGATCACCGGTGGGCTCGGCGAGGCGGGCATCACCGAGGAGCGCCAGGCCCCGGTCGTCGACCCGGGCGCGGAGGAGATCCTGCGGGTCGAGGCGCTCTCGCGCGACGGGTACGTCGAGAACGCGAGCCTCTCGCTGCGCAGCGGCGAGATCCTGGGGATCGCGGGCCTCGTCGGCGCCGGACGGACCGAGCTCGTGCGGCTCGTGTTCGGGGCGGACCGGGCGACGTCCGGGCGCGTCTTCATGCGTGGACGCGAGATCCGCCTGCGGAGCCCGCGGGACGGGATGAAGGCGGGGATCGCGCTGCTGCCGGAGGACCGACGCAACCAGGGCAACGTCCAGGCGTTCTCGATCCGCCAGAACATCACGCTGCCGGGGCTCAAGCGGTTCCGCGGCGTGGGCCCGCTCCCGATGCCGAGCACCTCGCAGGAGCGCGCGGCCGCCCGCGACCTCGTCGAGCGGCTGCAGATCAAGATCGCCAGCGAGGAGGACTCCGTCTCCACGCTGTCGGGCGGCAACCAGCAGAAGGTCGTGCTGGCGAAGTGGCTCGACTCCGGATCGGACGTCTTCATCTTCGACGAGCCCACGCACGGCATCGACGTCGGGGGCAAGGAGGAGGTCTACCGGCGGATGCGCGAGCTCGCCGCGAGCGGCAAGGGCGTGATCTTCATCTCGTCCGAGTTCTCCGAGCTCATCGGCATCTGCAACCGGATCGTCGTCATGCGCGAGGGCCGCCTGGTGGCGGAGCTCGACGGCGAGGGCGTCGACGAGGGCGCGCTGGTCGAGGCCTGCTACGCGCACTAGGACGGGGCGGGACGGTGGAGCGCAGCGAACCGTCCCGCACGTCGTCGACCCGGGCGGACGGGAGTCCGACGCCCGGCGGCGGACCGCTGAGCGTCCGGGTGGGGGTCTCGTGGACCCCCACCGGCGACGCGCTCCGCGACGGCACGTACCGGCGGGTCGTCGAGGCGCTCGAGCGGATCGGGTACGACTCGATCTGGGTGCCGGACACCGCCGCGCTCGACGGCGTCGCCCCGCTGCCGGCGCTCACCGCCGCCGCGCTGTGGACCGAGCGCCTCAAGCTCGGGACCTCGGTCCTCGTCCTTCCGCCCCGCAGCCCGGTCCTCCTGGCCCGCGAGCTGGCGACCCTCGACGTCCTGTCGTCGGGACGACTGCTCCCCGCCGGCGGGCTCGGGATCGCAGCGGGCCCGGAGCGCGACGCCCTGGGCGTGCCGCGGGGGGAGCGGGTCGCCCGCCTCGAGGAGGTCGTGATGGTCGTCAAGGCGCTGTGGAGCGGCGAGCCGGTGACGTACCACGGTCGGTGGTGCACCCTCGACGGCACGGTCCTCGCTCCGCGACCGCACCGTCGGCGGATCGAGCTGTGGCTCGGCGGCACGGCGCGACCGGCGCTGGAGCGCGTCGGGCGGATCGCCGACGGGTGGCTCGGGTCGTTCATCGGCCCGGACGCGTTCGCCGACGCGGTCGACGTGATCCGCGGCGCCGCGGCGGCGGCGGGACGCACGATCGACCCCGACCACTACGGCACGACCGTGCACGCCGTCCGTTCTCCGCGGGAGCTCCGCGCCGACCACCGCCGGCTCCTCGACCTGGCGCCCGGGGTCGCGCCCGGGGACCACGTCGCGACCGGCACGGCGGAGCTGCGCGACCTGCTGGGGCGGTTCGTCGCGTCCGGGGCGACGAAGTTCGTCGTCGTTCCCGTCGCCGACGACCCGGTGGCGTGGCTCGAGGAGTTGTTCGTCGACGTCGTCGCGCCGCTCGAGGCGGCGGGAGGGGCCGGCCCGCGATGACGAGCCGACGCAGCCCGTACGCCGGGCTCGCGGGGCGGTGGCTGCCCGGGGGCGCCGTCGACCTGGGCCCGCACGTCGCCTGGCTCTGGTCGCACTGCATCGGCGAGGAGCCGGTGGCGGGCGAGGCCGACCCGACCGTGGGTTGGCTCCTGGCGATGCGGGGACTGGGCGTCCCGCTCGAGGGGCTCTTCGCGCTCGTCGACGCCGACGCGGACAGCGGGGTCGTGCTCGGCGAGGCCGAGCTCGTCCTCGAGCGCGCCCCGCGCGTGGGGGAGCGTCTGCGCTCCACGGTCGCGATCGAGGAGGTCGTGCGCAAGCACGGCGCCCGGAGCGGCACGTTCGACGTGATGCGCCTGCGGATCGATCTGCACGACGCGACCGACGAGCGGGTCGTGACGCTCGTCAACCGGCTCGTGTTCCCCCGGGGAGACGACCGTGGACGCTGACCTGCCGGACGTCGGTGCGCGCGTCACGCCGCTCGTGATCGAGGCCGTCGACCCGGCGCGGATGCTGGTGCTCGCGGCGCTGCTCGACGACCCGGTGCCGATCCACTACGACCCGGAGGCGGTCGGCACGCCCGGGGAAGGCGGCCGCACCGTCAACCAGGGACCGCTCGCGCTCGGCTACCTCGGCCGGATGCTTCGCGCATGGACGGAGGGCGCCGCGGACCTTCGCCGGATCCGCTGTCGACTCCACGCAAACGTCCTCGCCGGAGACCGACTGGAGTGCGGGGGCGAGGTCGTCGAGACCGACCCGCGCGCCGGCGCCTGTCGGATCGCCGTGTGGGTCCGGCGGGACGGGGTCGACGTCGTGACCGGGAGCGCGGAGCTGCGTTGGCCGGACGCGGCGGGGAGGACCGGATGAGGATCGGGTGCGTCATCGACACGCACGACCGGCTCGCGCTGCGACGCCGCACCTCGCCGCGGGACGTCGCCGACGACCTCGACGCGGTCATCGAGGAGGCCCACGCGGTGGAGCGGGCCGGCTTCCACGGGATCATGGTGCCCGACCGGCACGGCATCGCCGAGTGCCTCTTCCCCGGACCGGAGCAACTGTTGACCGTCCTGGCCCGCGAGACCCGGCGGGTCGCGATCGGGACGTTCACGTCGATCGTCACCCTCACCCATCCGCTGAAGGTCGCCGAGCAGCTGGCGGTCGTCGACCAGCTGTCCCGCGGGCGGCTGTTCGCCACCGTGTCCCGGGGGTTCATGCCGTCGTTCTGGCGGCAGTTCGGGGTGCCCGAGGAGCGGCTCCTGGGACGGTTCAAGGAAGCGGTGTCGGTCTGGCAGGCGGCGTTCGAGGGCGAGCGGTTCGACTTCGACGGCGACCACTGGGCCGTGCGGGACGGTCTGCTCGCCCCGCCGCCGTACCAGGACGGCGGCTGGCCGATCTGGGGCGGGGGGAACGCCGCGCTCGCCGCGATCCGGCGGGCCGGTGAGTTCGCGTCCGCCTGGACCTGCGACCCGGGGCCGCTCGACCCGGCGACGTGGGACGTCCACGCCGGGGCCTACCGCGAGCGGGCCCGGGAGCACGGCCGGGAGCCGTTCGTCGTGCTCATGCGCGACGCGTGGGTGGCGGACACCGTCGAGGATGCGTTCTCGGCCGTGGGACCGCGGCTCGTCAAGGAGGCGCGGTACTACCTGGAGCGCGGCACGTACTCGCATCATCCGGGGTTCACCCGGCCGGACGACGCCACCGTCGAGCGCCTTGCCGAGCACGTCGTCGTCGGCGACGCGGAGCGGTGCCGGGAGCGGTTGAGGTGGTACGGGGAGGAGCTGGGCGTCGACTACGTCGTCGTGCGGCTGCGGTTCCCCGGTGGGCCGGATCACGGCGAGGTGCTCGAGCAGGTCGCCCGGTTCGGCGAGGAGGTCGTCACGCCGGTCCACCGGGCGGCGGCGGCGCCCGAGCACCCGGCGATCCCGACGGGCGCGCGGTGGTGAGCCCGTCCTCCGCGGTTGACGTGGGCGGCGCACCGGGTAGGATGGCAGAACAAACGACCGTTTGATTGAGGAGCTTGCTTTGAAGTACGACGTGATCGTGGTGGGCGCAGGGACGGCGGGCCTGGTGTCCGCATCGCTGCTGGCGCTGCAGGGCAAGAAGGTCGCGCTGATCGAGAAGCACAAGTACCTCGGCGGACGGGCGATGGAGCATCGCTTCCGCGGGCACCAGATCGGCCTCGGGTCGCACCTGGTCGAGGACCCGGGCGACAGCCTGACCCGGGTGTGCGAGCTCATGGGCATCACCCTGCAGCACAGCGAGCGCAGCGACTCGATGCCGTTCTGGGACAAGGACCACTGGGGCCCGATCCAGAACCAGTACTCCGGCGAGGCGAAGAAGGGCCTCAAGCGGTGCATCGAGGCGCTGACCGAGACGCCCTACGAGGACCTGGACCGGCTCGACCACATGCCGCTGCGCGAGTGGATGGCGAAGTACACGAAGGAGGAGGGCGCCTACCTCGTGTGGGAGGCGATCTCCATCCTCGAGCAGATCACCGACAAGTGGCACGACCACTCCGCGTCGGAGAACCTGTACACGCGCAAGATGCACTACGAGATGAAGCGCACCGCGGGCTACTCGTTCTGGCCGATGGGTGGCTGGGAGAAGCTCTGGAAGGACATGGCCGCGAAGTTCGAGGGCCTCGGCGGCGAGGTGCGCCTGGACACGACGGTCAAGCGCGTCGAGGTCCGCGACGGCAAGATCGTCGGGGTCACCCTGCGCGAGCGCGACCGTCCCGACGAGGACGACGAGGGCGAGTTCCTCGAGGCCGACCAGGTCGTCATCAACGCCCCGGTGTGGGACCTCGAGAAGCTCTTCGACGACGGCGTCCTGCCGTTCAACCTCAAGCAGCGCATCGCGATGCTCGCCGACAACCGCAACAAGGCGTGCTGGATCGGGTACTGGATCGCGGCCAAGGAGCCGGTCATCGCGATGTCGGAGCGCGAGATGGCGTCGTTCCAGTCGACGCCGCGCACCGGCCTGGGCGGGTTCACGCTCTGCTTCACGGGGTACGACCCGTCGGTGTCGCCGTCCGGTGAGTACCTCACCTGCGCCGGCGCGGCGTTCGACGCCACGCAGCACTACGGCGACCGGGCGTGGCTCGACCGCAAGTTCCACGAGTTCTGGCTCGACATCGAGGAGATGATGCCCGCCGCGAAGGGCGCGCTCTGGAAGAAGCCGCACCTCGTGACGACCTACGGCGTCATCAACAAGCCGGGCCTCGTCGGCGCGGTGCGCCCCGACGCCGAGGTCCGTGAGATCGAGGGCCTGTACCTCACCGGCGACACGACGCGCAGCCGCGGCATCGGCATCGACAAGGCGGCCCGGTCGGGCATCCAGTCGGTCGAGGCGATGGTCGGGCGCCTGCCGGAGTTCGCCGACACGATCCGGTACTAGGCATGGAGCGTCGGCTGGAGGGGCGCGTCGCCCTCGTCACGGGGGCGGCGCAGGGGATCGGCCTGGCGGTCGCCGACCGCCTGGCGTCCGAGGGGGCGGCGGTCGTCGTCAACGACCTGCGTGCCGAGGCGTGCGACGCCGCGGTGCGGCGGATCGTCGCGGCCGGCGGTCGCGCCGCCCCCGCTCCGGCCGACATCGGGGCCGACGGGGCCGCGGCGACGATCGTCGCCGCGGCCACCGACGCGTTCGGCGCGCTCGACATCGTCGTGAACAACGCCGGGATCACCCGCGACGCGCCGATCCACCGGATGACCGACGACCAGTGGGACGCCGTACAGCGCGTCGCGCTCTGGGGGACGTTCGCGCTGCTGCGCGCCGCCGCCCCCGTCCTGCGCGGCGACGGCACGGCGGCGCACCACCGCAAGGTCGTGAACATGGCGTCCGCGGTGGGGATCCACGGCGCGCCCGGCACCGTGAACTACTCGTCGGCCAAGGCCGGCGTCATCGGCCTGACGAAGACGATCGCCCGTGAGTGGGCCCGGCACCGGATCAACGTCAACGCCGTGGCGCCGGGACTCATCGACGGCACCGGCCTGTCGGCCGACAAGCCGGCGGAGCTCATCGCGCAGGTGGCGGGCCACGTGCCCCTCGGCCGGGCCGGCACGCCGGACGACGTGGCGGGCGCGGTCGCGTTCCTCGCGTCGTCCGACGCCGACTACGTCACCGGTCAGGTGCTCGAGATCCACGGCGGCCTCGAGGTCCTGGCGTAGCCATGCGCGTCCCGCCCCCCACCCGCCGCGCGACCGCCGAGGGCTCGTCGCCCCACCCCGCGGTCGCGCGGTTCGCGATGGCAACGATTTCAAACAATCGGTCGGTAGATTTTCGGCCCGATTTCGTCTAGGCTGTCCACGATGCTCACGTACACCACCGACGGCCCGATCGCCTGGGTCGTGATCGACCGCCCCGAGCGCATGAACGCGATGCCGCGTCCCTTCTGGGCGCGTCTGCGCGAGGTCGTCGCCGCGGCCGATGCCGATCCTGACGTCCGGGTCGTGGTGTTCCGCGGCGAGGGCCGGTGCTTCTCGGTCGGCGGCGACATCGAGGGCTTCGCCGAGATCGGCGACACGGCCGATCGTCGGGCGTACCTCGACGACGCGATGGCCGCGTTCCGCGCGGTGGAGAACGCGTCGGTCGCGACGATCGCCGCGGTCCACGGGTACGCCCTGGGCGGAGGCTGCGAGCTGACGCTCGTCTGCGACATCGTCGTCGCCGACGAGACGGCGCGGTTCGGGATGCCGGAGTCCGCCGTCGGACTCGTGCCCGGCCTGGGCGTCGTCCGCGGGCGCGCGCACCTCAACCTGCACTGGATGAAGTACCTCGTCCTCACCGGCGAGTCGCTCGGGGCGCAGGACGCCCGCCTCGCCGGCCTCGTCAACGAGGTCGTCCCCGAGGGCGGGCACGTCGCCCGCGCCGAGGAGCTGGCCCGCAAGGTCGCCGGCAAGGCGCCGCTCGCCGTGCAGGTGGGCAAGCGGATCCTCGGCCGCGACCGCGACGAGGGCTACGGGTACGGGGTCGAGGCGATCGCCTTGCTTCAGGGAACAGCTGACCACGCCGAGGGCATCGCCGCCTTCGGGGAGCGGCGCACGCCGCAATTCGAAGGACGATAGACATGGGAGCATCTGACATGACGACGCGGCCCGCGACGGGCGCCGACACCCCACTCGACCCGATCGAGTCGCTGCGGGCCCGCCGGGCCGAGGCGCTCCTCGGCGGTGGCGAGCGGCGGATCGCGCGCATCCACGACTCGGGGCGGCTCACGGCCCGGGAGCGGATCGACCTGCTCATCGATCCCGGCTCGTGGATGGAGCTCGGCATGCTCGCCGAGCCCGAGATCCGGCGCGAGGACATGCCCACGACCGGCGACGCGATCGTCACCGGCCTGGCGACGATCGCGGGCCGCAAGGTCGCGATCCTCGCGATCGACGCGACGGTCATGGCCGGCACCACCGCCCCGGTGAACATGCGCAAGCAGAACCGGGTCGCGGAGTGGGCGGGCCGCAAGGGCTTCCCGCTCATCTGCCTGTCCGACAACGACGGTGGCCGCGTCCCCGACCTGCTCGGGTGGCGGTTCTCCGGCGTGCCGTTCGACTTCACGACCTTCCTCCAGTCCCCCGACGGCTGCGCCGCGATCCCACGGGTGACCGCCGCCCTGGGCCCGAGCTACGGTGACGCGGCGCTGCACGCCGCGATGGGTGACCTCGTCGTCATGCAGAAGGACACCGCGATCGCGCTGTCCGGACCGCCGGTCATCAAGGCCGCCATCGGCGAGGACGTCACCGGCGAGGAGCTCGGCGGCCCCGACGTCGCGGCCGCCACGAACGGGTCGGCGCACCTCGTCGTCGACACCGAGCACGACGCGTTCGACCGGATCAAGCGGTTCCTCTCGTACCTTCCCGACTCCGGCGCCCTGCCGGCCCCGACGGTCGCGCCGCGCGAGCCCTCGACCGACCCGACGACGATCGGCGACCTCGTCCCCAAGTCGCGGCGCCGTGGCTACGACGTGCGGCGGGTCATCGACGCCGTCGTCGACGCCGACTCGTTCTTCGTCTGGGGCGAGCGGTACGGGCCGAGCCTCGTCACCGGCCTGGCGCGGATCGAGGGCCAGACGGTCGGGATCATCGCGAGCCAGCCGATGCACCTCGCCGGCGCGCTCGACGTCCCGGCGCTGCGCAAGGAGGCGCAGTTCATCGACCTGTGCGATCGGTTCAACGCGCCGCTCGTCTTCCTGCAGGACGTCCCCGGGCTCATGATCGGCACCCACGCCGAGAAGGCGGGCATCCTCGCCGGGTACGACCAGGTCGTCACCCGACTGGCCCGCGCCAAGGTCCCGAAGATCGCGGTCATCATGCGCAAGGCGTTCGGCGGCGGGCACATCGCCCTCGGCGGACGCCCGGTCAAGCCGGACCTGCTCGTCGCGTGGCCGTCGGCGGAGATGGGCTTCATGGAGCCCTCCACCGGCGTGCGCACCGTGCACCGCCGGGCGCTCGAGGCCCTGCTGGAGTCCGAGGGCGAGGAGGCCTACAAGGCCGAGATCGCCCGGCTCGAGGCGGAGTGGGGCGCGGAGTCCGAGCCCTGGGAGGCCGCGCGCAACATCATCCTCGACGACATCATCGAGCCGTCCGAGACCCGCAGGGTCATCACCACCGCCATCGACTTCGCGTGGGGCACCGGCCCGCGCGTGAGTCCCCACGGAGCCTGAGGAGCCGACATGGCCGACATCAACGCCCACATCACCGGAACGGTCTTCGAGGTCCACGTCGAGGTCGGGGGGACCGTGTCCGTCGACGACGAGGTCATCATCCTCGAGTCGATGAAGATGGAGCTCCCGGTCGTCGCCGAGGAGGCCGGCACCGTCGCCGAGATCCTCGTCGGCCCGGGTGACACCGTCGAGGCCGGTCAGACGCTGCTGCGCCTGACCTGATCCGGGACCGCGGCGTCGGGCGAGGGCCCGGCGCCGGGTGCCTCCGGGACGCCGCCGGTCGACCGCCGCGCCGCACCGTCGAGCCACCCGAACGGACGGTCGGCCGACCGAGGTGACACAATCGCGGCGCATGAGCGGTGGGACGAAGAAGGCGAAGCCCGCGAAGGCCGGCGCCGGCAAGGGCGCCGACGGCGGACGCCGCAACGGCGACGAGCGCGGACGGCGGCGGGACGCCGAGGTCCTGGCGGCGGCCACGAAGGTCTTCCACGAGAAGACCTACGCCGACTCGTCGGTGCAGGACGTCGCGGATGAGCTGGGGATCCTCAAGGGGAGCCTCTACCACTACATCCGTACCAAGGAGGACCTGCTCAGCTGGCTCCTCGACGACGTGCACGACGACGTCGAGGAGATCCTCCAGGAGGTCCTCGCGACGGAGGACCTGGCGCCGCTCGATCGCCTCGAGGCGTTCGTCCGCCGGCAGATCGAGTTCAACGTCCGCAACCTGCCGCGGATCACCGTCTACTACCACGACGCCGATCAGCTCGGCGAGGAGCGCGCGGCGGAGCTCCGGCAGCGCCGGCGGGCGCACGAGCGGGCCCTCGTCCAGCTGGTGCGCGCCGCGCAGGAGCAGGGCGGGGTGGCCGAGGAGCTGGACGCCCGCACGCTGACGCAGTGCGTCTACGGGACGATGACGTGGGTGTACCGCTGGTACCGCCCCGGTGGCCGGACGAGCGCCGAGCAGGTCATCGACGTCTGCACCCGGTTCGCGCTGGCGGGCATCCGCCACGCCGGCGACGACGCCTGACCCGCGGACCGGGCTCCGCCGGCCGGGTCGTCCGGGAAGGGCGACACGTCGGGCGGGGACGCGACGGCGACCCGCGCGGGTCCGGCGACCGACGGGGGCGGGAACGGCCGCGTCAGGCGACGGCCGGGGCGCCGCCACCGCGGAGCCCGTCGATCGCGAAGTCCGCGCCGATCCGGGCCAGCTCGTCGGGACGGATGCGCCCCCGCGGGCGGTACCAGCGGTACACCCAGATGATCGAGCCGAAGATGTAGTTCGCGAGCACCCGCGGGCTCGCGTCGCACGTCACGACGCCGTCGTCCTGGGCCTGGCGGATGAGGGCGGTGACGAAGTCCTCGTGCTTGCGCCGCAGGGCGTGGATCGCGTCCCGTCGCTCGGGCGACAGCCGCTCGACGTCGTGGTAGTAGACCGAGATCCGGACGAGGTTGCGGGCGTTGTAGGCGATCTGGCGATCGACGTAGAGGTGGAGCCGCTCCAGCGGGCCCAGGTCGGGCTCGGCCGCCACGGACTCGAGGACCTGCTCGACCTCCTCGTGGACCTCCTCGAGGAGCCGGTAGAGGAGGTCCTCCTTCGTGTTGATGTAGTGGTAGAGGCTGCCCTTGAGGATGCCGACGGCGTCGGCGACGTCCTGGACCGAGGCGTTGGCGTACCCGCGCTCGTGGAAGACCCGGGCGGCCGCCTCGAGCACCTCGGCGTCGCGCTTGCGGGGCGCACGACCACCGTTGCGGCGGGCGGGCTCGCGGGTCCCCTTCCTGGTGGCGGGTGGCATGACGGGAGTCTGCCACAGACAGCGTCAACAAACAATCTTTTGGTTGGGAAGGTCGGGCTCCTCGCGCCTCGCCGGATCCGGGGTTGACGCCGCACGCCCCGCCGCCCTAGCGTGACGCAACCAACCGATCGGTTGCTGAATGACCGATCATGACGGGAGAGAGCAATGGGACGAACGAGACGTGCGCGGGTGGCGGTGACCGCGGCGGCGATGGTGCTGTGCGCCGGCGCCCTGGGGGCCTGTGGCGACGACGACGACGGCGCGACGACGTCGGCCGCGACGACGACCGCGGGATCCCCTGCTGTGAGCGACGTCCAGCGGCGCTCGGCGGACGCGGGCACGAAGGCGGGCGAGGACGCGGGCGAGCCGCAGCAGGCGCCCGCGGACAAGAAGGTCGGCTTCCTCCAGATCGTGCAGGGCATCGAGTCCGCGGACCGGGTGGCCCTGCAGATCGAGAAGGCGAGCAAGGCGCTGGGGTGGGACTACGTCCTCTGCGACGCCGCCGGCGATCCGGCGAAGATGGCCGCCTGCGGCACGTCGCTCCTGAGCCAGGACGTCGACGTCATCTTCACGACCATCGGCGACGCCAGCACGATCGCGTCGGCGATGCGCACCGCGCGCAAGCGCGACATCCCGGTGATCGACGTCAGCGGCGAGGCGCAGGGCTTCGACGCGAACTACGCGCCGGACGACAAGACCATCGGCGACCTCCTCGCCGACGACCTGGCCAAGCGCCTGGACCCGCTCAAGGACGAGAAGGTGAAGATCGCGGTGTCGGCGTTCCCGCAGCCGTTCGCGCAGAAGCGGACGGCGTCGCTGGAGAGCCTGGTCGCGGACAACGACCACCTGGAGATCGCCGCGACGGCGTCGGTGGACCCGACGAACGTCATCGAGGGCAGCAAGAAGTCGGCGACCGACCAGTTGACGCAGAACCCCGACCTCAAGGCGTTCTGGATCGACTTCGACACGGCGGGTCAGGCGATCGGGCAGCTCGTGCGGTCGCGCTACGCCGGCAAGGAGTTCCCGGACCGGCCGCTCGTGGCCACGTTCCACGCGGACCACGGGACGGTCAAGCTCATGCGTAGCGGCGCCATCGACGTCGTGGCCGACGTGGCCTACGACGCGTCGTCGTGGGTGGGCGTCGACCAGCTCCTGCAGCACTGGACGCGGGACGCCCCGCTGAGCCAGGAGCGGGCCCCGGAGTACCCGGGCGCGGGAGACCTCTACACGTACCAGATCATCGACGGCGACAACCTGCCCGCGGACGGCGAGTACGCGACGCCGGAGATCGACGCCGAGGCGTACTTCATGGCGAAGTGGAAGGCCGAGTTCGGCCTCTGACCCACGCCGCTCGCCGCCGGGCCGCCGGCCCGGCGGCCGCTGGACAGCCAAACGTTCGTTTGGTAGAAGTGCACCATGAGCATCACGGTCGGGTTCCCCGGACAGATCATGCCCCCGGCCACGCGGGCGATCGAGATGGCCCAGCGGGCCGAGGCCAACGGCTTCGACTCCGTCTGGTGGCCCGACCACCTCATGGGGTGGCACCCCGACTCGGTGTGGAACGAGGACTTCACGCCGTTGGCGGCGGTGCAGGACAACCCGCACATGTACTTCGAGCCGCTGACGATGATGGGTGCGGCGGGCGCGGCGACCGAGCGGATCCGCGTCGGCACCTGCGTCACCGAGGTCATGCGACGCCATCCGGCGATGCTCGCCCAGCACATCGTCACCGTCGACCACCTGAGCCAGGGGCGGGCGATCCTCGGACTCGGGTCCGGGGAGCGGCTCAACGTCGAGCCCTACGGGATGGACTGGCGCAAGCCGGTCGGGCGCCTGTCGGAGGGCCTGGAGGTCATGCGGCTGCTCTGGAAGTCCGACAAGCCGGTCGACTTCCACGGCGACTTCTTCCAGCTCGAGGACGCGATCATGGGCCTGCCCACCTATCAGGGCGAGGACCCCGACATCTGGCTCGCGTCGCACGGTCCGCGGATGCTCGCGCTCGCCGGACGCGAGGCCGACGGCTGGCTGCCGACGTACATGGCGCCCGAGGACTACGCCGCGAAGCTCGGCGTGATCCGCGAGCACGCCGAGCGCGCCGACCGCGACCCGATGGCGATCGTGCCGTCGATGCTCGCCTACACGATGGTCGCCCCGGACGAGGAGACGCTCGACCGGCTGTGCGAGCACCCGCTGGTGCGGCTGCTGTGCGTGCTCTTCCCCGCCGAGGCGTACGCCAAGGTCGGGGCGACCCCGCCGTTCGAGGGCGGCTCGGGGTTCCACAGCTTCATCCCGACGCGCGTGTCGCGCGAGGAGGCCGAGCGCGTCCTCTCGCACATCCCGGGATCGATGGCCCGCAACTCCTGCCTGCGCGGCACCGCCGAGCAGATCGCCGACCAGTTGCGGACGTTCGGCGAGGCCGGCATGCGCGACGTCATCCTGTGGAACATCACGGCGTTCGCCGATCCCGACCTGGCCGGGTACTCGTTCCGGGAGATGAAGCGGGTGAAGCAGCTCCTCGCCGCCGACGCCGACGTGGCGACGCCGGCCTGAGCCCAGCGACGTCCCTGTGCATCGAGCACCGCGAGGTTCGACCATGACCGTCACCGTCAGCGAGACCGGGCCGACCGGCATCGACGTCGCCGTCGAGATCGGCCACCCGTCCGCCCGCCACCGCTCCGTCACCGCGCTCCTCGACGAGCGCGCGGAGGCCGCGCCCGACGCCGTCGCGGCGTCGTTCCCGGCCGGCGAGGTGACCTACGCGGAGCTGCGCGACCGCACCGTGGAGGTCGCGCGCCGGCTGCAGGCCGCGGGGATCGAGGCGGGCGACCGGGTCGGGGTGCTGCTCGCCGAGGCGAGCGTCGACTACCTCTCCCACACCTTGGCGCCGCTTCGCCTGGGTGCGGTCATGGTGCCGATCAACGCGCGCAACAAGGCGCTCGAGCTCGCCCACGTCGTCGAGCACTCGGGGATGGCGTTGCTCGTCACCGAGGAGTCGTTCGAGTCGGTCGTCGCCGAGTCCGGCGCGTCGTGCCGGGTGGTCACCCCCGGCGACCCCGCCTTCGTGGAGCCCGGCCGCGGCGTGCCCGACGCCGAGCTCGCCCGGATCGAGCGACGGGTCGGGCGCGACGAGGTGGCCCAGATCATCTACACGTCGGGGACGACCGGCCTGCCCAAGGGGTGCCTGCACACGCACGCCACGCTGCTCGCCGAGGGCGAGAACTGCGCCACGCGGCTCGAGATGACGGCCGCGGACCGGTTCTGGACCCCGCTGCCGTTGTTCCACTGCGGTGGGTGGCAGGCGTACCTCGCGGCGCTCTCCCGCGGAGCGTGCTTCAGCCACGTCGGCCGGTTCGACGGGGCGCGGGCGCTCCGGCAGCTCGTCGACGAGCGGTGCACCCACGCGTTCCCGGCGTTCGAGCTCATCTGGACCGACGTGCTGGGTCAGCCGGGGTTCGCGGACGAGGACCTGTCGGCGCTGCGGATGGTGATGAACGTCGGTCCCCCGGAGCGGATGCGGCAGATGCAGGCCAAGGTGCCGCACGCGGTGCAGGTGTCGTCGATGGGCTCGACGGAGTCCTGCGGGTCGATCTGCATCGGAGGGCCGCGTGACCCGCTCGAGTCGCGGATCGCGACGTCCGGGGCGCCGCTGCCCGGAGCCGAGCTGCGCGTCGTCGACACCGCGACCGGCGAGCCGGTGACGGCCGGCGGCGTGGGCGAGCTGCAGTTCCGCGGGGTGACGCTCTTCGCCGGGTACTACCGCGACGAGCGGGCGACCCGGTCGTCGCTCACCGACGACGGCTGGTTCGCGTCCGGGGACCTCGTCCGGCTGGAGGACCACGGCGGGGTGGCGTTCGTCAGTCGCCTCAAGGACATGCTCAAGGTCGGTGGCGAGAACGTCGCCGCCGGCGAGATCGAGGGCTACCTCGTCACCCATCCCGCGATCGCCCAGGTCGCGGTCGTCGGCGCGCCGGACGCACGCTACGGCGAGGTGCCGGTGGCCTACGTCCAGGTCGAGCCGGGAGCGACGCTCGACCCGGACGACGTCGTGGCGTACTGCCTGGGCCGGATCGCGTCGTACAAGGTGCCGCGGTACGTCCGGATCGTCGACGCGTTCCCGGTGACCGCGAGCCAGAAGGTCCAGAAGGTCACGCTGCGACAGATGATCGCCGACGAGCTGCTGGCCGCCGGGATCGACGAGGCGCCGCGCCTGCCCCGCACGACGGCCTGACCCGGGCCCGCGGGCGTCCGCCGCCCGCGGGCCGACGCGGCCGGTCAGCCGGTGGGGGACACGTCGGCGCCGCCGTCGACGACGATCCGCTGGCCGGTGACGTACCCGGCCGCCTCCGACACGACGAACCGCACGACCGACGCGACGTCCTCGGGGCGGCACACGCGGCCGAGCGGCATCCGGGCGTCGAGCTCGGCTGCCCCGGACGCGCCGAGCTTGGCCTGCACGAGGCGGTCGCCCATGTCGGTGGCGACGAGCCCGGGGGCCACGACGTTCACGTGGATGCCGTTGGCGATCTCCTCCTTGGCGAGGGTCATCGCGAGGGCCTCGAGCGCGGCCTTCGCCATGTTGTAGGGGGCGCCGTTGGCCCGCATCTGACTCACCTCGCTGCTGGAGATCATCACGACGTCGCCGCGGCGCTGCTCGCGCATGCCGGGCAGCAGGCGGCCCAGCAGCCGGTGGACGCCCAGGGCGTGGACCGACACCACCCGCTGGAGCTCCTCGGGCGTCGTGTCCGCCACCGGCAGGCCCCGGCTGGCGATGCCCGCGTTGTGCACGAGGATGTCGACGTGCCCGTACTCGGCGAGCGCGGCGTCGGCGAGCGCGTCGACGTCGGCGATCTCGCCGACCGACGCCGCGATCGCGGTGGCCCGACCGCCCGCGGCGCGGATCTCGGCGACGATCTCCTCTGCCGCGTCACGGTCGCGGCGGTAGTTCACGACGACCGCCGCGCCGTCGCGGGCCAGCGACGCGGCGATCGCGCGGCCGATCCCGCGGCCGGCGCCGGTGACGAGGGCCACGCGCCCGTCGAGCTCGTTGGGGACTTGCACCATGGTCTCTCCGTGGGGAACCGTGCGTCGATCGCACGCGGGTGTCGGGTGACGTCGCGAAGACGTCCTGTCCGGCGAAGGGGATCGATCCCCTCGACGCCGGGCACCCGGGACGATAACCTGAACCCGGAGATCAAACAACCATATGGTTGACTAGAGGAGACGGACATGGCAGACCGACAGGCGATCCTGGACCTGCTCTCGGATTACGCGTGGGCCAACGACACCGCGGACGTCCCGCTCCTGGGGGAGCTGTTCGCGACGGACGCGACGATGCGGATCACGATCGCGGGCGTCGACGAGCCGTTCGGGCCGTACGTCGGCCGTGACGCGATCGTGGAGTGGATGGGCGGGGCGTGGAAGGCGCAGACCGACCAGCGCCGGCACGTCATCACCAACCACCGGTTCGAGAACGAGCAGGACGACCGGGCCGACGTGCGGGCCTACCTCAGCCTCCACGTCACCGACGGCGGCAAGCTGCAGGTCACGAGCGCCGGCGTGTACCGCACGACGGTCGTGCGCGACGGCGACCGTTGGCGGATCGCGGCGCTCGACCTGGCGCTCGACGCGCCGTTCTGAGCGAGCCGGTCGACGGGACCCCGCCCGCCGTGGCGCCTACGTGCGGTCGGCGGGGTCGCGTCCGTCGCGGAGCAGCCAGGCCACACGCGCCTGGTGCTCGACCACCCGGGCCGCGACGAGCGCCCGGTCGACGTCGGGTCCCACGCCGAGCACGCCGTGCTCGCCCAGGAGCACCGCACCGGAGTCGCCGAGGGCGGTGCGCACCGCGGTGGCGAGCGCGTCGCTGCCGGCCGGCGCGGGCGCGCTCGTCCGGATCGACCCGATCCCGTGGTACGCCAGATCCTCGAGCTCGGGCTCGAGCGGCGCACCGAGGAAGCTCCACGCGGTGGCCGCCACGCTGTGGGTGTGGACGACCGCCTGCACGTCCGGTCGGTGGGCGTACACCGCGCGGTGCAGGGGCAGCTCGCGCGACGGCGTGCCGCGCAGCGTGCGGCCGCTCGTCAGGTCGACGATCGCGAGGTCCCGCGGCCGCAACGTGGCGTAGTCGCGGCGGGTGGGGGTGATGACGAGCCGGTCGCCGACACGGGCGCTGACGTTGCCCACGGTGCCGACGACCAGACCCTCGTCGACGAGGGCGCGGGCCGCCCGGATGACCCGCAGCGCCGCGCGTCGTCCCCGGAGCCGGGCCGCGATCGACGTCGCGTCACGCGCCGCGGGGCGGTCGATGGTCGCCGGCGGCCCGATCGTCGCGGACGTGCGCATGGTCGTGAGGATCCCAGACCGGCCCGTCGCGTGGTCAGGCGGCGTGGGCGAGGTGGTGGGCGATGGGGTCGTAGGGCCGGGGGTACCGGCGGCGGATGGCGTAGAGGGTGGTGCGCTCCGCGGCGGGTCGACCGGCGTCGTGGGCGGCGGTCACGAGCTGCCCGGGGGTGAGCCGCGTGCCGTGGTCCGCACCGGCCATCCGGCTGATGTTCTCCTCCATCAACGTGCCGCCCAGGTCGTTCACGCCCCACTTCAGGGCCTCGGTCGCCCCGGCGAGGCCCATCTTCACCCAGGACGCCTGGACGTTGTGGATGGTCCGTCCGAGCGCGAGGCGGAACACGGCGGTGTGCTTGAGGTTCTCCTCGATCG